>Ga0302325_10029395_pt1 | contig 11356 bp, 6 predicted proteins | sample Palsa_T0_2_FD_201948 | JGI IMG/M metagenome (GOLD analysis project Ga0302325, IMG submission 201948) | Peat permafrost microbial communities from Stordalen Mire near Abisko, Sweden - Palsa_T0_2 | ecosystem: Environmental > Terrestrial > Soil > Palsa > Peat permafrost | place: Sweden: Abisko...
AACGGTCTGGACGTGATGAGCTCCACCTGTTCGTCTGGATCGACTCAACCATGTTCTCCGAGGAGATGGCTATGTACCTCAGGAACGTGCCGCCATCGGGACCATCACTTCCGCCCTCCATCACCAACCGTATGGACCGCAATATGGGGACCAAGGGTCATTCAGATCGAACACGTCACGACTGTGGCGGGCCTCACCTCCAGGCGGGTGGGAGATGCTGGCGGTGCCAGAGCTCCCAACGACGGGTCCATATCCCCCTGAGGCAGAGGCCTGCCAAGCTTTGGAACGCACTGACCAGGGGTATCCACCCCTGGTGTGCGGGGGCAGCAGCATCCAGCGTCCACCATCAAGCGACACAGCGTCCCTACGAAGAAAAAAGTACGGCGAGTGGTGCGACGAGGGCCGCCGCGCAGAGAAGTCCCGTCGTTGCAGCCGCAGTCCTTGAGATCCGGTCTGGACCGAGGAGTCGGTGCACGCGAGCGTTGACGTCGTGCGAGGCGAGAGCGAAGGCACAGCGGGGAGGAGCGGCTGATGTTGACATCGCAACGAGTGCTGACGCCAAGGAAGTGGAGTCGTGCCGTCGGGCCGCATGATCGTCAGCGGCCATCTCAAGAAGTCCGGCGACCTCAGCAGGTGCCAGGCGGGCGTAAGGAATCCACCGGAAGGGTTCGGTCAAGCCTGTCATCGGCAACATGACCAACCCATGGCGCTCATGCGCATGTCCTCGTTCGTGCTCGATCACGGCTGTCAGTTCCGCCTGGTCCAGGAGTCCCACGGTGCCCGAACTGATAACAATGCGTGGGCGGATGCCTGGCAGGCAATAGGCGACCGGTGAAGGGTGGTCGAGCGTCAGGGTCCCGGCTCGGCTTTGGGACGGAGTGGCCAGCAGGTTGAGCAGGCGTCGGTGGCGTGCTCGAGCTAGGACCGTACGCAAGATGACGACCCCGACCACGCTGAAGAGCACGACGCCGACATCGGCTGCCAACGTCAGTCCGAGTGCGTCGGGCAGGCCGAGTCCTTGAAGGGGATGGCCACTGGCTACCCCCTCGCCAAGTTCACCGACGCCGCCAACGAAGCCGGCGTGAAAGCGCTCGCTGGCGACACACAGCCCCGCCCCGATTGTGGCCAGCGTGGCGCTCATACCGACCGAATGCCAGAGCGCAACCGCGGCACGTGGAGAGCGAGTGACCCAGCTTGCCCGCGCCAGCCACTTACTGAAGGGACATGCCAGTAGCACCACGAGCGCGCACAGGATCCCCGCGTCCAGGTAGAGATTCATGGCTTCTTCCTGCCAGGTTCATCCGGTAGCGCTTCGAGTGCCTGACGCAACACGACGGCCTCTTCGGCGCTGACGACTGCGGCGAACCGTACGAGAACCGCCCGCCTGTCCTTGACGCTTCCCAACGCTTCGACCATCAGCTCGGCCATGTAGGTCTCACGGCTCGCATTCGCTGCGAAACGATGTGACTTTCCCTCTGTGCTCCGCTCGACCAGGTTCTTGCGGCGAAGGCGGTCCAGGATCGTCAGCACCGTGGTGTACGCACGGTCGGGAATCTGGTCAGCGACCTCGCGACCCGTCAGCGGCTTTCCTATGGAGCCCCAGAGGACGTCCATCACTCTGCGCTCAAGTTCACCCAGTCCTGCCATGTCCTCCCTTCTACTGCAACTCCGTCCGCCGCGACCACAGCGCCGTCAGGGCCGACTGGGATTCTACACAGCGTAGTAGTACGGTCTGGTGTCGTGATTGCCGCCCTCTACGACGCCCCTCTCCCGCCTTTGCGGGGCTCGGAGTTCGCCTCCACCCAGTTCGATTTCGTCCCAGTGGCGATGGTCCTGGCCGCGCTCGCCCTCTACTTGTGGGGGGTGCGGCGAAACAACATTCTGCACCCGCGCCACCCGTGGTCGATCGGCAAGACGGTCGCCTTCGTCTGCGCACTGGTCACGACAGGGGTGGCCATATTCAGCTTCGTCGGCGTCTACGACGGGGAGCTCTTCTGGGACCACATGGTCCAGCACCTGCTCCTGATCATGGTCGCCGCTCCGCTGTTCGCCATCTCTTCCCCAGTGGATCTGGCCTGGCGTGCCACGACCGGTACCGCCCACATAGTCGTGGCCGAGGCTCTTCGGTCGCGGGGGGCCAAGTTCCTCGGCCACCCAGTTGTCGCCTTCGTCCTGTACGCCGTGCTGATCCCAATCACACACCTCACCATTTGGTACAACTACACGCTTACCCACGAAACCGTGCACAACGCCGAACACCTGGCATTCCTCGTCGTCGGATACCTGTTCTGGCGCCAGATCTTCGGTTCGGATCCCAACTGCTACCGCCTGCATCCCGCCCTGCAGTTCTTCTATCTGTTCTTGGCCATTCCCATCGACACGTTTACGGGGCTGTCGCTGGCCGGCGCCTCCCATGAGCTGTTCCCCGCCTACTTCGCCACCCACCGGACCTGGGGTCCCTCCTACGTCGTGGACCTCCACGTAGGTGGCGACATCATGTGGGTGGTGGGCGACACACTGATGCTCTGGCCCATGATCCCGGTAGCACTGCGCTGGATGCATATGGACGAGCGCAAGGCAGTTCGGATCGACCGCGAGCTCGACGCCTCGAACACTTTCCAGCTCGTGGGGGACGGTACGTCGCCTCCGTGACGCAGGGCTTCCAGCTTCAAGGCACCGACGGCGACCGGCGCAAGGTGGGATTACTGGCAGTGTTGGCCACCATTCTGTCTCTCTCACTGATTCTGGCTGCCTGCGGGACCTCGGGAGACCCGGCTCCGCCACCCGCCGGCCAGGGGATCGTGCAGGACCGCCCGATCCCCAACATCCCTCTCATCTCATCCTCGGGCGCTGCGACATCGCTCGCTGCGTACCGTGGGAAGTACGTCGTCATGGCGCCGTTCCTGACTTTGTGCCAGGACGAGTGCCCTCTGGTCACCGGCGCATTCATCGCCCTCCAGCGCGATATCGAAGCCGCTGGACTCGGCAAGAAGGTCGTCTTCATGGAGATCACCGTTGACCCCGGACGCGATAGCCCGGCCCGGCTCGCCGCCTACTCGAAGGAGTTCGGCGCGGATTGGCCGCTCTTCACAGGGACACCCGCCGACCTGTCTTCGCTCTGGAAGTTCCTCGGCGTCTCGGTCCAAATCGTTCCCGAGGAGCAACCACCCAAGATCGACTGGTATACGGGCGAACCGCTCACCTACGACGTCGATCACACGGACGGGTACTTTCTGATCGACCCCTCAGGCCACGAGCGCTTCAGCGATTCGAATCCGCCCAACCTGCACGGGCACCTGGACAAGAAGCTGACCGGTCTGCTCAACGTCGGCGGTCTTCAGAATCTCGACCACCAGGGCAATCCCAACTGGACTCTCTCCGATGCACTGAGCTCCATTAGCTGGTTGGTGGGACAGAACATCTCGGGCGGAGCAAACACGTGATGGCGCACGACCGCCTGCGCCGGGACACCAGGGGGCGGAGTCGCGCCGTGCGCCCTCGTGAGAGTTGTCCGACCTGGATTCTATTCGAAGGGGATCGTCAACAGTGAATGATGTCATCGAATCGCCGGTCGTGGGCCAACGGAGGGACTTCCGCCTCGTGCGGACACAGCGGGTCCTCCAGATCATCCTGGGGTTGTTCTGGCTGCTCGACGCGGGCTTGCAGTTCCAGCCGTACATGTTCGGCAGCGGCTTCACGACGACCTACCTGTTGAACAATGCGCAGAACCAGCCCGACGTGATCCGGTGGATCATCACCAATGTCGGCAACTTCGTCGGGCCCCATGTCGCGGCCTGGAACACCCTCTTTGCGCTCATCCAGGTCGGCATCGGACTGGGTCTGCTGTTCCGCCGGACCGTGAAACCAGCGCTTGCCGTGTCGTTCTTCTGGGCTTTCGGTGTCTGGTTCTTCGGGGAGGGTCTCGGCCTGATGTTCACCGGGTCTGCGTCTGCCCTCACGGGAGCCCCGGGGTCGGTGTTCCTGTATGGACTCATCGGCCTGATGGCCTGGCCACGGTCAGCTCCCACCGAGGAGGGCGAGGAGACAGAACCGAGCGTCGGCTTCTCCTCCTCCGCCGCCGGACAGGGCATCGGCGGGGCGGTGACTCCGCTGCTGGTGTGGTGCGGGTACTGGTCGCTGGCGGCGATCCTCTTCCTCCTCCCCGACAACCGGACGTCGACGTCGGTGTCCAGTGCGATCACGGGCATGTCATCGGGGGAGCCGAGCGCCTACTCCCACTTTCTCAATAGCTTTGGCAACCATTTCGGAAGCGGCGGCGTGTGGACCACATGGCTCCTGGCCATCGGATCCCTCGTCATCGGGTTCGGGCCCATCGTCTTCCGCCGACCGACCCCGTTCCTGGCGGCGGGTGGCCTGTTGGCGACCTTCTTCTGGGTGAGCGGCCAGGGTCTTGGCGGCATCTTTACGGGCTCGGGAACCGACCCGAACTCCGGCCCGCTGGTGGTGCTCCTGGCGCTGGCCATGGTGCCCGCCGTGCTCCCAGATCCGGCATCGTGGCTGTCCCCGTTCTCGACCGCGCTCTTTCGGTATCCCGTGTTGGTCTTGGGGAGTCTTGTGGCGCTGCTGGGCGGGCTCTTCCTCAGCGCCGCCTACCCGGTGGCTTCCCAGGAGTCCAGCAGCACGGCCATGGCCGGTATGGCCGGTATGTCCGGGGCGACGTCGGGTTCGGGCGGGGGGACGGCGACAACGGCGACCTGTACGAGAGGGAACAACGGAGCGCCAAGGACGGGGCTGGACGTCCAGAACTCCCCCAACATGGTCATGGCTGGCCCTGGCACCGCGATGAACATGAACGGTGCCGACGCCAGTGCGGCGGCGGGGCTGAACACCACCAAGGCGAACTGGCACTACACGGGTCTCGCCCTGCCGACGGCGGAGGCCCAGGCGCTGTTGGCCCAAGGTGCCAACGGGCCCACCGACATCCACATGGCGGCGGAAGGATGCGCGTCCGAGCCCACGTACTCGCAGCAGATCAACGCCACCCAGTACGTGCAGAACACCACTCAGGCTGCGGCCCGCTATGCCACCGCGTCCGAGGCGATGGCGGCGGGCTACGTCGCGGTGTCACCGACGGACTATCCCTTGGTGTACTACGTCAATCCGACAATCGTGGCGGCGAACGCAGCCGCGAAGAGGACTCTCGATCCCAACTCGATCGACGGGCTCGTGTACGCCCAAACGCCGACGGGGACCGATGTGCTTGCGGCCGCGATGTACATCCTGCCCAGCACGCTGGCCATTCCACCCATGCCCTACGGACCTCTGGTGCAGTGGCATCAGCGCACGAATACGTGTGGCCCGTCCCTTTTTTCGACCGACGGTGCCCTCGACATCACCGGCGTCGCGCCCTGTGCCGCAGGCACCGTGCAGAAGTCCACGCCGTATCTGACGATGGTCTGGCAGGTACCCGTGGCGGGTGGACCCTTGGCCATCCAACCCCCAGACATCCAGATCGTTGAGGCCTCAGCCATGGCCAGCTCTGGGTCCTGATTGGTCCCGGTCGATGTCGGTTCGGAGTGTTGGAAATCAGAATAGGGAAACTGACCAGTTCGGCGTGAACGAAGGGTCGTGACAACCTAGTGGGCTATCTCACCCAGTGGTCGTTCGATCCCTTCGTAATGGTCGTGGCGGTCGTGGTTGTCTGGCACGAAGTGGGCTTGGCTACAGCCAAGCGATTGCGTCCCCGGGATACGTGATCGTGACGAGACAGAACCCCCGAAGGGTGCCTCTGCAGCACCACGTCGGTTGTAGGGGCGGAACGGAGCGCCTGTTGCCGGGGGGCCGCATGGCCGGCGACGAGCACCGTGATGGCCTGTGTCCCCGAGATCGCCGGCACCCCCGGTTGCAGATGACCGTAGAGTACGCAGGCGCAGCAGATCTCGCAACGGGAACGTTCGGGAGGACCTCACACACGACGGTGCGGTGGAACGGCGGGGACTGATTGATCCCCCGCTTGGCCACAAGGGGGCAGAGCCGCGGCATGGCTTTGAGGTCGCAGAATCCGTCTAGGGGCCGGCCCACCGTCAGCATCCCCCGACCGGTATCCCTGTGCTTCGGGCCGAGCCGCGGTCCTCGGGTTGGCAGGGGCGGTCACGGCGCCTACCAGCGCCTCTCCGGCCCGGGGCTCCATCGGCACTCGTTATGAAGTCGGCGATCTCCGACCTCGGACCCTGGGACAAGAGGACGTATCAAGAGGCGACCCGATACCTCTGCGTTGTGTGGAGAGGTATCGGGTAAATCGGAGGTATCGGGTCAATCAAAGGTCTCGGCCCCATCGCCTGGTAGTGGTGGCAGCCGCTCTCGCTCTGTTCTGGGGAGCCGTCGCCATCGTCGTTGGCAGCGCGGCCGCGGTGAACGCCACGACTGCGAACCTGGCGTTCGTTCAGCAGGTCAGCGCCCACGGCTCGGGGGAGAGCAGCATCTCGGTGACACCGGGAGCCAACGTGACGGCCGGGGATCGGCTCGTGGTGGAGGTCGGTATCTGGCAGTCAAAAAATCCCACGACGTCATCGGTCACCGACTCGTCGGGCGACCCATTCGTCGAGGTGACCCATTTCACCGCCTCTGACGGGGCTGAGATGAGTGTGTGGACGGCTCCGATCCGCACGGGAGGCGTCGAGCCGACGATCAAGGCCCAGCCCTCGGCGTCCGCCGACATGGCGATCATTGCACTCGAGTACTCCGGACTTTCCAGTGTGGCCGACATCACAGCCGTGGACCAGGTAGCAACCGCGGTCGGCACCACCAAAGCGGCCGCCTCGGTGAACTCGACCGCTACCTCGCCCGCCACGGCTGCCGGTGAACTCGCAGTGGGTTTCTATGCCGACTCCGGCTTCGGTGACAAGCTCGTAGGGGGAACCGGCTACACGGTCAGGACCAACGAGTCACCGACCAGCGACATCGAGATGCTGGCCGAGGACCAGGGGGTTGGGCTCGGGGCCACGCCGGCGGCCAGCGTGCAAACAGGTGCCAACACCGTGTGGCTGATGGCCACGGTCGTCTTCGTCTCGGCCGTGCAGAGCGCCCCCCAGGCACCGACCGAGGTGGCCGGGACCCCCGGCAACGACGCTGCAACGGTCTCGTGGGCCGCTCCGCCGAGCGGCGGAAGCCCGATCACGAGCTACACGGTGACCCCCTACATTGCTGGCGTCGCCCAGGCCCCTACGGTGGTGGCCGGCGGACCGCCGCCGACCACGGCGGTGGCGGGTGGCCTGGTCAACGGGACGACCTACACGTTCACGGTGACGGCCACCAACGCGGTCGGCACCGGCCCACCCTCCGCCCCCACTGGAGCCATCATCCCGAGCCCTGATCCTCAGGGCGCATGGTCCGCGCTCCAGTCTTTCCCGATGGTCGCCATAAGCTCGATCCTCACCGACACCGGAGAGTTCATCTTCTGGGATGGTTGGCAGCAGCCCGAGCCAACCGAGGTGTGGAACCCCGCCACGCCCACCACGTTCACCACGATCGACGCCCCCGACAGCGTGTTCTGTGACGGGGCGGCCCAGCTCCCGGACGGCCGGATCATCGTGGTCGGTGGATACGGCGGCCTCTCGACCGGTCAGATCGGCATCGTCGACACGAATATCTTCGACCCGGCCACCAACACTTGGTCCCGAGTGGCCAACATGAACCTGCCCCGCTGGTACCCCACCATGACGGAGCTCTCGGACGGTCGGTATGTCGCGATAAGCGGCAACTCCACAGACGCCAACCACTGGGCCGACACGCCCGAGGTATACGACCCGACGACGAATACCTGGACCCTCCTCTCGAAGATATCGACATCCCAGGTCCACGAAGAGGAATATCCGTTCTCCTACCTGATCCCCAACGCGAACGTGCTGACCATCGGGCCGTCCGAGGACGTGACCTACGAAATGAATGTGGACGCCCAAACGTGGACCCCCGTCGGGGGAGCGAGTGGCGTGGTCAACGGCTCGTCGATCCAGTACCTACCGGGCAAGATCCTCTACAGCGGCGGGGCCTCGTCGGTGATCAACGTCGAGCCCGCGGCGGCCACCACGGCCGTTCTGGACACGACTGCGGCTACTCCGCAATGGCGGCAGACCCAGCCGATGCTCTATCCCCGCGTGTACCACACGCTGACAATGCTGGCCAACGGGGAAGTCTTGGCCGTGGGTGGAGAATCCACCAGCGACCAAAGCATCGTCCAAACCGGGATCTTGCCGACCGAGATATGGAATCCGGTGAGCGAGACTTGGCGCGCTGGAGCGCCCATCGCCGCGGCGCGTAACTACCACTCGACTGCGGTGCTCATGCCAGACGGAACGGTGCTGGTCGCGGGCGGCGGTCACTACAACGGTTTGAACGATGCCGGTCAGGACTCGGCACAGATCTACACCCCTTCGTATCTGTTCAATGGAGCCCGACCGACGATCACCTCCGCGCCGGCATCTGCAACGTACGGTTCGACGGTCTCCGTATCGACTCCAAATGCCTCGTCGATTACCGCCGTGAACCTGGTGTCGCTGGGGACCGACACGCACCAAATGGATATGAACCAGCATTTCGTCCCCCTGAACTTCACGACCGGCAGCGGAACTCTCAATGTGACGCTGCCGTCCTCGTCGGCGGTGGCTCCCCCGGACCACTACATGCTCTTCATCTTGAACTCCCAGGGCACGCCGTCGATCGCCAACATCATCTCGCTCGGCCAGCCGGTCACGTCCGTCGTGCCGTCAGCTCCCACCGGCGTGACGGCGACCGCCGGCAGCGGAAGCGCCACCGTGTCGTGGACGGCTCCCGCCAACGGCAACAGCCCGATAACCAGCTACAGCATCACACCGACTACCGGCACCACCACGCTGACCCCCACCATTGTCAATGGGAACCCGCCACTGACCACCGCCACCGTCACCGGGCTCACGAATGGAGATCCCTACACCTTCACCGTGACGGCCACCAACGCGGTCGGCACGGGACCCGCCTCGGCACCGTCGAACGCGGTCACACCGCAAGCACCGACTGCACCCGTGGCGCCGACTGGCATCAGCGCCACGGGCGGAAACGGATCGGCCACGGTCGCATGGACGGCCCCCGGCAACGGGGGCAGTCCCATCACCGGATACACCGTGACGCCGTACGTTGCCGGAATCGCCCAGACCCCGGTGCCGGTCACCGGCAATCCACCCGCGACGACCAAGACCATCGGCGGCTTGATCAACGGAACCGCCTACACCTTCACCGTGACGGCCACCAACGCAGTAGGCACAGGGCCCCCCTCGGCGCCCTCTAGCCCGGTGACACCGTCTGCGGCGACCGCTCCCACCTTCGTCCAGCAGGCGAACGCCGATGTGTCCTCGGCGAGCAGCCTCTCTGTCACACCTTCGAACCCGCTCGGCACCGGAAACCGTCTCGTGGTGGAGGTCGGGGTATGGAGCAGCTCCAATGCGACAACCACGAGCGTGACCGACTCGGCCGGTGATGCCTTCACCGAAGTGAGCCACTTCTTGGGCCCCGACCAGACCGAGCAAAGCATCTGGACGGCGCCAATCACTGTGGGTGCGGGTGCCGATCCGTCGGTCACTGCGAAGCTCTCGTCGAAGGCGGATGGTTCCATTGCGGCCCTGGAATACCGTGGACTGTCGAGCGTCGCAGGAGCGGGGGCGGTGGACCAGCAGGCCCACGCCTCGGGAACCACGACCACCGCGGCGACCGTGTCGTCCGGCTCGACTCCGTCGACGGGAGGCGCCAACGAGCTCGCCATCGGGTTCTACTCCGACTCCGGCTTCGATGACACCCTGACCGCCGGTTCCGGATACACGGCCCGGACCAACATCTCCAATAGCGGTGCCATGGAGCTCTTGTCCGAGGACCAAGTCGTCGGGGCGGGATCCACGCCGGCGGCCACGGTCGGGACCGGCCCGAAAACCGTTTGGGAGATGTCAACCGTCGTATTCACAGCCGGCGCCCAGGCCCCTCCCACCGCCCCATCTGCGCCTACCGGCATCTCGGCCTCCGCCGGTAATCAGTCGGCGGTGGTGACGTGGTCGGCGCCGGCCAACAACGGCAGCCCGATCACGAGCTACAGCATCACCCCGTATGTGGCCGGGGTGGCCCAGAATCCGACACCGGTCACCGGCACTCCACCCGCGACCACGGCCACCATCACGGGACTGACGAACGGGGACGCCTACACCTTCACGGTCACCGCGACCAACGGAGTGGGTTCCGGGCCCGCCTCGCCTCAGTCGAACTCCGTCACGCCGGTCGCGCCGAGCGTTCCAGCGGCCCCGACCGGGGTGGCCGCCATCGCGGGAAACCAGTCCGCCACCGTCAGCTGGGCTGCCCCCGCCAACGGCGGAAGCCCGATCACCATCTACAGCGTCACCCCCTACCTGGCTGGCGTTGCCCAGACACCGACCGAGGTCTCCGGCAGCCCGCCGGCAACGACGGCCGACGTGACCGGGCTCACCAACGGTGACCAATACACGTTCACCGTGACGGCCACCAACGCGGTCGGCACCGGCCCGCCTTCAGGCGTTTCCAACTCGGTATCGCCAACTGCCACCGTCCCCCCCGGCTTCGTACAGCAGGTGAGCGCCCACGGATCGTCGAAGACCAGCCTGGCGGTGACAACGGCCGCCAACGTCACGACCGGCAATCGTCTCGTGGTCGAGGTGGCCACGTGGGCGGCCGGCCACCCCACCACCGCCAGCGTGACGGATTCGGCCGGCGACACTTTCACCGAGCTCACTACCGAAACGGGTTCCGATGGGACCGAGTTGAGCGTCTGGACCGCGCCCGTCAGCCAGAGCGGGGGCTCCAAGCCGACCATCACCGCCAAACCCACGGCCTCCGCCGACATGGGGATCGCCGTCGTGGAGTACTCCGGCTTGGCACCGGGATCGGGAGCTGGGGTGGTCGACAGGACTGCAGGGGCGAGCGGCACCACCTCCAGCGCCCGCGCCGTGAGTTCGGGTTCCACGGCCGCCACGACCGCCCCCAACGAGCTCTCGCTCGGCTTCTACTCCGACTCGGGCTTCGACGACACGCTCACCGCCGATCCTGGCTATAGCGGCCGAGTCGATGTCGCGCCGACAGGGGACATGGAGCTGTTCGCTGAGGACGCCGTCGTCGGACAGGGCGCCACACCTGCGCCGAGCGTCGGAACGGGTGGTGGGACCGTCTGGGAGATGGTCACCGTCGTGTTCAAGTCGTGAGGGAGAGACTTGCCACGCGCTGGCAGGGAATTATCGGGGTGGTGGCCATAACGCTCGCCCTCGTCGGCTCACTCAGCGCGTGCAGTGGGCCGAAGTCCGCCGCACCGGGACACCCGAGCGCAGTCGAGAGCGTCACGTGCGACAACTAC
>Ga0302325_10029396_pt1 | contig 11356 bp, 16 predicted proteins | sample Palsa_T0_2_FD_201948 | JGI IMG/M metagenome (GOLD analysis project Ga0302325, IMG submission 201948) | Peat permafrost microbial communities from Stordalen Mire near Abisko, Sweden - Palsa_T0_2 | ecosystem: Environmental > Terrestrial > Soil > Palsa > Peat permafrost | place: Sweden: Abisko...
TCTCAAGCTTGGACATTACATGCACGTTCCTCCGATCATGATGTTCTCAGTTCAAGTCCTCGCAACCATTTGGGGCGGACTCGTCAATGTCGGAGTCCTCTACTGTACTGTCCTTTGAGATCCAGGGTTAATGATATATAGGGGCTTTTGACTCTATCAGGGGAATCTGTACATCAGATGCAGTTCAAAACTTCACATGTCCGAACGCAACGACATTCTTTACCGCTTCTGTTGTCTGGGGAATCCTTGGGCCGCAGAGACTTTTCTCAAAAGGCGAGATCTACTATCCTAACCTATACTTTTTCCTTATGGGTGCGATTGCACCAATTCCGATCTATTTACTCGCGCGACGTTATCCTAGCGGACCATGGAAGTTCATCAACACCCCAATCCTCTTCTCCGGAACGGGTTACATCCCCCCTGCCACCGCAATCAAGTATCTACCCTTCTAAGTATCGTGTTGATATAAAGTTACGCATCATGGTCGATTATGGGGTTTATTTTCAACTACTGGATTAAACGACGAAGTCCAGCCTGGTGGGCGAAATACAATTATGTGGTAAGCTGCACTAATTAAGAGTTCCAGGGTAACTGAGGTGTAGACGAGCGCTGGCCTGGATTGTGGGCTCGCGATTTGTCTGATCATCATCTTTTTGGCTTTGAGTTTACCCAATGGTGGCATCAATTTCAATTGGTGGGGCAATGTCGATGCTTTGAATACTGCGGTTAGAGACTCTGGGAATGCAGCTGATACGTAGGATGCGAATGGGGTCCCGATGTGGACGGTTGGAGAGAATGAAACGTTTGGGCCGACTAGTTGGTGATCGCCTTCGAAGCATTGTCTGGGCACGGGTGTTAGATAGACGATGGATACGTGGTAGGAAGGTTGTGTTCATTCTTCGATTAGAAATGTGATGAACTTTATCAACTGAGGTCTTTTGATTTGATTCCTGTGATGCTTTTTCTATCTGACGTCCTGATTTTACTAAGCTGGAAATCGCATTTGCGCCTTTTTGATATGGAAGACCATCAAGAGAAATCCAAATCTTACAATGCCTCACTTCTCCGTAGTTTTAACGTTTTATCTTTCGGCTAAAGGGATGCTGCAAGAACGTACAAATAAAGTTGCAAATGAGTTCGCCTTGAAAGGCGTATCAACACTGCAGGATTTGCGTTACATGATTGTGAATACATTCCAATGCGTGAAGTCCTCCTCCACAATTGCTACACCGCGCTACATGCCTATTCTAACCAACTATCCTACGAAAAAAAAACCAACCAATGTTCTAGTGACTCGACGAGAAAATCTTTGCATTCGCCTCCTGTGCCTTCTCAAAATGTTGCTTGAACAAATTTGCATCTATATGTCAGTCCTGAGGAACCAAAAGGAGATACTCTCAGAGTTTCCAAAACGAATAGCAAGAGTTTCAACAGTGGGTGTGCCTTCACTGACATCTGCAGTGGCGGTATACACCCAAGATCTGTCGCTTCCGATGTTCTCTTTGAGTGTCATTTCAGGGGTGACTATGTAAGAACGTCATGATAATGGGAATGGTACTGTAGTGGTTTGCACAGACTTTCAAGGTTTGATCCCGACGCATTACTATACGCGTTTTATTTGTCGTTTTGTGTTTTAGGAATTTTACGTCACCGGTGCCTCGCTCTTTCCATTCATTAGCGTCCCCTGCGAACCGGAAGAGTTTGGCGCGACTAGACAACATGTTAACACAGACTTCAAGGGGGGGGGATACATTTTGAACTCGACGCTTTCGTCTTCTTCGTTGGTGGTCACGGCGACTTCATCGACGAGTTTTACGACGGGTTCGAAATGCACTTCTGGACTTTCAGGAGCCTCATCTCCACCGGCTTCCTCCTACGGTCTTAGTGATGCAAATAAGGTGGGGAAACCTTGTCTTCGGTTTCTTTTGTGTCCTTTTTGGGAGTGAAGGAGGAAGTTGCACCAAATCCACCGGCTGTCGTGGGAGCAGCCCATGCACTGGAGCCTGAGCTAGCGAACCCGCCAAACAAGGGTTTAGAAGGTGTACTCTCCTTTGGCGTGTCGCTCTTGTCCGAAGAGTCTGTTGGCGTAGCGGCGGTGAATGAGCCAAAGATCTTTGTTGCTTTATCAGAAACGGTGTTGACAGCACTTGCAGCAGCGTCCTTCACAGCTTCAAGGGGAGTTGCAGCGTCGACCTGGGACGGCGAGGCAGTTGAAGCAGTGCTTTCAGGTTTAGGTGTTGTGTCTTCCACGACGGGGGCTTCTTTGTTGACGCCTGACATGATGGTGCGCAGGAGACGGCGAGGACGTGTTTCGAAGTTGAATGCAGACAAAAGTTCACGCTGGTCAGTCAGTCAAACAGTGGTAGCAAATGAACGCTGGCCCAGGCTGATATAATTCAGGGGGGCGCGAAATCCGGGAATTCGTGGTATTCCCCGGGAGAAAGCGTGCTGCAAGTTTTCTAGGGTTCCTGATTTGTGACTTGTAAGGAACCAAAAGTGTCGCGGTGTGCATCAATCGAGCCAGTGCAACATGAAGCTGAATGTATTATCCTGTTGACCACCGCAAGACTGACTGTGCCAGATTGCTTATCCTGCCAATGGCACTCAGAAGCTCATCGAAATCGAAGATGAGCGTCGATTACGCGCCTTCATGGACAAAAGGGTAAATTCTCGAATTTGACACCGATATGCTGACATGCACCAGATTGGCCAGGAAGTCGATGGAGACTCAATTGGAGACGAATTCAAAGGCTACGTGTTCAAAGTTACCGGCGGAAACGACAAACAAGGTTTCCCTATGAAGAATGTATATCCTGTTTCCAATTCACGCTCTAATTCTTCAGGGTGTCCTCCATCCCACTCGTGTCCGTCTCCTCCTCTCCAAAGGCCACTCCTGTTACCGCCCCCGTCGAACCGGTGAACGCAAACGTAAATCCGTCCGGGGCTGCATCGTTGGCTCCGATCTTTCTGTTCTTTCCGTCGTGATCGTCAAACAAGGAGATGCCGATCTCCCTGGCCTGACCGATATCACTCAGCCCAAACGTCTCGGTCCCAAGCGAGCCAGCAAGATTCGCAAGTTCTTTGGCTTGTCAAAGGAAGATGATGTTCGAAAGTTTGTTATTCGACGGGAAGTTCAACCAAAGAACCCGGAGAAGAAACCATATACCAAAGCTCCTAAGATTCAACGACTGGGTATGTTGTTGTTTATGGGGCGCGCTGATTTTAGTTACACCCTTGACTCTGCAGAGGAAACGCCATCGTTTGGCACTCAAGCGCAGACGGTATGAGGCTCAGAAGAATGCTGCTCAGGAATATGCGGCTTTGATTGCCAGTCGGGTAAAGGAGGAGAAAGCAAAGAAGACAGAGATCAAGAAGCGAAGAGCATCAAGCAGAAGAATTAGCCACGCTCCTGGGGCGTAAGGAAGAGCTGTGGGCTTGGTGGTTTTGGATGTAGGAAAAGGTATGGCATATCTATTCATAATGTAGGAATAGAACTACATTGACATTAAATTGTTCCTTTTCAACTGTGTAAACGGACTCTCAAGATTTTGGGTTTCCTGAACATGATGAAGCTTAAGTCGAGTTAAACCCATTACAATTATTAAGTCTACGTGACTGGAGAACGCTAGCTAGATACATCTACTAAAGATCGCCATGAGGAGAGTATTACCCTTATCAACGCCAATCCCATCCTTCCCAAGACATCTTCCCTCAATCTCTACAACGTCTCCTTCCCCTCCATCTCCCGCTTCTGCAACTCTTGCTGTTTCGCCAACTCAAAGTATCTCCCACCCAATGCCACCAACTCATCATGTCGTCCCCGCTCCACGACCCTACCCCTCTCAATAACGTAAATCATATCCGCATTCTGAATCGTACTCAGGCGATGCGCGATGGCCAATGTCGTACGTCCCTTGGCAGCCTTGTCCAGTGCTTCCTGGACGACTTTCTCGCTCTCGGAGTCCAAGGCCGAGGTAGCTTCATCGAGGAGAAGGATTTTGGGGTTGCGGATTAATGCCCGAGCGATGGCGATGCGTTGTTTTTGACCACCGGATAGTGCGGAGCCTTTTGTTCCTACCATGGTTTCGTATCCTTCTGGTAGTGATTGAATGAATTCGAAGATCTGAAGTCAGCTTGTCATCCTGTGTGAGAGTGATACATTTGCATCTTTGCATGCCGTGTCGATCTCTTCCTGCGAGACATTTTCTTTGTTTGCACCCAAGAGGATATTAAATCTCACGGTTCCTTGATACAATCTGCCGTCAGATACACTTTCCAGGGGTCAGGTACGTTGGTTCTTGGCTGACCAAACTGATATTCTTGCGATAATCAGAGACATTATACCCCTGAACATCCATCCCATCAACAAGAACCTGTCCCACAACAGGATCATAGAACCTCTCAATGAGGGCCACAGCAGTAGACTTGCCGCACCCTGAACTCCCCACGAGAGCAACATACTGGCCGGGCTTGACTTCGAAATCCAATCCCCTCAGAACAGGAACATGAGGTCTTGTGGGATATCGGAAATGGACGTCTCGGAATCGAAGATGGCCTTGCTCTAAGTATTCGATATGTTTCCCCTTGCCGCTCCAGGAATCGATCTGGGGGACCCGTTCCATGAGTCTGTTGACATTTGCGGAGCTGGATCTCGCTTTGGAAATATCCGGAGCGAAGGAACTAAAGACATCAGAAAATGAATGGTAAAGAAGGGTTACAAGAATTGTCCGGCGGCTTGAGAACCGACTGTCAAAGCCATGAAACATACGAAGAATTGAGTGATATTGTATTCTCCACTATAAAGGAGTGTACTCCCGTACCAAAACACGAGGGCATTAGTGAAAAATCCAAGACTTTGGCCCAGAGCGAACATCTATTGTTAATACATCCCAAATAAGGGTAAATACCATGGTGCTTTTGAGAGTAGAGAACATAGCTCGTCGGACTGGTTCCTGCAGACTTTCACAGAATTCCGTGTGGAGCGCAATTTCCCTGTTCAACGAAGCGACCGTTCGAATCGCGGCAACTTGTTCGCAGGCCATGTTCGCTGATTTCTCGTATGCTTGTTTCAATTGTGCGTTCAATTTGTTCAGTTGTGAGAAGCGAAGATAACCCGTCATGACGGTGACGGGAAGCAATGCAACTGAGACGAGACCTAGTTTCCAGCCAAAACAAATTCTGATATTAGATGAGATGGAAGGGGGGTATACGCTAGAATAGTGCCGCTGATCAAGTTTACGCAGACGGTGAGAATTGCTCCGAGATTGACCCCCGAGAGACCAGACATGGCGGTGGCTTCGCTGGATAACATAGTAGTGAGAGATCCTGTAGAATGTTCCGGGCGATCAAAGAACGCAATCTCCTGTCTCAGGATAGCCCTGAACGACTCAAATCTGACGCGTCGAACCTAATCTCAGCAAAAAACTAGTTTAAACAGAACATACCATCTTCTCGGAAGCATAACCAAATCCCCATCCTTGAGCAGAGTATGCGACAAACTCACAGATCGCAATGACCAACCACCAAACCGAGAGGAAATTAGCTCTTGACCTCATCGCCGCGATATCAGGATTCAACAATGCCGTAACAAGGTAGGCGAATAAAAGTGCCTGAGCAGGGTATACTCCTCCGGTAATCAAAGTGGATAACCAGCCAGCCGACAACCATCCATATTCGCCTTGATTCCATTTCAGTCCCTACCGTCAGATCACCTTTGCTTCCATGGGATTACCTTCTTCACTAGCTGGAAGTTGGTGTACTGGGTCTGTGGCATGAGACCCGCTTCAGTAAACACTTTATCCCCCTCGATGCTCGTGATACTTCGTCCCGATTTCGTCTTCTGCAGTCCGAGAGGCTGATCATCGTTACTTTCTATGCTCTTTATCCTGACCATCTGGTCGATTTCGTCTTCTTGGTCTTCTCCCTCCGCAATCGCCAGTTCAATCCCCTCTTTACGTTCCGCGGAGATTCGCTGTGCTTCCACTAGGCCTTTATAGGCGCCGCCAAGGGCAATGAGGTCGTCGTGGGTTCCTTGTTCGACGATCTCGCCACGGGATACGACGATGATGTTGTCGGCGTTTTTGATGGTGGAGAGACGGTGGGCAATACAGACCGTTGTACGACGTTGGGCAGCTACATCCAATGCTTGCTGGACCACACGTTCCGACTACTATTAGGTACCGGAGGAGTTGGGGAGGTACAGCAGTATCTAGAGCAGAAGTAGCTTCGTCGAGGAGTAAGATTTTTGGATCTGATACGATCGCACGAGCAATGGCGATACGTTGTTTTTGACCCCCTGAAAGGAGAAACCCACGTTCTCCAACGATAGTATCATATCCCTCGGGAAGATTCTGGATGAACTGGTCCGCGTTGGCCATCATACAAGCTTTCAAGACCATTTCCCTCTTTTCCTCTTCCGTTCCATGTTCCATCGGCGTTCCAATCAATCTGATGGATTAAATAGTTAGAGATGGTATGTACCCATGACAAATATTTTCAAAGATTGTGGTTGCGAAGAGCACTGGTTCTTGACTTACGAGACTCATTGAGCCACGGAGGTAGCGAAGGTTGAGGGACCGGATATCGTGGCCGTCGAGCGTGATTTCACCCTCCACAGGATCATAGAAACGTTCCAGGAGCTGAATGATAGTCGACTTTCCAGACCCACTGGCTCCTACCACGGCAGTAAACTTCCCGGCAGGAATTCGTAGCGAAATATGTTTCAGCACCATCACTGCAATCAGACCAAAAATTCAAGAAAAATACCTTCAGGACGAGAAGGATAAATGAAAGAGACGTCCTTGAATTCGATTTCTCCTTGAAGATCTTTTGGAGCGTCTCCCTCGTCAGATAATGAGTCGATACTTGGATTGCGATAAATAGTCTGGAAGATCTTTTGTGCTGCAGCAGTGGCTTTGGAGAAATTCTCGATACGGGGAGCAACTTGAGATAATGAGAACGAAGAGATGATGACGGCAAATAAAACATTCATCACCAAACCGACATTTAATTCCCCACTTGCAATCATCCTTGACCCTTGCCCTGTACCAATTAGCTGAGACCAAGGGGGGGTCGTTACAGAATGCGAGTCCGTAAGCGAGATAGACGAGGGTGAAAATTCCAGCAAACATGCATGCTAGGACGGCAGCTTTCTTGTACCCGACTTTCTGTGCAGCAATTAAACTCTGATCGTATTGCAGTGCAAGTTTCTCCTCCGTTCCAAAGGCTTGCGCTGTTCGCACAGAGGACAGGACTTCTTCCGCGATGGTTGCGGCAGCAGAGTACTCCGCGACTACTTTGGCAGCTAGTTTCGCCATCCTACGTCCTCCGCCGGCAAAGATAAGGAGCATCGTAGGTAGGATGCAGGAGAGAATGAGTGTGAGTTTCCACTGGCGGATAAATGCGATGATGAACCCTGAGCAGAAGGTGGCCATAGCCTGTGCTGTGATAGACACTTTATCTGAGATTCCATCTTGAATCAAGTCTACATCATGGGAGATCCGGTTCGTTACTTCGCCAGCTCCGAGTCGATCGAAGAAGGCAATGTTCTGGCGAAGGACCGCTTGGAGATATTTCCTGGTATTAGTGAGATCGTCAAGTATTTTTACTGTCTGATACGACGACTGATTCGTTCTCCACTGACAAGCCAGCATACTGTCGCGACATAGGTGGTGCATAAAACGCCGATTCCAATATAAAACAGATCAAGAGCAAGCTTGCTGACCTATTGCGAGTCAGTACGCAATTCATAACGACCATCATACCCCTGCTTTGAAGGCCTCTGGCGAGGCAGGAGGCACAATACTAGGTGTTCCAGGCGATGTATACCCGCCGAACAGATTGGTCAAGCTTCCAAGCAAGATAGTCATCAGGGGGAGAGCAGCGCCTATACACAAGTCAGATAATAACAAACCAGGCGATACCGGCAGTGATAGCGCAAAGAAACCCCAGAATCTGCATGGCGACTTCGAGAGGTGTAGCATATCGCAAGATAGTTATAATGGACACCTTTATCTCTGGCAAGTCATACTGCTTTAGGATTTCCTTCCTGTAATGGGACGGCAATCGCTGGAGCATGACCTCGAGAGGCTGATCGGCCGCTGCGACCGTTGGGCCTGTGGACGCAATGCTCTTCTCGTCGGCCATGTTGCCTGTGTCCTGTGATTTCTCGTTCATGGTGGATTATATGCTGTCTTTCGCGCTTTAGCGCATCGCCTGGTTTTATAGATGACTCACGGGCGTGTACTGAGTAGGAATGTCATGCAAGCATCCAAGGCAAAATAATACTATTTGGGCAGACTCGCCGATACGGGCATAGTTTCGCCGGCCCAGTCGGGCACCGAATCGCCCCGGTTTGTGTGGGCCAAACTGCCGACAAAATTCGCAGTGTTTGGCAGCGTCGGATATACCGCAGATTAATCCCGTCAATCAGATTGCGTTCACCACAGCGCCACGATTCGGTGATTCTATTTTATCTGTCGCACTACGGCCAATGGAGCACACTAATTTAAACAAGTGATTTCGGGTAATTGTATCGCAGCAGCGAAGTTATTATTCCCAGGTTCGTTTATGTATCATGGCGATCCTCTCTGACTGAGCGAGTTGCACCCGGTTGGAGCCGTCCAAGGGACCAAGAATGATCGTCATGGCGTAAATAGCAGCTGCAGCTCAATTTAGAGCTCATTTCGACTGATTAAGTTAAGTGGCAGTGGCTCGTATCCCCATGAGCCACTACCCTGGGCCACACCCTGTAATTGCATATGTACGTTAACGTTACCCAAAACGCGGGATGTTGTCCCAATTTACAGGGACTTATATAGGGACTTTTGATTGGCTACACAGTCAAGAACCTGGGACTTTGAGATTGTCCCAGAAAAGTCCTGTTCCCTGTGGGCCCTGAGCGTGGTGATTTCACCACGAAAATGGAGATTTGAACGTAATTAACTTGAGAACAGGCAATCTGAGTGGACCGGGCGGTGAACTCAATCGAAAAGTCGTCGGTACCACAGGCCAACGGAATGACTCCTGTGCAAAACATTCCATTGGCCTGTGCTACGGACGACTTTTCCGTTGAGTTCACCAGCCCGGTCCTCTCAGATTGCCCCACCAGCCGCCGCCTGCACGTTGACATCTGGGACTTATTGGAGCTATTCTGGGACTTTTTTTTTTCACCTGGCCAAATCCCAGAAAAGTCCCATCAAGTGAGGAAATCCCAGAAAAGTCCTACAGAAGGGTATACATTTGCAATTCTTCCCAGGCAAGAGTAGAATTTTCTGTAAATTTAGTCCAGTTGGTGAGATAGCCATTGGAGGGTATGTAATAGGGTACTGATTTGCCGTGGCTTTATAATTCGATCCGGGAAGCCTGATCTGATCAATCATCGGGTTTCCTAGCACACCTCCGAGATCATCGTAATCGCGCATGTCAGGAACAAACACAGCAGGGAGGGAGACCCGCAACTGTGAGCGGCGTGAAGGTTGGCGGTTGTAACTTGTGGGCACTGTAAATAGCACGAGAACTGGGCCGTAAATTTTGTAGCCGGTGCAGGTACGTCGGAAATTTAGACTGAATAAGCACGGTACTCGTCATGCGCCGAGGGTCGTCGCACGCTTCCGGCCACTGACAGACTCGCGCAGGTCAAAGGACATGGGATTGATCATCGGCCTTCCTCAAAGAGAACGAGGGAGGGGTTTGGGGCCGGCGTATGTAGGTTGAGCGGACAGAGGTGGAGGTGGAGCAATCGCAGACGTGGGCGGGACCGGGGGTTGCTGTTGACGGAGTCGTGTGTTGGGGAGACGGGGTCGGGGGGTGCTAGGCCGCGGGAAAGACTCGAAAGGTCAAGGAGACTGTCGGTAAGGGGACGTCAGGGATAAGTCAAATGAGACGTGGAGGACGGTGCCGAGGAGGGGTCTGAACAGGGTTGCGTGAGAAAACGCGGCAGGCGGAGTTAGCGTGGTCGTGGAAGCGGTAGGTGAATAGTAGAAGGGGCAGGCGGTGGGGAGGCCAGGGGGGTGCGAGTCCGTGGATGAGGCGGTGGGTGGTAAGGCCGGCGGCGGTGAAAGTGGTGGTGGTGGTGGTGACGATGGAGTAACGTACATATTGTGTCTTGCTAGTGACTCTTAATTCGGACATCACGCACGGACTGAACGTCGGAGCACGGGCCCTGAAGGAGGCGCATGGACCCAAACATGCGCCCAAGAAATTGGCCTCAAATTGAACCGGAAATTGGTTTTTGGCTCTCTCTTTCTGTTGCCGATCACTCAAAATCAGTGATTATCGTGTGACCATCCGACCCCCCACACTCTACACCCGCATCAACCATCACCAGTCAACCGCCACAGCAGTCCCCGTGAGCCATCATCCCCATCATCATCTCCTCGAGCTTTGACACACAAAGGGAATGCGCTTCACATTCCCGCAATACTTATTCCCAGCATCTCTATTCCGCCCCCATCAAGTCGAAGCAGACGAAGACCCGACGTCTCCGCTTCCCCCCTCCAAGAACACCAAGAACAGGAACAGGAATAAGACGCGCGATGAGACTATCCACGCTGCTGGGAGGGCCAGTTTCGCTTACCTCGTCTGCAAGGGGTGTCATACGCCATGTATCTGTTCTTTCTTTGTCTTTTTTTTGCTTGCGTGCTTGCGTGCTTGGTTGGTATGGGGATTGATGATAGTGACGAATTCGGCGATTATTTCAAAGGGGTTTGCCGGGCGGTATGGGAGGGGGTATTTATGTCACAATGTCATCAATGTCGAACTTGGTCGAGTTCAAGAGCGCAATCTCCTGACAGGTAACCCCCACTCCCCCTATAGCTAGTACTCTTGATCCTCCTTGGTCCTTTCCTGTGTACATTTACCGCTGCGTTGTGCGTTTACTTTGTTTTACGACGTCGAAATAACTGCGAACAGGCCTGCACACAGTCCGCGACCTAACCTGCATCCTCTGCAAAACCAGTCTGGGGTGGAAATACTGCACGGCGCGGGACCCCTCTCAGCGGTACAAAATGGGCAAATTCCTGCTTGAGGCGCTCAACGTGGTAAAACTATCTCACTGGCCCGATCGCGAGGACAACAACCAATCCGCAGACTCAGAATTCGTAGACTCAAGATGGGATACCGAATTCGCAGACTCAAAATGGGATACCCGGAGCATTGATCTAGAGACTTTGCCGGACGAGGAGTCTAGGCCCGGGACTCCGGTGCGGGGAAAACAGGCACAGGGGCAGGGGAATATGTTTTATGATGATGTGGAGGAGTTGATGCTTGGATGGGCGGAGGGGAATCATCGGCGCAGGGGGGTGTAGGTGGGGTGGGGGGCGATGTTGGGGTGGGTATGGGGGGGGAGGGGGTTGCG
>Ga0302325_10029398_pt1 | contig 11356 bp, 7 predicted proteins | sample Palsa_T0_2_FD_201948 | JGI IMG/M metagenome (GOLD analysis project Ga0302325, IMG submission 201948) | Peat permafrost microbial communities from Stordalen Mire near Abisko, Sweden - Palsa_T0_2 | ecosystem: Environmental > Terrestrial > Soil > Palsa > Peat permafrost | place: Sweden: Abisko...
GCGCCGCCGATGAAGCCGAGCCCGGCGTGGTCGAAGTTGTCGCCGGCAAAGTCATTGATGAGTGTCCCGGATGCGCCCGAGGCCATGAAGGGATTGATGATCACGTCCTCATCGAAAAACGATGCCACGCTGCTCATGGTCTGGTAGGCGTAATTGCGGCCGACCACGCCCTGGCCGGTCGCCGGATCGTAGGGTGCGCCGACGCCCGACAACAGGAGCATGCGGACATTGTTGAGTGCGAATGACGCGGTGATCACCAGCGACGCTGGCTGTTCGAACTCGCGGCCTACGGCATCGATGTAAGTGACGCCGGTGGCATGCTTCTTGGTCGAATCGAGATTGATGCGCTGTACCTGGCAGCCGGTGCGCAGCTCGAAATTCGGATTCGCCAGCAGAACCGGAAGGATGATGGTCTGAGGTGTCGATTTGGCATAGTGCTCGCAGGCGTAGCGTTCGCAGAAGCCGCAAAAGACGCAGGCGTTGAGCTTCATGCCTTCGGGATTCGTATACGGCTGGCTCAAGTTCGAGGAGGGTTGTGGAAAGGGATGGTAACCCAGGCTGCTTGCCGCCTTGCGGAACATGGCGCCCTGGAAATGTTCCTTCTGTGGCGGAGTGGGATACTCGCGAGAACGAGGCGATTCATGCGGGTCGCCGCCCGCTTGAATCCGGCCCTTGATGTTGCCGGCCTTGCCACTGGTGCCCAGGAGATGCTCGAAGCGATCGTAGTAGGGTTCGAGCTCTTCGTAAGTGACGCCCCAATCCTGAATGGTCACGTCCGGATCGAGGAAGTTCTTGCCATAGCGCTCGCGCGTGCGGGTCGCGAGTTGAAAATCATTGGCCTGGAAGCGATAGGTCTGGCCGTTCCAGTGCACCATGGAACCGCCCAGTCCGGTGCCGGGCAGGAATGATTCCCAACGGCGGATGGGCAGAGCCGTTTGCGAACTCTGATTGCGGAAGGTCATGGCCTCACGAGTGTTGTCCTGCATCAAGGCTTTGCGCACGTCGAAACGCAATTCATCGTGAATAGCCGGGCTCTGAAATTCGGGCACCGTAAAGCGGGTCTGGCCACGCTCCAGTCCCACCACCTTGTAACCGGCCGCCGCCAGTTCCTTGGCGACCATGCTGCCCACCATGCCTACGCCGATCACGACGACATCCACTTCTTTGAGACGCTGCACCATTGCAGGATTTCCTTATAGATTTGCCGGGATGTCCTGGCGGGTGTGTATGTGCCCTTGCCCATCCTGCGCGAGACTCATCGGCTCGCGTTCGAACTTCACTCCATGCCGGTCAATGGCCTCGAAGTAGTCGGCGTAAGCGCCGGGGAAGCCGATCATTCTCCAAGCCACCATGTTGCGGTTGCCACCATATACAGGGTCGCTGAAAAATCCCTCGACCGACATTTGCAACAACATGTCGAAGAACACGGCCGAAGGCACTCCGTCGAGATCATGCGCACCGGATTCCAGGGACTGCAGGTAGGCGTCCTGCGCCTCGGCCGGCATGCCGTTGAACGGCGTGCCCTGCGCGGCGAGGTCGCGATTGATGGCGCGCAGGGAGAGGTGGAAGAGTTCGGCCGGTGTGAACGGCAATTGATAACCCTGGCTCGGCGTTCCCGATTGCCACGGACCGCTTCGGTACAGCCGCTCGCCCGCGCCCCAGGCGCCGCCCAATTGTTTGTCGAGATAGTTGGAAACCCCGGCGCCGAGTGCACCGGGCCCTGACTCATCCGCCGGGATCAGCCGCTCGCACGCCGCTTCGATGAACAGCACCTCCTCCGCATTGAAGAACAGGTAGGTCGTCTTGGCGGATTCTTCGACGACCGGGGGTTTCGCCGCGGCTGCGGAAGCGGGTACGGAGTGAGACAGAAGCGCGGTGGCTGGAACCACCGTGGCTGCGCCGATAGTGGTGACGAACGAGCGCCTGGTAACTTTGTCCACGAGAGGCTCCGCCTTGTTGTTTATCGGAGCATGCTATATCGATTTGGCCGTCTGGCTTGTACGTTTTTGCTGTCGTGCGAAATTATCTGCGCTCGGGCGCGAGCCGGCTGAAACGGTGCGCCAGCGCCGGCAGCACCAATAGGTTGAGAAAAGTCGAGGACACCAGGCCGCCCAGCACGGTCACAGCCATCGGCCCCTCTATTTCCTGGCCTGGGTGGGTCATGCTGAATGCCAGAGGCGCCAAGCCGAGGGCGGTCACGGCGGCGGTCATGAGTATTGGAATCAATCTCTCGTTGGCGCCGCGCAGCACGGTCTGCATGTCCCATGGGGCTGCTTCGATCTCGACGAGATGCTCGTAATGCGCGAGCTGCAGTATGGCATTGCGCGCGCTGATTCCGAACACGGTGACCAGGCCGACGAGCGTACCCAGCGAGATGCCTATGCCGGTCATGGCGATGGCAAGCACGCCGCCGATCAGGCTGAACGGGAGATTGGCCATCACCAGCCAGCTATTTGCACGCCGGCGAAATGCGACCATCAGCACCATCAGTATCAGCACCAGCGCGAGAGTGGAATAAACCACGAGCTCGCTGCGCGTGCGATTCTCCGCGGCGGCCGCGCCGGTGAACTCGATGAAGTAACCGGCAGGCAAGGCTACGGAGCGCGCGATGCGTTGCTGCGCCTCGATCACGGCCGCCTGCAGGGCTCGCCCGCTCACATTGAAGGTCACGGCGATGCGTCGCTGGCCGCCGTCGTGTTCGATGCTGTAGCGATCCGAGCCCAGCAACAGATGTGCCACCTGCGATAACGGCACCTCGCCAAGGGGGCCGCTGATCATGAGCTTGGCGAGTTGCTCGGGCCGATGCCGCAGGGCATCCGGCAGCAGCATGACCGTGTCCACCGTGCGCGTGCCGAGGAAGGTCTGGCCGACGGTTGCCCCCGTGTAGGCCGATTGGATGGATTCCAGCACATCCTGTGCCCGCAGTCCCGTGGCCGCCAGCGCCTGCGGCTGAAGCTCGATGGCCAGAGTGGGCGTGCCGCTTTGCCGCTTGAATTGCAGATCCACCAAGCCGTTTTCCTTGGCGAGCGCGCTCATGATTTTATCCCCGATGCCATCCAGAGTGCCCAGATCGTCGCCGAACACCTTGATGGCCACTTGCGCCGTGTCGCCGGTGAGGCTTTCGCTGATGCGATCGCCGAGGAAGGTCACGACCTCGCTTTGTATGCCGGGATATTTCTGAAGTATTGCCCGCAAATCCTCTTGCGCGCGGGCTTGATCCACGGTGGCGCCCGCCTTTAGTTCGACATGAAATTCACTCTGATGCGGACCCCAGGTATCCTCGCCCAACTCCGCCCGTCCCACTTGCTGCTCGACGGTTGCCACATAGGGCAGACGCAGCACGTCGGCGGAGATGCGCCGGCCCAGGCCGAGCATTTCCTGCAGCGAAGTACCGGGTATGGAGCTGACTACCTGCATCACGAAGTGACCTTCGCGAAAGTCCGGCATGAACGTTCCGCCTAGCAGCGGCAGCGCGGCGATGGCTGCGGCGATAGCCACGGCCAGGACGGCGGCAACCAGTTTCAGGTGCCGGTCCACCCAGCTCACCGCGGCCACTTGATGCTGCTTGAGCCGCGTCAGCCAGCGCGATTCCAGGTGGGCATCGCGGTCGCGAAAGAATAGTGCACACAATGCCGGAGTCGCGGTCATGGCTACCAGCAAGGAGGCCGTCACGGCGAGAATGAAGGAGAGCGCCAATGGGCCGACGAAATGACCCTGCACGCTCGACGTAAACAGCTCCGGAAGAAACACGGCGATGACCACCAGGGTGGCGTAGATGACGGGCCCTCTGACTTCGAGCGATGCGTCGCGAATCACATCCATGCGCGGCAAAGGGCTTGCGGCCGATGCGTTGCTGCGCATTCGCCGCAAAATGTTTTCGATGCCGACGATGGCGTCATCGACCAGCACGCCCAGGGCGACCGCAAAGCCGCCCAAGGTCATGGTGTTCAATGTCTGTCCCAGGCGATCCAACACCACAACGGCGGCCAGCAGCGACAAAGGAATGGCCGTGAATGCGATCAATGCCGCGCGCACGTCGCGCAGGAACAGGTACAGCACCGCCAGGATCAGCGCGGCCGCAATGAGCAGAGAGTTCTGCAGATCGCCCAAGGCACGCTCGATGAAATTCGCCGGCCGGTGCAGAGCCGGATACACCGTGATTCCCTGCGCTTTCAAGGCGGGTTCCAGGTTTGCCAGCGCCTGCTCGACCGCGAGCGTCGTCGTCAATGTATTCGCGCCGTACTGGCTGGCAAGAGAGAGCAGGACGCCCGGCTTGCCCATGATCAGGGCATCTCCCGAGCGCAGCGCCGGGGCCTCTTGGACCATCGCCACATCACGCACCAGCACCGGAACGCCATTGCGCACGCCGACCACCGCCTCGCCAATGGCTTGCATATCGGGTTTGGGGGTGGGCGATTTGAGCAGTATGCGCTGGGCTTCGAGGTCTATGAAGCCGGCGCCTCGCAAGGCCAGCGCGGCTCGCGCGGCATCGGCCACATCGCTGAGCGTGACCTGATAACTCGTGAGCTTGTCGGGGTCGGGCAGGATCTGAATCTGGCGAACATCGCCGCCGAACACGATGACATGCGCAACCCCGGGCACCGCGAGCAGACGCGGCTTGATGACCCAGTCCGCAGCGTCCCGCAATGCAAAGGCGTCGACGCTGTCCGACTGCAGGCCGATCTTGAGCAAGTCCATGGTGCTCGACACCAGCGGGGACAGTTTCGGCGAACCCACCCCGGTGGGCAGAGTGCCGCCGATCTCGGACAGGCGTTCGGAAATTCCCTGGCGCGCGACATGAACATCGACGCCGTCGGCGAAGGTGATGGTCACCACCGACAGTCCGGGTATGGATTCGGAACGCAGAGTGGACAATCCGGTCGCGCCGTTGACGGCGCTTTCAATACGCTTGGTGACCAGTTCCTCGACTTGTTCCGGCGCGAATCCCGGTGCCTCGGTTTGGATATCGACCTGCGAAGGGACGAATTCCGGAAATACATCCAGAGGTGAATGCATCGCCCCCCAGCAGCCCAGCAGCAGCGCCAATGCCGACAACGCAGTGACGATGCCGCAATGGCTGACGCATAGGGAGACGAGTTTCCGCATCGCTTACTCGGCTTCCGTGCTGGGATTGATTTCCCGCGCCAGCAGCAGGCCGGCCGCCGAGGTTACGATCAAATCGCCGCTCTTGACCGTGCCTTGGACGAAGTAACCGTCGGCCATCGGCCGGCTGATATCCATGGGGGTGCGCGCGAACTCGCCGGGCTGCCGCTCGAGGTAGTACCAGTACCGGCCGGCGCTGGCGACGACGGCAGAGGAGGGAATCAGAATCCCGGATTCGGCCGGCCCGGAATCGCCGCCACCGCCACCGCCACCGACGCCGGCTGCCCAGGCCAGCAGCCGCTCGCCTTCGCCCACTTCGATGCCTTGCAACAGCGCGAAGAAGCTGCGGCCCGGCACGCCGGCGTCCGCCGGTGCGTCCCATACCCCGTGCGCCGTCCAACGTTCGCCGGCGCCGGCCGTACCGAGACGCGCGAGCCACAGCCGCTGAGGGGCCCGGCCGTTTACCGAGCCAAGAGGGAACGTCACGCGCACGAGTTTGGCGTGGCCTTCGGCGAGTTCCTCCGGCAGCTTGCTGTCTTCCCGGCCGGCCCACGGAGGATTTTGGCCCAAGACGGATGACGACTTGGCCTTGGCGAGCCGCAGCGCTGCCGCATCGACCGCCGCCTGACGTGCGGCGTTCTCGCGGGCCTCCGTGCTGTCCGCGCCGGGCGTGCCGGCCAGGCGCTGCATGCGCGCGAGCACCGCCCGGCTTTGCGCTGCAACCGCTTGCGCGGTGGCCACATCGGCGACGGCCTGGGCAATCACATCGTGACCGAGCACCACACCGAACCCGCTCGTCGCGGCCTGGTAGCGTACGGCGGCCGCCGCGCTCGCGGTGATGCCTAAACCGGCCACTTCTTCGGGCTTGAGGGTGACGATACCGGCGTTCGATTCTGACTTGTCCGTGCCCTCGGCTTTTTCTTCGGGCTCGGCCTTGGCGGCGTCCGGCGCAGGCGGCTGCCTGCCGCAGGAGCCGCAAAGCACGAGACAGGACAGGAGCGCCGCCATCAGGGGCTGCGCGCACATGATTTGCTTGGGACTCAAGGGTGTTCCTCTGCGGTTCTCGGATACTGCCAGCCGCCGCCCAGCGCCTTGCACAATCCGAGCAAAGCCTGGAATCGCTCGAGCTTGTACTGGCTGAATTGTTCGCGGGCGGCGTACAAAGTGCGTTGGGACTCTAGAACCGCCAGGTATTCCCCCGCGCCTTCGCGATAGCGCAATTGCGCGCCTTCGAATGCTCGCTCGCTCTGCTCCACGTTTCGCTGCTGAGGTTCCTGCTGCAGTTCGAGAGAGTGCATGGCTGTCAGTGCCTTCTCTACGTCGAGCAGCGCCGCGAGAATCGAGCTCTGATAGCCGGCCACCAGCTCTTGCTGTCTCGCGGTTGCCTCGGTGATGACGGCGCGGCGCCGGCCGTTGTCGAAAATCGCCTGTACGACGGATGCCCCGGCGGTGAGCGACCAGCCGGTTCCCGGCAGCGTGATGACTGCCGCCTGCACGGCTGGATTTTGCACGCCTCCGCCGGCCGTCAAGCTCAAGGAAGGAAACAGGGCCGCACGCGCTGCGATCAAATCCGCATGGGCCGCGGTCAAATTATTTTCGGCCGCGATCAGGTCCGGCCGGCGCTCCAGCAGCTGCGAAGGCAATCCCGCCGCGATCGACGGCTCGCCCAGCTCGTCCAGCCGTTCGGCGCTGACGGAAAAGCCTTCGGGAGCACGGCCGACGAGAAGGGCAAGGGCACCTCGTGCCTCGGCTTCCTGCTGTTCGAGCTGGGGAATGATCAACTCGGAATTCGCCACCGCGGCGCGTTGCGCCGCCAGTTCCGCCGGACCGGCGCGGCCCGCATCGTAGCGTGCTTCCGTGAAGCGCAAGACGCCCTGCGCCGCTTCGAGGTTCAGGCGCGCCAGCGCGATTCGTTCGCGCAGCGATAGAACTTGAAAATAGCTCTCGGCGACCCCGGTCGAGATGGTGATCCGCACCGTCGCGAGGTCCGCGCGGCTCGCCTGGGCCAGCGACTTCGCGGAATTGCTCGCAGCGCGATTCTTGCCCCAGAAATCGACTTCGTAACTCGCGGTCAGCAGCGCGCCCCAGTCGGTTTCGTGCGCCGTGGCTCCGTGCGATCCTCCGCCGAACTGCTCGATGTTGCCGTTTGCGTCCACTTCCGGTAAAAGCGCCGCACCCGCCTGGCGTGCCCGTGCATCCGCCTCCCGCACGCGGGCAGCCGCGGCGGCGATGTCGAGGTTGTTCTCTCGAGCCTGAGCGATGAGCGAGTCCAATTCGGCGCTGGCGAAACCATGAAACCACGCCGCATCCGGCCATGGGGCGGCGGCGCCCGTGGTCTGCTCGAAGGCCGGCGGGACGACCGGCGCGGCCGGCTGTACCGCCTGCAGTGTGCAGGAACAGCAGGCAAGGGCGATGAACACCGCAGAAATCGATCTCGGACACACGGCAACGGGCCCCGATGGGATGCGCTGGAAACTTAGCATGGGCGGCCCGGGGGCACTTTTGTATATTTGTAAGGATGCGCCGCGCGGCGCCTGCGTTTCTGTCAACGGTGGCGTAAATTGTAGCAATGAATATCTTGCTGGTTGAAGACGATATGGAACTCGCACATTCCGTCGGCGAGCATTTTCGCGACCAGGGTTATATCGTCAGGCATTGCGCGGACGGCGAGAGCGGCCTCTCGAGCGCCTGCCAGGAGGACTACCAGGTCATCGTCCTGGATCGCATGCTGCCGGCCTTGGATGGGCTGGAGTTCGTCAGGCGCTTGCGGCAGCGGGGTGTGAGGACGCCGGTAATTTATCTTACCACCATGAGCGGAATCGACGATCGCGTGCAAGGACTGGAAGCAGGCGGCGATGACTACCTGGTCAAGCCCTTCGCATTTGCGGAGCTGCTGGCGCGGGTGCGGGTGCTGTCGCGCCGTCCAGGCAGTGCGCCCGAGCCGGCGATTCATCTGACCTTGGGGTCGATCGAGCTGGATCTTCTGAAGCGCACCGTCGTGCGCGCCGGCAAGAACATCGAGTTGCTGCCGCAGGAATTTCGCCTGCTCGAGTACTTCGTGCGCAATCCGGATCGCGTGCTCACGCGGCGGATGCTGCTGGAAAATGTGTGGGGCATCAATTTCGATCCGCAAACCAGCGTCGTCGAAAGCCACATCAGCCGTCTGCGCGCCAAAGTGAATCATGGCTTCGAGTTCGATGTCGTTCAGACGGTCCGCGGTACCGGATATAAATTCCTTGCGCCCAATTAGAGTCTTCAACACCGAGAGCTTTCGATCGGCGGCGCTGTTCGCCAGCCTGTTTCTGGTTCTTTCTTGGGTTTTACTCGGTGCCGTGTACTGGATCGTCGACGATACGCAAACTGCGGCACTGATCGGCGCGATCGATGCGGACATCAACACCATCAAGAACGGCTATCGCGCGGAGGGGCTGCCGGAGGCCATCGAAGTTGTGCACCAGCGCTTGGGGTCAGGCAAGTATGCGGGGGCGGATCTACCGGGTGGATATATTCTGATCCGGGACGTGGCGAGCGGCACGATGGCGGGTAATGTGCGGCCGGATACTCTTCAGCTCGGCTTGTTCAACTTGTCCGTGCCGCGCAGCGGCGGCTCCGCCGCGACGGTGCTCGGCCGCGGCGGCTACATCGCAGGGGGCATTTATTTGTTCGTCGGCCGCGATACGGCTCCGATTGCGGCCACTCGCGCGCGGATACTCAAGGCGTTTGCGTGGATCGAAGGGGCGGCGATCATCCTGGCTGGGACTGGAGGGATTTTCTTCAGCCTGCAGTTCATGCGGCGCATCGACGCCATAGCCCGCACCTGCCAGTCCATCATTTCCGGAAAGTTCAACGACCGGATTGCGCTGCGCGGCAGCGGCGATGAATTGGACCGGCTCGCCCTCGCGATCAACAATATGCTGGATCGAATCTCGACGCTGCTGGATAGTCTCCGGCAGGTCTCCAGCGATGTTGCACACGACCTGCGCACGCCGCTGACACACCTGCGCAATCGCCTGGAGGAGGCGCGGCAGAAGGCGCTGACGACCGACGACTATGCAGCGCTGGTCTCGCACGCAATCGAGGATACGGATCATCTGCTCGCCATATTCGCCGCGCTGCTGCGCATTTCACAAATAGAATCCGGATCGCGCCTGGCCGCATTCACCGCGCTGTCTCTGACCGAACTCTTGGAGCAGGTTTACGAGATGTACCGGCCGGTGGCCGAGGATGAGCATCGGGTGCTGTTGCATGACATCCAAAAGGACGTTCGGATCCAAGGAGACGGGGAATTGCTGATGCAGATGTTCAGCAACTTGATCGAGAACGCGATCCGGCACGCGCCCTCGGGCACTCGGATACTGATTCGCCTGGCGAGGTCGGGCAACACGGTGACGGCGGCCGTCGAGGACGATGGGCCCGGAATCCCGGCGGTGGAGCACGACAAGGTTTTTCGCCGCTTCTATCGGCTCACCCGTTCCCGATCGACCCCGGGCAACGGGCTTGGCCTGGCTTTGGTGGCCGCGATCGCCAATTTGCATGCCGCGAAAATTGAGCTGGCAGATAATCACCCCGGCGCCCGCTTCCGCCTTTCGTTCGAACACCTGGCCTGACTCCCACGCTGCTATGCCGCTATTCGAAATCACGCTGTTGCTGCTGGCCATCGCCCTGGTGCTGTTGCAGTTTGCCCGGCGCCTGCGAGTGCCTTACCCCGCCATGCTGGCGCTCGCCGGCGGCTGCGTCGCGACATTGCCCTTCGCTCCGCACCTGAGCATCGAACCGCGCCTGGCTCTGGCTCTATTCGTGGCGCCGGCGGTCATGGACACCGCATTCGACATGCCGCCGCGAGAGCTGCTGCGCATTTGGCTGCCGCTCACCTCGCTGGCCGTGATGTTGGTATTGGCGACCACGGCCGCCGTGGCATGGGTCGGTACCGCGGTCGCCGGCTTGCCGCTGGCGGCCGCGGTGGCGCTCGGCGCCATCGTCGCGCCGCCGGATGCCGCGGCCGCGGCCGCCGTGCTGCAGGAGTTCAACCTGCCGCGCCGTACGATGGCGGTGTTGCAGGGGGAGAGCCTGCTGAACGACGCAGTGGCGCTGCTGGCATTCGGCTTGGCGGTCAGCGCGGCGGTGTCGCCGGGAAGCGCATGGGAAGTGTTGCTGCCGCGGTTGCTGATTGCCGTCCCCGGCGGCGCGCTGCTCGGTGCGCTATTGGGTGCGCTGAGCCTGCGCATGACTCGAAAAATCGCGGGCAGTTCGTCGTTCATCATCGCCCAGTTTCTGATCACCTTCGGTACGTGGATCTTGGCCGAGCATTTGTCCTTGTCGCCCATCATGGCGGTGGTGGGGCTGGCGGCCGTGGTCGCCCGTTACATGCCGGAGCGCACCAGCGCGCGCGATCGGGTCAATTCGAACGCGGTATGGGTGATCGTTGTCTTCGTGCTCAACGTGCTCGCCTTCCTTCTCATGGGACTGCAGGCGCGCGCCATCCTCAATCAGCTGCCCGCCGATGCACTGAGGCATGCGCTGATCTTCGCCGCCATCGTGCTGGCCGTGGTGATCGGCGTGCGCTTTCTCTGGGTGATGGCCTATGGGGTGGTGCTGCGCTTTTTCCGATCTTTTTTCGAGCATCGTGTGCTTGGCACATCGCTGCCGACCGCGCGCATCGGCGTGTTGGTGTCATGGTGCGGAATGCGTGGCCTGGTGACGCTTGCCACGGCTTTTGCGCTGCCGCCGGAGTTTCCCGGCCGCAATGTGATCGTACTCACCGCTTTCACGGTCGTGCTCGGCACCCTCATCGTGCAAGGATTCACGATCAGGCCCCTGATCGCCCTGTTGCGCATACCGCCCGATCATTCGCTCCATGGGGAAGTGGCCGAGACGCGCCAGGCACTTCTCGATGCGGCACTGAGGGAATTAGCAGCCTTTTCGGGCGAACCGGCGGACGCCGTTCGCGGCGAGTACCGCGCCGCCCGCGTGGCGGATGTTTTCCCAATCCGCGCCGCGACGGCATACGATGATTTGCGCCTGCGTGCCATTGCCGCGGAGCGCCGCCTGCTGGCCGAATTGCGCCAGCAAGGCCGCATCTTCGACGATACCTACCATCTGCTCGAGGAGGAGCTCGACCGCGCGGAGCTGCACGCCGCATCGTTCGGGGACACGTCGATCGAGGGTTAGTTTAATATTGACGCAGTAAGCGACGGGCCGTAGGGGCCTGGCGCGCCGGCAATACGGAACACTCAATGACCAAACTATTCGAACC
>Ga0302325_10029401_pt1 | contig 11355 bp, 10 predicted proteins | sample Palsa_T0_2_FD_201948 | JGI IMG/M metagenome (GOLD analysis project Ga0302325, IMG submission 201948) | Peat permafrost microbial communities from Stordalen Mire near Abisko, Sweden - Palsa_T0_2 | ecosystem: Environmental > Terrestrial > Soil > Palsa > Peat permafrost | place: Sweden: Abisko...
GCCGACCGGCGGCGGCAAGTCACTCTGCTACCAGATCCCCGCGCTGGTCCGCCCCGGCGTCGGCGTCGTCATCTCCCCGCTGATCGCGCTGATGCAGGATCAGGTCGACGCGCTGACCGCGCTGGGCGTGCGGGCCGGCTTCCTCAACTCCACCCAGGATCTGGCCCAGCGCCGCGAAGTCGAGTCCGCCTTCCTGTCCGGCCAGCTTGATCTGCTCTACCTGGCGCCGGAACGGCTGCGCGCCGAGTCGGCGCTCAGGCTGCTCGACCGCGGCACGATCTCGTTGTTCGCCGTGGACGAGGCGCACTGCGTGGCCCAGTGGGGACATGACTTCCGGCCCGATTACCTGGCCCTGTCCGCCCTGCACGAGCGCTGGCCCTCGGTGCCCCGCATCGCGCTGACCGCCACCGCCACCAAGGCCACCCACACCGAGATCGCGGCCCGGCTCAACCTGGGCCAGGCCCGTCATTTCGTCGCGAGTTTTGACCGCCCGAACATCCAGTACCGCATCGCACCCAAGAATGATCCCAAACGGCAACTTCTCCAGTTGCTGCGGTCCGAGCATGACGGGGCCTCCGGCATCGTCTACTGCCTGTCCCGGGCGTCGGTCGAGCAGACCGCCGACTTCCTGGTCGGCAACGGCATCGTGGCCCTGCCGTACCACGCGGGGCTCGACGCGCGCACCCGCGCCGCGAACCAGTCCCGGTTCCTCCGCGAGGATGGCGTCGTGATGGTGGCCACCATCGCGTTCGGTATGGGTATCGATAAGCCCGACGTGCGGTTCGTCGCCCACCTCGACCTGCCCAAGTCGGTCGAGGGCTACTACCAGGAAACCGGCCGCGCGGGCCGCGACGGGCTGCCGTCCACCGCCTGGCTGGCCTACGGCCTGCAGGACGTGGTCCAGCAGCGCAAGATGATCGAGACGTCCGAGGGTGATACGGCTCACCGCCGGCGGCTGGCCACCCATCTCGACGCCATGCTGGCGCTGTGCGAGACGGTCCAGTGCCGGCGCGTGCAACTGCTCGGCTACTTCGGTGAGCAGAGCGCGGGGTGCGGCAACTGTGACACGTGCCTGTCGCCCCCGCAGACCTGGGACGGCACGGTGGCGGCCCAGAAACTGCTGTCCGCCGTGTACCGGCTCAAGCATGAGCGGAACCAGAAGTTCGGCGCCGGGCAGGTGATCGACATCCTGCTCGGCAAGGCCACCCCCAAGGTCACCCAGCATGGCCACGACTCGCTGAAGGTGTTCGGCATCGGCACCGACCTACGCGACACGGAGTGGCGCGGCGTGGTCCGCCAGCTCCTGGCCCAGGATCTGCTGGCCGTCGAGGGCGACTACGGCACCCTGGTGCTGACCAGCGCGAGCGCCGAGGTACTGCGCAAAGAGCGCGAAGTGCTGTTGCGCCGCGAGCCGGAGCGGGCGGCCAAGCCGCCCAGGGCCAGCCGCACCGCGGCCGCGGCGGCGGCCGCTGACCTGCCCGAGGCGGCCGCGGGAGTGTTCGAGCGACTGCGCTCGTGGCGCGGCGCCACCGCGAAGGAGCAGGGCCTGCCCGCGTACGTGATCTTCCACGACGCGACCCTCCGCCAGATCGCCGCGCGATCCCCGTCGACCCTGGCCGAACTCGGGACCATCAGCGGGATCGGGGAGACCAAATTGGCCCGGTACGGCCAGCAGGTGCTGGACGTGCTGAGCACGTAACGGCTCAGTCGCGCCCGCCCCCGGAGAAGATCCGCAGGAAGAACAGGAACACGTTCAGCACGTCGAGGAAGATCGACGCGGCGATAAGCGGCGCCGAATCTAGACCCCGCGAACGGCGCAGCCGCTGGAAATCGAACATGGTCAGGCCCGCGAAGATGACCAGGCCGAGGATCGAGTAGATCAGCGAGCCGTGCGGGATGTGCACGAAGATCAGCACGATGCCGAACACGATCAGGGCGATGAGCGCCCAGAAGAACACCCGGGCCAGGGCGGACAGATCCCGCCGGGTCGCGTAGCCGGCTCCGCCGAAGCCGGCGATGAACAACGCGGTCGCGCCGCCGGACTGCCAGAGCGCCTGCGGATTCGCGCTCGCGTAGTACACCAGGGTCGGCGCCAGGGCCAGCCCGAGCAGGAAGCCGACGGCCAGCAGCAGTGCCGCCGCCGCCGACTCGGCCCGGCGCACCGTGAACTGCATGATCATCAGGCAGGCGAAGGCGGCGATGAACGCCGCGATGGCCCAGCCATGGGACAGGTGGCGGCCGACGTAGGCGCCGAGCGCGAAGCAGCCCGTCGTGACCGCGACGTACCCCATCGTCTGCCCGAACAGGGTGCGGGTCCGGTCGGGACTCGCCGCCGCGCCGAATCCGCCGTAGCTCAGGGACTCGCTCATGCGATCGTTCTGCCTTCCACGAGCCATCCGCCATCCAGCGATGACAGTGCATATTCAACACCACGGAAGCCGCTCTGTGACGGGTGGGCGGCGCTGCCGGTCACCCCGTATGGTCGGCCTGTGATCCGTTATCGCGTGCTGGTCTCCGGCCGGGTCCAAGGTGTCTACTTCCGCGACGCCTGCCGGCGGGTGGCTCTTCAGCATGGTGTGAACGGGTGGGTGCGCAACCTGCCCGACGGCCGGGTCGAGGGTGTCTTCGAAGGGGAAGCCGAGGACGTGGCCCGTGTCGTCGACTGGACGCGGCACGGTCCGGACCGGGCCGTCGTGGCCGACGTTGCGCTGCAGGCCGAGCCAGCCGAGGGACTCGGCGCCTTCCTGATCAGGTGACGGCAGCCGGGCCGCATCAGGGGCGGCCAAGGCGCGCGCCATAGGGTGGAATCATGGAGATGCGCGTACTCGGAACCACCGGCGTCAGGGTCAGCCCGCTCTGCCTGGGCGCGATGATGTTCGGGGCCTGGGGTAATCCCGACCACGACGAGTCGATCCGGATCATCGACCGGGCGCTGGACGCCGGCATCAACTTCATCGACACGGCGGATGTGTACTCCGGTGGCGAGTCGGAGGAGATCGTGGCCAAGGCCCTGGCCGCCGGACGGCGGGACCGCGTGGTGCTCGCGACCAAGGCTCACGGCCGGATGGGCGACGACGCGAACGAGCAGGGAAATTCCCGGCGCTGGATCGTTCGCGAGTGCGAGAGCAGCCTGCGCCGCCTGGGCACCGACTACATCGACCTGTACCAGATCCACCGGCCCGACCCGGCCACCGACATCGACGAGACCCTGGGCGCTCTCACCGACCTGGTCCGGGCGGGCAAGATCCGCTACGCGGGCAGCTCGACGTTCCTGCCCTCGCAGATCGTCGAGGCCCAGTGGACCGCGCAGCGGCGTGGCCGGGAACGGTTCGTCTGCGAGCAGCCGCCCTATTCGATCCTGGTCCGCGGGGCCGAGGCTGAAGTGCTGCCGGTGTGCCAGAGCTACGGGATGGGCGTCATCCCGTGGAGCCCGCTGGCCGGCGGCTGGCTGTCCGGGCGCTACCGCCAGGACAGCATGCCGACCAGCCGCCGGGCCGAGCGCATACCGCAGCGGTACGACATGAGCCTGCCCGGCAACCAGGCCAAGCTGGGCGCCGCCGAGAAACTGGCCCGGCTGGCCGACGAGGCCGGCCTGTCCCTGATCCATCTGGCGCTGGCCTTCGTGCTCAGCCACCCCGCCGTCACCTCGGCCATCATCGGGCCGCGGACCATGGAACACCTGGAGAGCCAGCTCGGTGCCGCCGACGTCGTCCTGACGCCCGACGTCCTCGACCAGATCGACGAGATCGTCCCGCCGGGCACCAACCTCAACCCGCCTGACCGCGGGTACGAGCCGCCCGCCCTGACCGATCCGTCGCTCCGCCGCCGGTAACTCCGCCGGGCCGCCGCCCAGCTTCGCGGGGACGGCGGCCGCTTCAGGGGGACGCCGGTGCCGGCCCGGTCCTGGCCACCGGCGCTGGCTCGTCCGTCGGGCGGTCCGGCGGCACGCACACCATCCCCTCGGAGAAGCCCGCCGACCCGATCCCGAAGGCGGCGTTGAACCGGTCGAGGTTGACGACCGTCAGGAGGGCGGTGACCTCAACGATCTGCTCGTCGCTGAAGTGCTCCTGGACGCGGGCGAACAGCTCATCGGTGACCTCCACCGGCGTCCGCATGACCCCGACCGTGTAGTCGAGCGCCAGCTTCTCGCGCTCCGTGAACAGCTCGCTCTGGCGATAGCGCGGCAGCGCCAGCAGTTCCTCATCGGAGAAGCCCGAGTTGCGGCAGATCTGCGACCCGAGGTCGACGCAGAACTCGCAGCCGATCACCTGCGCGCCCTTCAGCTCGACCAGGTACTTGAGCCGCTCGTCCACGCTCTTTCCCTTCCTCACCGCCTGCTGGAACTTGCCCATGCCGCTCATCATCTTCGGCTGGCGGGCCCAGATCTCAACGGGCTCGATCCCGCTGCCGCGGGCGGCCTCGCGTCCGGTCAGCTTCTTCATGCCTTTGCGCATGAAGAAGTAGACGAGCTTGACCATGGGCCCGGCCTCAGCCGGCCGTACCCCTTGAATCCGTGCCATCGGGCACCCTCCTGTCACACCGGCCAGGTTGGCCGGGTCTACTGGTCATGACCCGAGACCAGGCGGAGATGTGACGTGGATGAGCCCGCGTTGGCCAGCAGGTTCGATGGCGAGCGACAGCGACTGCGATCAGTCGCTTACCGGATCGTGGGCTCGCTGAGCGATGCGGACGATGCGGTGCAGGAGGCGTGGCTGCGACTGCAGCGAGCGGACACGGAGGAGATCGGCAATCTCGAGGGGTGGCTGACCACGGTGGTCGCCCGGATCTGCCTGAACGTACTGCGAGACAGACGCTCACATCCGGAGGAACCGCTCGACGGGTTCGTCCCCGAGCCGATCGTCTCGACCGCCGCGGGCGGCGATCCCGAGCATGAGGCCCTGCTGGCCGACGCCGTCGGGATCGCGCTCCAGGTCGTCCTCGGCGCCCTAAACCCGGCAGAACGCCTCGCATTCGTGCTGCACGACATGTTCGCCATGCCGTTCGACGAGATCGCCGCTCTGGTCGAGCGCTCGCCCGAGGCGACCCGGCAGCTCGCCAGCCGCGCCCGGCGCCGCGTCCGCGGCGCCGCTCCCCCGCCGGGCCCTGACCTGGCTCATCAGCGGGCCGTCGTCGAGGCCTACTTCACTGCCGCCCGTGAGGGCGACTTGGAGGCTCTGGTCGCGGTACTGGACCCCGACGTCGTGGCGCGCTCCCATGGTCGCACCGGAGTGTTCGAGCTCCGCGGCGCCGAGAAGGTCGCGCGCGCGGCGATGGCAGCGCGCCAGTTCGCCCCCTTCGTGCGCCCGGCACTTATCAATGGCACGGCCGGTGCGGTGGCGTTCGACGGGGACACCCCGTTCGCGATCCTCGCGTTCACCGTCGCCGGAAGCCGCGCCGTCACCATCGACATCTTCAACGACCGCGAACTGGTACCGCGCCTGGTGCGTCCGGGCGGCTAGGACCGCGCCCCGAACCATTGCGTGGCCAGGCCGCTGCCACCACCCCAGATCTCGAACCCGGCGTCAATGTTGAGCATCCAAGACGACGGCTTGATCCAGTGATGACTTTTCGCTTGATCGATGAACGGGCTCAGCTGGAGATTGGCGACCGCCGAGACGGGCTGGACCCGGCGGAACTGGATGAGCCGCCATTTGATTCCTGCGTGCTGCGTCATCCAGCTCTTCAGGTACCAGCGGGCGTGATCTTCCCACACGACAGGGGTGCGGGCCCTGGGCACGGGCTGCCCGTGAGAATTCATCCAGATCATCAGCTCTCCCCCGGTGGCCTGGCCCGTGGTAATCCGCGTCTGGTTGAACCAGATGTCGTAGGTCGCATCCCAGAGGCCGCCCGCGGGCAGCGAGGCGGTCCAGGTCGTCAGCGGGTCGTGCAGCGCGGAAACCCTGGCCGGGAGGCCACTGCCGGAGGTGCATAGTCCCCAGCTGCAGCCCAGGAATATGTACGGGAAAGCCAGCGGAGGGCCGCCCTTGGAGTTCGCCGATGACTGGGTGACGGCAAAATTGGGCCCCGCATCGGAGTTGCTCATGCACTCCCTGCGGCCGCCGTAGTTGTCATTCCTGATGATGAAGTTCTCGGCCAGCTTGTTCGTGACCGGTATGTGCTGGTACTGGCCACATATCTGGGTAGCTGACGAAGCGGATGCCTGCGCGGCGGTAAGGCACCACGCGGTGATAAGCACGCAGGCTGTTCCCCCGGCCACGCCGAATGTGAGGTTTTTCCGCAACACAGATCCCCCCGGATGCTGACGGAAATACCAAGTCTAGCCTGCCGGGAGGAAAGCGATAATTGCGCCCGGGGTGGGCTAACGGGGCGCGCCGGCCGCCTGCCCGGCCTGGTCCCGGACGCCAGGCGCCGCGGCCTGCGGGCGCAGTAGCTGATCGAGCGCCGAGAGCACATCCTTGATCGCTCCGGCCTCAGTGACCTGCGGATCGCCGAGCGCGAGCGGCACGCCCACGCCGTCAAGGAGCGCGATCGTCAGGACGGCAATACGTTCCGGCGCCAGATGGGCAGCGAAGCGGCCGCTGGCCAGGCCAAGCCGCACGGCCTCGGCCACCAGGCCCCGCCAGGCGGCGTAGTCGCGCAGCGCATCGGCCCGCATCTCGGCATCCCTGATCCCGAAGTGCCAAGACTCGATCCATAGCCGGCCTGATCCGGCTGAGGTCGCCTGGTATCCGGCGAGCGCCCGGGCGACGATGCGGGCCAGCCGCTCCCAGGGGTCCTCGAGCCCGGCCAGCTCGGCGGTCAGCGACGCGATCTCGCTGTCTGACGCGTGCCGGAAAGCGGCGACGAGGAGATCTTCGCGGGACCCGAAGTAGTACTGGAGGGTGCTGATCGGGACGCCACTCTCCTCAGCGACGTCGGCGAACCGGGTGGCGTCGGCCCCCCGCTCGGCGATGACCCGGCAGGCCGCTTCCAGTACCTCCAGCTTGCGCCGCCCCGCGCGGCGGGTCGGGCCGCGGTCGAGTTCGGTCATGCGCTGGCCCCCTGACTGGTGGCGCCGGCTGGCGCCGGCCGCGGTGCGGTCGGCGGCAGCGGGGGAAGCGTCCCGGTCGTGAAGAACGCCGGCCGCCACCACCGGGTCACCAGCATGAGTATCACGCCGACGACCAGGGAGCCCGCGCCGATCAGGAAGATGCCGCCTATCCCGTCAAAGCTGGAGAAGCTGCTCGACGCGGGCCAGTACGACTTGATCGACAGTATGAACGCGGCGAGCAGGGCCAAGCCGCCGATGGCGGGGAGGATTCCCTTGAACAGCAGGTCGCGCGGGCTCCTCAGCAGGTCCCGGCGGAAGAACCAGATGCAGGCGAATCCGGTGAGCCCGTAGTAGAAGGCGATCAGCAGGCCCACCGACGCCGCCGAGTCGGCCAGCACGTTCGTCGAGGTCAGCGTCAGCAGGATGTAGAACACGGCTGACACGGCCCCCATGACCAGCGTCGCCACGGTGGGCGTGAGGTAGCGGGGATGCATCCGGGCGAATCCGGCGGGCAGCGCGCGGTGAGCCGCCATGGCCAGCACAGCGCGGGCGGTCGGCATGATCGTGGTCTGGGTCGACGCCGCCGCCGAGGTCAGCACGCACAGGATTAGCAGCTTGCCCGCGGCGGTGCCGAGGACCAGCGAGGACATGGCGCCGAGCACATCGCCGCTGTTGCGGGCGAGGAAGGCCGGCCCGGCGAACGTCAGGCAGGCCGTGCTGACCACCGCGAAGACGGCCACGAGCAGCACGGTCGAGATGACCGCCGCCCGGCCGGGGGTCCGGGCCTGGTCCTTGGTCTCCTCGTTGACGCTGACCGCGCAGTCCCAGCCCCAGTAGATGAACACCGCGAGCAGGAACGAGTTCGACAGGCTGCGGAAGGACCCGGTCCACGGGTTGAGCCAGTGCAGCGTGGGGCTGGCCGCCCCGGGCAGGGCATGACCGGTGGCGGCCTTGGTGAACGCCACGACGGCGAAGATACCCAGCGCGATCAGCTCGATAGCCAGGAGCGCTTGCTGCAGCCGGGCGGAGACCTCGATCCCGCGGTAGCAGATCCAGGTCAGCAGCCCGATGAAGACCACGCCGGCGGCGGTCACCCAGAAGGTCTGCGCGGCGAGCCCGTCGGCTCCGACGAGCTTCAGCGCGTACCGCCCGGCGATCTGGGACAGGCTGGCCATGACGATGACGTCGGCGGCGACGATCCCCCAGCCGCCCATCCAGCCGGCCCAGGGCCCGAAGGCGCGGGTCGTCCAGGTGAACGTGGTCCCGCAGTCGGGATCGGCCTTGTTCAGCTCACGGAACGCGTACGCGATGCAGAGCATGGGCAGGAACGAGGCGATCAGCGTCCCTGGGCTGTGCACGCCGACGACCGCGACGATGAGGCCCAGCGTTGCGGCCATGCTGTAGGCGGGGGCGGTCGATGAGACCGCGATCACCACGCTCGATATCAGGCCGAGCGTTCCCCCGCGCAGGCCCTTGCTGGCCGGCCCGGCCATCACACCGGCCGTCGCTGTGCCGGCAACCACTGTGTCGCTAGTCACTGCGCCGGTAACCACTGTGCCGGTAACCACGGGACACCACCTTCCGCCCGGCTGCGGTAACCGGACCTGCTTACCGTATCGCAATACCGTATCTTCGTACAGGTTTGAGATACGGAAATTACGGCGGCAACTCGGGCGGGGTCTTCTCCAACCCTCGCTACTCGGGCGGGGACGGCGCGGCTGGGCAGCCTACGGCGCGGCTCAGGCCTGGCTACGGCGGGCTGGGCGCTGCAGAACGCTATCGGCAATCAGGCCGGAAAGGCGCCGGGCGATACCCCCGCCGGGGTCGAGCCGGGGGTTGAAGATCGTGACGTCGAGACCGTGTGCTCGCCCATCCGCGAGCAGGCCAGCCAGGATCTCCCCGGTTTCCTCCCAGCTGAGGCCGCCCGGGTGGCGGTAGTCCACGGCGGGCATCAGGGCATCGTCGAGGACATCGACATCGAGGTGCACCCAGAATCCCGCGAGATCAGGCTTGGTGATCGTTTCTGCCACCTGCTGCAGCGCCTGACCGGCGCCTCTGCCCCGGACCTCCGAGAAGTCAACGACCGTGATGGCTGTATCCCGGACGTGCTCGCCCAGGACATGGTCGTTGTCACCCAGGACCCGGTAACCGGCCAGCGCGACATCCTCGTCCCGGACCAGCGGCCTCAGCCCGTCCAGATCGGCCAGCACAGCCGGTCCGCGACCGGTCGCCACCGCCAGGTCGAGCGATGCGACCTCACCGTTCGGCTCGTCGTCGGGATGCTGGAAGTCGGCGTGACCATCGAGGAACGCCAGGCCGTAACGGCCCCTGCGCCGCAGCGCGAGGAGCGGCCCGAGCACTATGCTGCAGTCGCCGCCCAGCAGGACTGGAAAGCGGCCGCTGTCCAGGGCGGCATCCACCCCCCTGGCCACGTCACGCGCGACCGCCGCGATCCCCTGCGGATTCAGGATCCCGGTCTCCGCGTCGCGCACGTCGCTGTAGGGCGGCACGTCGATACGCACGACATCCGGGGAGCCGAGACGCTCATGGAGACCCGCCGCCCGCAGCGCGCCAGGGGCGTTTTCCAGCCCGGTCGGGCGCAGACCGAGCGGCGACGGCACGTCAATGACCAGCGGAATCATCGTCGGTCTCCCAGATCAACTAGCGCACTGTTATCCGCGCTGGGCGCGCAGCACGGTGTCGTGAATCGTGACGGCACGCCCACCTCGAAGACCACCATGCCCGCGGGCCGATCACACTGGCAAGCTTTGCTGCCGGTCTGGCAATCTGGCCGGATGAGCAGTCTGCACCGCGACATCACCACCCCGGGACGGCCCGAGGTGCACGAGGTGTCCGCCGGCATCTACGCCTACATCCAGCCCGATGGCACCTGGTGGATCAACAACACGGGCTTCCTGGTGGGACCGCAGGGCGTCATCAGCATTGACACCTGCTCCACGCAGCGCCGGACCCAGGCCTACCAGGACGCGATCGCCGCCGTCACCCCGGCGCCGGTGCGCACCGTCATCAACACCCACCACCACGGCGATCACACGTTCGGCAACTGCATGTTCCCGGCGGCCACCCTCATCGCGCACGAGCAGGCGCGCGCCGAGGCCATCGCGTTCGGGCCACCGCGGGAACTGCCGTTCTGGGACTCCCCCGACTGGGGCGACCTGACCCTCGATCCGCCGTTCGTCACCTTCACCGACGAGATCACGCTGCACAGCGGCGGTCTCCGGGCCCAGGTCCGGCACGTCGGCACGGCCGCGCACACCACCAACGACTCGATCGCCTGGATCCCCGAGCGCGGCGTGCTGTTCTGCGGCGACCTCATCTTCAACGGCGGCACTCCGTTCCTGCTCATGGGATCGGTCGCGGGCGCCATCGACGTCCTGGAAAACGTCGTGCGGCCGCTCGGCGCGCGGATCATCGTGCCGGGCCACGGACCCGTGTTCGAAGATCACGGGGCGTCCGGCCAGCCGGGGCCCATCAACGCCACGCTGGACTACCTGAGATTCGTGCTCGACGTGGCCGCGCGCGGCCACGCTGCGGGCCTGACCCCGCTGGACGCGGCCCGGGAGACCGACCTGGGCCGCTTCGCCGCCTGGCCCGACGCCGAGCGGATCGTGGGCAACCTGCACCGGGCTTACGCCGAGATCGGCGGCGCCCCGCCGGGCGCTCCCATCGACATCGTCGCTGCGCTCGGCGACATGGTCGCCTACAACGGCGGAGTCCCGCTTACCTGCCACGCTTGAACGGGCGCCTGTCGGCAGGTCGTGATTGGCTGGCGAGGTGGCTAAGACTCAGTACTACACGGCAACGAGCATCGACGGATTCATTGCCGACCCGGGCAACTCGCTCGACTGGCTGTTCCAGGTGGAACAGGGCCCGGACGTGGAATCGAGCACGAGCACAGAAGACCGCTTCGGTTCCTTCTTTTCCGGCGTGGGCGCGATGGCCATGGGCGCGGCGACCTATGAATGGGCGCTGGAGCACGGCGATCTCCAGGAGTCAGGCAAATGGCGAGAGTACTACGGGCAGACCCCCTGCTGGGTGTTCACGCACCGGCAGCTGCCGCTGGTCCCGGGAGCCAATCTGGTGTTCGCCCGCGGGGATGTTAGGGACGTGCACGAACAGATGATGGCGGCCGCGGACGGCAAGAACGTCTGGCTGGCCGGCGGCGGCGACCTGGCCGGGCAGTTCGCGGATCAGGGACTCCTTGACGAGATCCTGCTCGGGGTCGCACCGGTCATGCTCGGCGGGGGGACGCCCCTCCTGCCGCGGCGCCTCCTCGCGTCGGAGCTGACCTTGGCCAGCGTCGAGCACGACTCCCGCTTCGTCTTCCTCACCTACACGCTGGC
>Ga0302325_10029402_pt1 | contig 11354 bp, 8 predicted proteins | sample Palsa_T0_2_FD_201948 | JGI IMG/M metagenome (GOLD analysis project Ga0302325, IMG submission 201948) | Peat permafrost microbial communities from Stordalen Mire near Abisko, Sweden - Palsa_T0_2 | ecosystem: Environmental > Terrestrial > Soil > Palsa > Peat permafrost | place: Sweden: Abisko...
TTGGCACATCGTTGCTGCGGCGCCTGCGCAAGCACGCCTTGGGAATCATGCACGACACCAAGTTGTTGTCACTCGCGCGCGGCGACAACTACGATGTCATCCTCGCCAAGGACAAATTCGTCGCGGCCATTTTTGCCGTGATCGCGGCGCGCCTCTTCGGCAAGCGATTTGTGTATTGGCTGTCCTATCCATTTCCCGAGGCCTCACTGCTCGGAGCGCGCGACGGCACGGCGCGTTACCCGATTCTCTACTGGATTCGCGGGATGTGCTTCAGCGTGATGCTGTATCGCATCCTGCTGCCGGCCGCGGACCACATCTTCGTGCAGAGCGCGGAGATGCGCCGCAACGTGATCGCCAAGGGCGCATCCGCCGCCAAGACGACCGCGGTGCCCATGGGTGTTCGTGTCGAGAGCTTTGCGCACCTGTTCGGCATCGAACGGCAGCTGATACCGGCGCACGAGGGCTGCTTCCTCTATCTCGGAACCTTGGAGAATGTGCGGCGGCTTGGATTCATCATCCGCGTACTGGGCGAGGTCAGAAAGGAGCTGCCGGAAGTGAGGCTGTACCTCGTTGGCGGCGCAGACGATCCCAAGGATGAGCAGGATCTCCTCGATGAGGCGCAGCGCCTCGGCATCCTATCCGCGGTGACGCTGGTGGGCCAGCTCCCGCAGAGCGAAGCGCTGCGCTACGTGGCTGAGGCCGACGTGTGCGTATCGCCCATTGTGCCGACACCCGTTCTCAATGCCGGTTCGCCGACGAAGCTCATCGAGTACATGGCTATGGGCAAGGCGGTCGTCGCCAACGACCAGCCTGAACAGCGCCTGGTGATTGAGGAGAGCGGCGCCGGCTATTGCGTGCCCTATGAGGAAAAAGCGTTCGCCGCGGCAGTCGTGGCGCTGCTGCGCGCCCCTCAAGTGGCGCACGCGATGGGGGAGCGCGGGCGGGTGTACGCATCGAAAAACCGTAGCTACCGAATCATCGCCGATCTTGTGGAGCATGAGCTCCTGAAAGTTGCGAAGCGTTAGAACTGCGTACGGAGGCCTAGCTTAGGTACGATTGCCAATCGCAGTCCAATACCTTGGGGCTTCACGCGCGCGGTATTCATCTGAGTTCAGTGATAGGTCGATGGTCGAGTAGTGTTGACAGGGTGACCTGCTGCTATAAACGACTGCATTTCAGAGTCCGTCCAGCCCTTGTTTTGCCAAGAAGCGTTCAAGCTGAAGATAAAATACTGCGGTCGCATATCCCCACCACTAGCCAGTGTTCCGGGAGCTATGTCATCCGAGTTTCCCATCATTTCATTATAGACGTTTAGCGGGCTTTGATTTGCCAGGCCGTGAGCTCCCCCTAAGTAAATCTCCTCCGGCGTCTCAGTTTCAGCAAACCAACCCAATTTGCCCCGAAAATCGACGCCCGGACTATTGCCGTCACGATCAATATATCCGTTAAAAACGATATTCGCTATGCCGTTGTATTTGCCCGATCCCGGAGTGTAGGCAGTATTTATGCCTCTTCCAAAAGTATCAGGGCCGCCTACAAACACCGCATAGGGGAGTACACCCTCGTAGATCTGCGCGATTTGTCCGGACGTATTCATGAAATTAATCGTGAGGCTGATGCCGGTGGTGGGAAAATATTTGCGCGCGTTCGCTGCCCATGCGACGTACTGCGCAGGCAGCGCAGCTACTTGTTCCTTATTAAAGAGCCCATTAGCAGATTCGGTGGCATCGCGAAACATTTCAAATGATGGATTGGAGTCGTATCGCTCACCGTAAGCCTTCACGACTGCGTTGTATCGCGCCGTCACAGCAGGATCGTAGACTTTGGCAGTCATCACGAGATGACCGCTCGCCAGTCCGGATGCGTTGATGTAGCCCGGCGCACCATCGGCGCATTCAAGCGCATCGAAGTAAGCGGGAAGCGCCCCGTAAGAACCAGCGGGTGGGGATTTGTAAGTGCCGAACACCTTGCCGGTGAGCCCTACAATCAATTGAAAACCATTTGCTTTGCTCGCGGCCAAGAGTTGATCGAGCGCAGCAAAGCCCTGAGCTGTATCACCAGCGCCGCTGCTATAGACATTCATGGAAGGCTCAAACCAAATCCATGGTTGGATAAGGTAAAATCCCCTGAGGTTTTGAGTTCCCTTGAAGGAAGCAATTGTTTTCGCCCAGCTCGTCACTGTGTTGTGCTTGGGGTCTAGAGACAGATACCAGCCAGGGTGAAACTTGATCGGCTCGTTGGAACTAGCGGACGCAGCTAGCGCGGGGTTTGTAGTAGAAGGCGCTTTCTGAACCAATGATTGAGCGTGAACGATACTGCTCACGCTTAAAAGAAAGGCGGCGAAACTGAAACTCTTGTTCATGGACTTACCCCTAGTTTGCGTTTACCGCGATTTGCTCCTGATTTGCGCTCCGACGGGTTTTCTTCAACGTACAAATCATCATTACCCGTTCGGTCCAACTCGGAATTCACGCACCGACATATGCAGCAGTCCCAGCGGGAGCTCGCATGGTGCTGAGTGCAGCTTTTGTAAGAATTAAGTTCGTGTCCGTGAAGAGTATAGTCCGGATAGTCTCGCATTCGATAACGCCCGCGTGCCACCGTCCCACCGACTGAAACTTGGCGCGTTCGGAGTTGTGACGTTTGGGAAATTCACGCGCCTCCCTATCAGCCTTTGACACAGCTACGCGGTGGGATGTGTAGTTATCAGGATTCCATACACACTCTACTATCGCACTCTATCGCATTTGTACTGCCGCAAAAAGCCTCCTAATATCGAGAAGATATTGTTAAGTGAAACTACGCACCGGCGTTCCGTAATCGCGCTGGGGGCCCGCGAGAGGTGCAACGCGAGCTCGCGTTAGCACTCATGCCATTGACGGTTCCAAAACAATGGCCTTGCGCGCCGGCTCGCAGTAGTGCTCCCAATCATTGCAGGGCGCCTGGCGCGTTTGTAGTGACGGCAGAGCCGTTAAGTGTCAAATAACGGCGATGTTAAATCAAATATAAGTCGCGTCGGCCACTTAGGACGAAGTTAGTCGGTGCTGTGACTCAGTCCCTTTGGTCGGTGGCCGGGGCGCTTTATGATCAAAAAAATAACAACTTCGGAGCACCGCTGCAGTAGGCAAGGCTTGGCTCTTAGCCAGAAATCCTTTTAGTTGTGAGGTGGTAGCTACCAAGCGAAAACGGAGGCTTGCGGGTGGATTATCAAAAAATCGCTTGTTGGGGGGATAGCCAAACGTTCGGCGCCCGGACTTACGGTTGTTACCCGATGTACTTGGTGCGCGAGCTAGAAGCGCGCACACGTTACACGTGGCACGCGCTCAACTTCAGTTGCAACGGACACACGGCTAGGGATCTCTGGATGCGTCTGACACCTGATTTGCTTGTGCTCAAAGACGTACATCAGTGCTGCCTATTAATCGGCGCGAATGATGTCGCGAACGCATCGCCCTTGCCACTGTTCGAAGAGTATTACCGTCAGATCCTTGGCGCTTTGGCGGTGGCGCACATCCGAGTAGTCTATTGCGGAGAAATTCCACCCCTTTGGCCTGATGGCCATGCGTTTTTCGCGCGAGAAACCGAGGCTCGTCGCGCTGACTATAATTCGGCGATCGCGCGAGTCGTAGAGCGCTCACTGATAGCCCGGCTTGTCCGTTTTCCGGTCCTTTCCCAGCAACATTATACCGATCCGGTGCACTTCAACGAGGCTGGCAACGAGTGCGTTGCTGGTGCGTTTGTCGCAGCAATTGTCGAGCGCTAGGGAGCTATAAGATGCGTATCGCGATCGTACAAGGCACGAGACCCGAAATAGTAAAGAACTACTCTTTAGTGCGAGCTCTCTCGGCAGCCAAAGTTCCATTCGAGGTTTTTCACACTGGGCAGCATTCGGCGCGCCGTATGTGTGGGGACATCTACGACGAAATGGGGTATAGGCCGGACCGGCGCTTGACGTCTCCGTATCGGCTTGGGGCTGCAATAAATTGGTTGCAAGTGACATTTAAGAAAGATCGGGTGAGTCACGTTGTCGTAAACGGGGATACGGCTGCTGCTCTCGCGGGAGCAATCGCCGCACTATATTGCGACATCCCGGTTAGTCACGTCGAGGCGGGTTTACGTGCGCGGGACCGATTTATGATTGAGGAGCGCAATCGTATCGCGGTCGATGCGATCGCGTCGTTACTCTTCGCCTATACCGAGCATGAAAGTCGCCTGCTTAGTCAGTCACCCGATTTGCGGGGGCGCGTCTTTGTAGAAGGCAACACGACCATCGACGTGCTGCACGATTTTAAGGAGCGAATCGAGGGCGTTGCGCGAGAGCAGTCTCCGTACGTGTTCGTAACGATGCATCGCAAGGAATTTACGGACTCCTCCGAACGCATCCGCACCGTATTCTCGACGCTAGCCGAAATTGCACGGCGCACTTGCCGCGTCGTATTCCCTATGCATCCCCGGACCCGAGACGCCATGCGCAGGCACCGCATTCCATTGCGATTGCTTGGAGACGTGTGTGTACAGCCGCCTTGTCCGGTACTCGAGTCGCTCGCATTGCAGAGTCAAGCTGCGGCCGTAATTACTGATAGCGGTTGTGTTCAGGAAGAGGCGTACATGCTTGGCGTGCCATGTATCACGATTCGCGAGAATACCGAAAGACACTTGACCGTCTTTTATCGGGCCAATGTTGTAACAGGTTTCGATACGGCGCGTATCTCGGAAGCCGTCGAAGAAGCGCTCGTCAAGGACCACGTGCGCTGGCCGGAAATCTATGGTCGACCTGGCGTCGGGGACCGCATCATAGACCAGATCGTTAAATCGACGCCACGACGAGGGATTTCAGAAGTCGAACGCGAAGTCAGCCGCATCTCGGCCAATGTCACAGAGTTCTCGCTAGTCGCGCGTGCCGCAACTTAGGAGGACATTTGGCCACACTCTTAGCGGTAAACAGCTATTTCTATCGCCGTGACGGTTCTGAGGCGGTGTTTTTTGAGCACAATAAGATCTATTCGGGAGCGGGGTGGCAGGTTGTGCCGTTTGCGATGCGTCACCCTGACAACTTAGATACAAGTTGGTCGGAGTATTTTGTGACCGAGACCGAGTTTGGACAAACATACTCTTTAGCTCAAAAGCTACGGCGTGTCCCGAAGGTACTTTACTCTCTTGAGGCGCGCCGCAACATCTCACGACTCATCAAGAGAATTCGCCCAGACCTGTGTCATTGCCATACCGTCTACCATCACCTATCTCCGTCGGTGTTTGGAGCGCTGCGGAGTGCCGGGATCCCGACGGTGATGACACTGCATGATTTGAAGATTGCGTGCCCCGCGTATCACATGGCCAACGACGCTGGGCTTTGTGAGAAGTGTAAAGGTGGCCGATTGCACAATGTCGTTCGCAATCGCTGCATCAAAGGGTCTGCATCGCTGAGTGCGCTGGCATGGGCTGAAGCGGTACTGCATTCAGTACTGAATTCATATTCGTTGGGCGTAGATGTTTTCATCGCGCCGTGCCGGTTTTACGTCGATAAACTCGTCGAGTGGGGTTGGCCTCGCAACCGATTCGCCCACATACCGAATCCAGTTGACGTGCAAGGGACCCGTCCGTCCTTCGCGCCCGGAACGGCGTTCCTATATTTCGGAAGGCTCGCGCCTGGAAAGGGACTCGTGACGCTGATCCGTGCATCGGCGCAAGCTGGGGTGCAGCTGCAGCTTGCGGGTCGTGGTCCACTGCGCCAAGAGCTGGAAGCTGTGGCCGCTTCGTGCGGTGCGCAGGTGGAGTTTCTTGGGTACCTTGAGGGACACGCACTCGCCGCGGCCATAGGCGCCAGTCGTGCCACTGTACTGCCGTCGGAATGGTTTGAAAATGCGCCGATGAGCATCCTGGAATCCTGCGCTATGGGTAAACCAGTTATCGCGTCTCGCATCGGAGGAATCCCAGAATTGGTGCGGGATCGCGAGACCGGCTGGCTCTTTGAGGCTGGATCTCTGTCTCAGTTAGCGGGTATTTTGCGTGCGGTTGCGGATGCGCCATCGGTGGAGGTTGAGACAATGGGTCGTGCGGCTAGACACCTGATGGAGAACGAGTTCTCTACCGAGCAGTACTTCCAACGGATGAACAACCTATACGCCTCGCTTGGAGTAGTTGCGTGAGTCGGCAACGTGACGTAACTAGCGTGCCAACACTCTCGTCCCGTGGAGATATTCGGCTCGGCTATCGCTGCAACGCTCGTTGCGGGTTCTGCTATTACCAAGGCCTGTTGGACAATCCCGTCGAGCGGGAACCTACAACGGAGTTGCTGCGTGCCCAGATACTGGCGTTGCGCGCGCAGGGCGCGACAGAAGTAGAGTTCACGGGTGGCGAGCCGACGATCAGGCCGGATTTTCCGGACTTAATCACCTATGCGCGTGAATTAGGCTTCCGAAATATATCGGTTATTACAAACGGCCTCCGACTTTCAAGCGCGCGCTACGCATCGCGACTTATCTCGGCCGGGTTGAACGATGTCCTTTTTTCAGTTCATGGACCTAACGCGGCCATCCACGATGATCATACAAGTCTCACAGGGAGTTTTTCGCAAATACTCAAGGCCATCGCTAATGTGCGCGCGCTCGGCGCGCGCTGTCGCACGAGTTCGACAGTAACTGCGCTGAATCATGAGTACGTGCACTCGATGCTGGAGCTGTTTATCGAGCTTGGCGTCGATTGCATTCATCTAGCCGTCTTTAGCCCAGTCGCGAGTGCTGTGGGAACGGATCCACGATTTGTTGTGCGCTACACGGACGCGGCAAGATCGATTCGATTTGCTATCGACCGACACGTGTCCCGACTCCCGCAGCTTAGCGTGAAGTACATTCCGTTCTGTTTCATGATTGGCTATGAAAAATACGTCATGAATTTGTATCAGCAGAATTATGATCGCGATGATTGGAACTATTACTACAGCAACAAGATCCGCCGCACGCGTGGACCAATTTCGCGCGCATTGTTCGATGCGGCGAGCCTCCTGGGCGCACTTTTCGCCAAGGATTGGTCCATCCCTTTGCGACACGGTCTATTCGGCCTGAAGGTCTTCGGATTTACTCGCTTGGTGGAGCTGTTGCGCAAGAAACGAACATCTGCGTGCCGCGGCTGTGCATATGATCTCGTCTGCGACCACGTCTGGAAGGAATACGCGCAGCAGTTCGGTACCTCAGAATTGAAGCCAGTACAGGGCGCAAAATTGCGAGATCCCGCGTGGAGTTACGTAATGGCACGCTACCGCCGGCCGGATTCAATCGTTGGCACAGTTCAGCTGGCATCGTGTGCCAAGCCGCTCGGGGAGAAGGTGTGAGCGGCGCCCAAGGGGCCGTATTGGTGGTCGGCGCCTCGGGCGGCATCGGTCGTGCTACGTGTCTCGCGCTCGCGGCACTCGGCCGTCATGTTTTCGCCGCTTCCCGACACCCGGGTGATATGCATCGAGACGATGCATCGGGCTCGGGCGCCATCGTACCGCTTGAACTCGATCTCTGCTCCGACGCTTCAATTAGCCACGCAGTAAAGACGATGCGTTCAAGACTCGGCCCAAATCGCCTGTCCGGAGTCGCCTTATGCTCAGGAGTCGGCGTATCGGGCCCGCTGGAACTGACGGACCGTGAAACTCTCCATCGGTTGTTTGACATCAACGTTGCGGGGCCATTGGCACTGGTCCGAGCGACGCTGCCATTGCTTCGCGAGTCGTCCGGGCGGATCGCAGTGGTTGGCTCGACAAGTGGGAGGATCCCTGGCGCGTTCAACGGCGCATACAGTGCTTCTAAGTTTGCACTAGAAGCGGTGGTTAGTGTCTTACGCGCCGAACTCAATGATTCTGGCGTTCACGTTTCCATTGTCGACCCTGGCGTCATCGCGACGCAATTTTGGGAGAAGATTGCTGGGAGCGAGGCTGCGCTAAAGGCGCGTATTTCTTGCGTAGATCTGAGTCGTTATGGGCGCCATTTCGAGAGACGCAGGAGGATGCTAGACGATTTGCGTTGTTTTGGAGCGGTTCCGAGCACCGTAAGTGCAGCTCTAACGCACGCATTACATGCGGGCAGACCTCGGAGGAGATATGTGGTTGGTAGGGACGCGCGTTTGAGGCTCGCGCTCTGGAGGCTATCTCCAGAATGGTTGCGGCACCGCTTCCTGTGCAGAGCAATGAGATGATCGTGTTCGAAGGAAGGCCTGAAGGTCCGGGCGTAGAGAAACACGGGAGAGCACAGATTGGGCGGAGGAAGGCGAACTCGCGAGTTTTGCGACCAGCACGTTAATTTGCGGATCGCACTGTAGTTCTTTGCGCTCTGCGCCGACGCGTCTACCGACGTCGAAGCAGAGGCGCAAGAAGGCGCGACCGGTTGGCGCAGAAGGCCTTGAATGTCAAAACGTTGAAGAATAGGCGGTACCGGGACTTGAGAATCGTAGCCTTCGGAATTCGCGGGATGCCAAACGTGGAGGGAGGCGTCGAAACTCATGCGCAAAATCTGTACTCGAGACTTGCGGATCTCGGTTGCGACGTCTGCATCCTTGTTCGCTCCCCATTTGTACCCAGAAGTGAGCGACGAGTCGGATCCATCCGTCTGCGTCGAATCTGGTCACCACGTCGTGCGGGCATTGAGGCATTCGTGCATTCAGTGTTATGTGTGCTTTACGCAGGGATTGTGCGGCCGGACATTTTGCATATCCATGCGGTGGGGCCGGCAATTGTCACGCCAGTCGCGCGCTTGCTGGGATTAAGAGTCATCGTCACTCATCATGGTTCCGACTATGACCGTGATAAATGGGGCAAATTTGCGCGGTGGGTATTGTGTACCGGGGAGCGGGTAGGTATGCGGTACTCGCACGCCCGCATTGCGATTTCAGAAGTTATTCGGGAACTGATTCAGTTGAATCATGGATGCCGGGCGGATCTAATTCCAAACGGAGTAGCTATAGCAGATCGACGGCAAGACGCCACCTATGTTCGCAACTTTGGTCTAGAGCCAGGGCGTTACTTTCTACAAGTGAGTCGCATGGTCCCAGAGAAGCGCCAGCTCGACTTGATAAGTGCGTATGCGTCGCTAGGGCAAGTTGATTGGAAACTTGCGTTCGTGGGTGGACTCGGGTCGGATCGTTATGCTCGTGAAATCAATGCGAAGGCGCAAGCCTCGGGTGTTGTTCTGACCGGGTACTTAAATGGAGAAGCGCTGCAGCAGATGTATTCTCACGCAGGAGCGTTCGTACTTCCATCATCCCACGAGGGCTTGCCGATTGCATTACTGGAAGCCCTGAGCTATGGCTTGCCGGTATTGGCAAGTAGTATTGAAGCACACGTAGAAATTGGACTCGATAAATTAAGTTATTTTCCGGTCGGCGATATTCCGGCGCTGGCAAGCAGTCTCAGGAGGCTTACGCAATTGCCACTCGATCGATACGCGGGAGAGCTGCGCGCCCAACAGGTGGCAGCGACATACGACTGGGATCGTATAGCCGAAAGGACATTGGCCATATATCACAGAGTCGCGGGCGGTGCTGGCCAACAGTTGGTTGTATGACTGCTGGGTTTTCCTAATAGATGGCTGTCCTGTGGCTGGAGGGGAAGGAAGGAGGGTTGCCACTTGCGCTACGAGCTTGATTCACGATTATACGGATGATTGGAATTGACCTGCTAGTCTACGGGAGCCCGTTCACGACCTTCACCACGACCAAATTCTTGCGATTAGGAACCGCTCTTGAGGGGGGCGTCGGGACGCGGGTTTGTTGAAGTGAATTGCTCAGGGCCGGCATCGATCAGCTGAATGAGCCTCTGCGCGTTCTGCATCGAGTGGGATTGCGCCGCATAGCGCTGCCCCCGCAACGCGTAGCCGCTCCTCAAGGGCGCATCGGCAATGAGCCGCCTCACGGCTCGCGCGAGCTCATCCTCGGAGCCCGCATGGATGCCCACGCCCTCGCCATCGAACACGCCATCCGGGTTGACGTTCAAACTGACGACGGCGACGTTACGCGACCACGCCTGAATGAAGGTGTTGGCAAATCCTTCGAAGAGACTCGTGTTCACATAAATGTGCGCCCGTGCCAGAAGCTCATTGACTTCGTCCTGACTTTTCTCGCCCAAGTACTCAAGATTGGGCGTGGCTTCTATGGTAGCCATCAATTCCACGCTCCACTTCTGGTCGCCGGATCCCGTGGCCGGGGCTCCTACCATGAGAAAGCGAACGTCGGCGAGGCCGGATAGCTGCGCGGCCAGGCGCACGAAAGCATCAGGCTGTTTCAGCGGCTTGAAATTGGCGATCCAGATGACCGTGATCCGTCCGGTCTTGTCGATGCGCTCTTTGGGCTGCGGATGAAAGTTGGGAATGACGGCGTCGGCGCTGCGCCCATAAGTCCTTTGCAGCACTTGCGCCTGGTGCTGCGTCTGCACCACGATCTGTCCGGCGCGGCGCACGGCGTATTCGATGCTGCGCTTCTCCAAAAAGGGCCGCAGTGGGTTTCGGCCGGCCACGATGCCGCGCCGCGTGAGATCGGCGTCGCTTGCGACATGCCAGATCATGCGCGCCCCGTGGCGCCGCGCGTACCAGGCGCAGATGCCGGTATAACCACAGGCAACCCGCTGATAGATGACATGCGGGGCGATGCGCCGCAGGGCGCGGTACAGGGGTAGCGCGTCCATGGTGTAGCCGAGGCGCGGCATGTCATTGCCGTGCCCGATCTTGATGAGACGATACGCAGTGGGCCGCGGCGGCTCCGCGGTATGGCGCACCAGAAGCGAGACCTTGTGGGAGTTTGACTCCAGGAGCGCCTCGATGAGGCACTGGATCTGGTATTCCGCGCCGCCACCGGATTGCTGCGGCGTGACGATGCTGACGCGCAATTTTTCTCGAGTCATGGATCGAACTCGAGCACGTCGATGCCGCGATCGATGGAGGTCCACGCCCGCCGCACGGGCCAGCCGTGTGTCTTCGCCTCGGTCAATATGGCGGGTGTCTGGTCCGCATAGATGATCAGAAACTGCCGGTGGCCGGGTGCGCGTTTGGCGCCGAGTGCATCCATCGTGTAGAGGAGTGGCCGCCCGGTCCATCGATCTTCGGTACCGTCGCGACACACGTAGGTTTCGTAGCGCGGATCTGCCGCGTCCAGAAAGAAAAAGTCTGTCTGGTGATAGTACTGATCGATGTTGGGAATACTGTTGATCACGAGGTCGCCGTCGTGCACGTTCGCCGTAAGCCAGTGTGCGGCGCCGCGTGTATCGATGCGCTGATAGTAGTGGTCGCCGACGGAAGGGGGCATGCCGATTCGGAACGTGACGGCGGCGCTGTCAATGTGGGCCAGATGCCGCGGCTGGAAATCCTCCGATAGGGCGAAAAGTCCCA
>Ga0302325_10029404_pt1 | contig 11354 bp, 9 predicted proteins | sample Palsa_T0_2_FD_201948 | JGI IMG/M metagenome (GOLD analysis project Ga0302325, IMG submission 201948) | Peat permafrost microbial communities from Stordalen Mire near Abisko, Sweden - Palsa_T0_2 | ecosystem: Environmental > Terrestrial > Soil > Palsa > Peat permafrost | place: Sweden: Abisko...
TGCAATTCGAGGACCTGGGCAGCACCGTCAACGGCATCCTCGTCTCAGCCGGGAGGTACCCCGGACGACGGGCCGTCGAGGACGCGGGCAGCTGCTGGACGTACGCGGACCTGCGCGATCAGATCGTGACGGCGGTCCGGGCCTGCATCGCCTGGGGCATCGAGCCCGGTGACCGGGTCGGACTGTGCGCGTCCAACTCCGCCGCGTGGATCCTGGCGGCCCTCGGCATCCAGGGTGCGGGCGGTATCCTCATCCCGCTGAACACCCGCTTCAAAGGCGACGAGCTCGCCTACATCCTGCGCGCCGGCGGTGCCCGGTACGTGCTCGCCGAGGACCTTGCCGGGCGCCGCGGCCTGGTCCGCGAGGCCGGCGGTTCCGATCTGGCCGGCGTCCGCTGGGCCGACATGAGCGACTGGGCGGCCTGGGGTGCGTTCGCCGATCTCGGCCACGCGGTGCCGGAGAGTGAAGCGCTGCGCCGCATCGGCACGCTGACGGCCGCGGATGTCTCCGACATCTTGTTCACCTCCGGGACCACCGGCTATCCGAAGGGAGTCATCTTCACTCATGGGCAGTCGCTGCGGGCCTACGGTGAGCTCGGCTTCGGCTTCGGCTTCACCCCAGCCGACCGGTACCTGCTGATACCCCCGTTCTTTCACGCGCTCGGCTACAAGTCCGGCTGGTTCGCGGGATTCCTGCACGGCTGCACCATCCTTCCCGAGCGGAAGTTTGACGCCGCACGCATGGCCGACCGGATCGAGCAGGACCGGGTGTCGATGCTGATCGGCCCCCCGACCATCTTCAGCGAGCTGCTCGTCCGGGCCGGCGGTGGTGACCGGGACCTTTCGTCCCTGCGGCTGATCGTGCCGTCCGCCACCAGCGTGCCGCCCGAGCTGGTCGGGCGGATGCGGGCGGAGCTTGGCGTCGACGTGCTGACCGGCTACGGGCTCACCGAGGCGAGCGCGATTGTCACGTATTCCCGCGTCGGGGACGATCCTGAGCTCGTCTCCGACTCCGTGGGCCGCCCGGCGCCAGGCGTCGAGGTAACGATCACCGACGACGACGACCGGGAGTTGCCGGGCGGGCAGACCGGGAACGTCCTGGTCGGCGGCTACACGGTGATGACCGGGTACTGGGAGGATCCCGGGGCCACCGCCGCGGCGCTGATGCCCGACGGCCGCCTGCGGACCGGTGACGTCGGCTCCGTCGACGAGCACGGCTTCCTGCGGATCACCGGCCGGAAGAAAGACATCATCCTGGTCGGCGGGTTCAACGTCTACCCGGCCGAGGTCGAGCGATTCCTGGCCCTGCACCCGCTGGTGGCCGATGTCGCCGTCGCCGGTGTCCCCGACGAGCGGCTGGGCGAGGTGCCGTGGGCCTTCGTGGTCCCCGTTCCGGGCAACGCCATCGACAAGGCGGAGTTCCTGGCCTGGGCGAGGACCCGGATGGCTGATTTCAAGGCGCCCAGGAACGTCGTGGTGGTGGACAGCCTGCCCAGGAACTCGAGCATGAAGGTGTTGCGGGACGAGCTGCGCGGCCTCACTCGCCAGTGAAATCCGGGACCCGGCGCTCGAGACTGGCCGCGATGCCGAGCTGGCTGTCCTTCGTCCGCCACAGCCGCCGCTGCTCGCGCAGTTCGGAGTCCAGCGCGGCGCGTGCCTGCGCGGCGAGGCCGGACCGCAGGGTCTGCTTGATCGAGCGCACGGCGAGCGGCGCCGCGCGCGCTAGCTCGGCCGCGAATGCGAGCGCGCCCTCCCGCTCGCCGCCTTCCTCGGTGAGACGGTCGGCCAGCCCGATCCGGTGGGCTTCCGTTCCGTCGATCCGGCGCGAACTCAGCAGCAGTTCAAGCGCGCGCTGAGCCCCGACGATGCGGGGCAGCGTGGCCGAGAGGGCGAATCCCTGATGGAAGCCGAGCGCCGAGAAGTTGGCGTGGAACCGGCTGCGCGCCGAGGCGACGCGGAAGTCCGCGGCGCAGGCCAGGCCCAGGCCGCCGCCGACCGCTGAGCCCTGCACGGCGGCCACGATCGGAAGTTCCAGGCCGAAGAGCCGGATCGCCTCGCCGTACAGCGCGGCCGACTCCGCGTCGCGGTCGTCGGCGTCCTGCAGCGGCCCGGCGCCGAAGTTCGCGCCGGCGCAGAAGTGCTTGCCCGCCGAGCACAGCACGATCACGCGCGCGTCCGGGCCGCGCTGCAGTTCCTCCCCGGCATCGGCGATCTGCTGCAAAAGCTCACGGTCGAAGTAGTTGGCGGGTCCCCGCCGGATTTCGAGCAGCGCGATGTGGCCGGTCAGCGACACACTCAGGTCGGGCATGGCACCTCGATGCCGTTGTCCTGATCGGAGATGGCGCGGGCGAAGGAGGGAGCCGCGGCGACCGCGGCCCCGAGTCCGGCGGTGAGCTCGGCTTCGGTGCCGAACTCCTGCCGCCAGGCCGTCAGCCGGCGGGTGTAGCGGTGCAGCGGGTATTCCTGCGTCATCCCGATCGCGCCGTGCGCCTGATGAGCTGACCTGACGGCGATCCTGGCGCTCTCATTGGCCAGCGTCTTGGCGGCGCACACCTCGAAGGTCCCGTCGCGGGCAGCCGCGGCCCGGCCCGCGGCCCAGACGGCCATCGCCGACATCTCGGCGGCCTGGGCGATGGTCACGACGTGCTGCTGGACGGCCTGGAACGCCGCGATCGGCTTGCCGAACTGCACGCGCTCACGCGTGTAACGCCGGGTGATCTGGTCGACCGCGCCGAGCGCGCCCGCCATCTGCGCGGCTCGCAGCAGCGCGCCGCGCCAGAACAGCTGGCTGGCTCCGACGGCGGCCGGAGCGGCGGTCGCGCCGACGTGCGCGAGCTCGACCGTATCGCGGGGCTGTCCGGCCAGGTCGGTGCCAGGCGTGAGGCGGCCAGCGCAGGGGTCGAAGGACACCACCAGGTCGCGGCCGGCCCGGTCGCGGACCAGCGCGACGACCAGCGCCGCCGACCGGGCCCACGGAACGTCGTGCACCCGGCCGCTGAGGTAGCCATCGGACAGCGTCAGGGTGTCCCGGGCATCTCCCGGAACGACCGTGGCCGGCGCCTGGCCTATCTCCAGACCGCAGGACGTGAGCAGCCAGGCGGCCAGTGACGTCTCAGCCAGTGGCAGCGGGACGGCATGGCTGCCCATGGCGACCAGCACGGCGAGCAGATCCTGCAGGCTGCCGCCGGACCCGCCGTGCTGCTCCGGGATGGCGACCAGCGGAAGGCCGAGCTGGGCGGTGGAGTCCCAGCGCGGCGCGAACTGCGCGCCTGCCGGATCCTCGCCGGCCGGCACCACGGCCGGGCTGAAGGAAGAGGCAAAGAATTCGCCGACGCTGGCCAGCAAGGCCGGGTCGGGGCCCAGGTGCGAGTCCATCAGCGCAGTCCCTTCGCGATGATCGTGCGGAGGATCTCGTTGGTGCCCCCGCGGATTGACCACGACGGCGACACCAGGACCGCCCGGGCCAGCAGTGACTCATACGGATCGTCAGCGGTGAGGTCGGGGGCACGGCCCAGATGCCGGCCCACCATCTCGACGCTGTCCTGCTCAAACCTGGTGGCCATTTCCTTGACCATCGCCGCCTCGATGACCGGTGACTCGCCGGCGTCGACGAGGCGGGCGATCGCCAGGCACAGTCCGCGCAAGCCCCAGAACCGGGCGGACATGAGCCCGAGGTCGGCCAGCGCGGCCGAACCCAGACCAGGGGCCCGGGGTGCCCACTTCTCGATGACAGGGAACAGGGACATCCACCGGTCGACGCCGCCCCGCTCGAGCACGAGCTCGCTGGTGTTCTGCCGCCAGCCGTCGCCGACTTCCCCGAGACGCTGTGCGTCGGGGATCACGACATCGTCGAACGCGACCTCGCAGAAGTGCCGGGTGCCATCGATGAAGGGGATCGGGGAGATCGTCAGTCCGGGCGCGTCGCAGCCGATGATGAACTGAGTCAGCCCCGCGTACCTGTCCGGCGAGGTACGGAACAGCCCGAGGATGTGCGTTGCGTCTGCGGCTCCCGAGGTCCAGATCTTGGTGCCGTTGATGCGCCACCCGTCAGTGACGGGCTCAGCCCTTGATCGCAGCGACGCGAGGTCCGAGCCGGAATCCGGCTCGCTCATCCCGATCACGAACGACAGCTCACCCCGGCAGATCTTCGGCAGGTACTCCCGCTTCTGCTCCTCCGAGCCGTACCGCTCGATGCTCGGCCCGCTCTGCCGGTCGGCGACCCAGTGGTAGCCCACCGGAGCACCCCGGGCGAGCAACTCCTCGACGACGATGAGCCGCTCGACCGCCGTCCGCCCGCCGCCGCCGTACTTCTCCGAGATCGCCATGCCCAGCCAGCCGCGCGCGCCCAGGTCACGGGAGAACTGCGGGTCGGAGTGGCCCGGCATGCCGAGGCTGAGCGGGTAGCTGCCCTCGGGCAGCCGCTGGTCGAGGAAGGCGCGGACGTCGCGCTGCAGCTCTAGCTCGGCCTCGGTGAGCTCTGTGGGCGCTAGGCTCATCGCGCTGTCTCCTTTGCGGCCGGGTCCTTTGCTTGCGGGTCCGGTTGTGCGTGCTCGATGGCTTCCAGCTCGGCGAGCACGTCGGCGGTATTCTCGCCGATCAGCGGGGCGCTGCGGCGCAGCGTGCCCTGGGTCACCGAGAAGCGGGCCAGCTGCGGGATCACCCGGTACCGCCCGGCTGCCGGGTGAGTGGCAATCGGCAGCGGATCCACCAGGTCCTGCAGGGTGGCCACCTTCGTCGCGGGGATACCTGCGGCCCGGCAGTAGTCCAGCCACTCCTGCGTCGTGCGCAGCGGCGCGATCGCGCGGATATCCCGGTACAGCGAATCGGAATTCCGCAGCGCCGCGCGGCGGTCGGCGTAGCGTGGGTCATCGCCCGCATCGGCCTTGCCGACCTCGGCGAAGATGGCCGCGTAGTGCTTGGGCAGGTAGGGGAACAGGTGGACCTGCCCGTCCTTGGTGGGATGCGGCCGCCGTTCGGGTGAGAGCACCCGCGGGTAACCCGCGGCGGGCAGGTCGTCGAAGGCGACGGGCGGCTCGGCGATCGCGCCGCTGCCGTGCTCGGCCAGCATGAAGGCGCTGGTCGCCTCCTGCATGGCGACCTCGATGTGCTGTCCCTCGCCGGTGCGCTGGTGGTGAAAGAGTGCGGCCGTCACCGCCTGCGCGATGACCAGGCCGCACACCTTGTCGGTAAAGATCGTGGGCAGCAGGGCCGGATGCCCCCAGACCCGCTCCATCATGTCGGACACGCCACTCGCGGCCTGGATGATGTCGTCGTAAGCAGGCTCGTTCGCCTGCGGGCCGTCCAGCGGGAAGCCCTGCGCCTGGCAGTAGACGATATCGCTCTTCACTGCGGACAGGGTCCGGTAATCGAGGCCCAGCCGGACGAGAACCTGCGGCCGCATCGTGGACACGACGACATCACACGTCGCGACGAGCCGGTGGACGATGTTGCGGCCGGCCTCCGACCTGAGGTCGAGATCGATCGACCGCTTGTTTCGCAGCAGGTTCAGCGCGATGCCGGACAGTTCGGCGTGCGGTCCGGGACCCATGACGCGGTTGGTGTCGCCGCCCTCTGCTTCCACCAGGATGACGTCTGCGCCCTGGTCGGCCAGGATCTGCGTCGCCAGCGGACCCATGATGACGCGGGTCAGGTCCAGCACCCGGATCCCGGCCAGCGGTCCGTCTATCCGGTCTGGCGCTGTCTGGCCTGGCGGGACAGGATCCGACAGATCGTTCATCGATGACCTCCATGTCTTGCCGCCTCGCAAAAATGTATACTAAAGTGAATGCAAATGTCGAGTCCGGCGATGCTGTACGGGCATCGGGATGGGGAGTGACAGCGTGCTGACGGTGGCTGATTACACCGGCGAAGTGCACCCCGAAGCGGTATACCAGGCGCTTCTCGACCACGACGTCTTCGCCGTGCACCGCTGCGACAGATGCGGGCTCGCGCACTACTCACCGCGAGTCCTCTGCCCGCACTGCGGATCCACCTCGCTGGCGTGGGATCAGTCAGACGGTCTCGGCACTGTCTACTCCACGTCAACGATCTCCCCGCGCGACGGCGAGCCGTATGCCGTCGTGCTCGTGGACCTGGACGACGGACCGCGGCTGATGAGCAACGTCGTCGGGATCGCGGCGGCAGACGTGCGGATCGGCATGCGCGTCCGGGCGCGGATCGTGCACCGCGACGGCGGCGCGGTCGCCATGTTCGAGGAGGACCGGTCGTGAGCACACGCGAAAGCGACCTCCGCGGCGCCGCGGCGATCGCCGGCGTCGCGGAGTCCGATCTCGGCGAGGTGGGTCCGCACCTGTCCTCCCTTGACCTCATCGGGCAGGCGACCGCCCGCGCGCTCGATGATGCGGGCCTGGACAAAGCGGAGATCGACGGGTTGTTCTGCCACTCGGCGTTCTTCCAGCTGCCGCCGGTCGCCGCCGCCGAGTACCTAGGTATCCGGCCGCGCTACTCAGACTCCACCGCCGTCGGCGGCAGCACCTTCGTCGGTTACCTGCGGCACGCCACGGCGGCGATCAACGCCGGGATGTGCGAGGTCGCGCTCATCACCTACGGCAGCACCCAGCGCTCAGCGGCAGGCGGCCTGGTAAGTTCCGGCACCCCGCTGACAAAGTCCTACGAGACCCCGTTCGGGCCGCGGCTGCCCGTCACCGCCTACGCGCTGGCCGCGGCCCGGCACATGTACCAGTTCGGCACGACCCGGGAACAGCTGGCCGAGGTCGCCGTCGCGGCCAGGAAATGGGCTCAGCTCAACCCGGTGGCGTTCGAACGCGGTGACCTCACGATCACCGACGTCCTGGCGTCGCGGATGGTGTCCAGCCCGCTGACCGTTCGCGACTGCTGCCTGGTCACCGACGGCGGCGGCGCCGTGATCGTCACCTCGGCTGAGCGCGCCCGGTCGCTCCGCCGGGCACCGGTGTTCATCCTCGGCGCGGCCGAGGCCCACTGGCACAAGGACATTTTCCAGATGCCCGACCTGACGGTGACCGCCGCCGCCGAGTCGGGCCCGCGCGCCTTCTCACTCGCCGGCCTGACGCCCGCTGACGTCGACGTGCTCCAGCTCTACGACGCGTTCAGCATTAACACGCTGCTTTTCCTGGAGGATCTCGGCTTCTGCAAGAAGGGGGAGGCCGGCTCGTTCGTCCAGGGCGGCGCGATTGCCCCTGGCGGGAGGCTGCCCGTGAACACGAGCGGCGGTGGCCTGTCCTACTGCCATCCGGGCATGTTCGGCATCTTCCTCATCATCGAGGCGGTCCGGCAGCTCCGCGGCGAATGCGGCCCGCGGCAGATCGCCGATGCGCACGTCGCTCTGGTTCACGGCAACGGCGGAATGCTCTCATCCCAGGTCACGGCGCTGCTCGGCGACGAGTCGACGGTTTAGCGCGCACCATTTCCATCTACTGAGCGAGGAAAGCGAATGAGCACAGGCAAGCTGCAGGGCCGGACCGCCGTCATTACCGGCGCGGGCCAGGGGATAGGCCGGGCGATCGCCGAGCGCTATGCGCAGGAGGGCGCGAAAGTAGCGGTGGTCGACGTCAACGAGGCGAACATCAAGCAGGTCGCGGACGGCATCGCCGAGGCCGGCGGAACCGCCATGCCGGTTGCCTGCGACGTGTCAAGCCGGGATCAGGTGAACGCCGCCGCGGCCGCGATCGCGGCGGAGCTCGGGCCGATCAGCATCCTGGTCAGCAACGCCGGCGTCACCCGGCCCGCGATGCTGTGGAAGATGACCGACGAGCAGTGGGAAACGGTGCTGAACGTCCATGTCAACGGCAGCTTCTACTGGCTGCAGGCGGTCGTCGGCCCGATGCGGGAGGCGCGCGGCGGCCACATCATCTTCACGACGTCCGGGGCCGGCCTGATGGGTTCCGTCGGCCAGATCAATTACTCGGTGGCCAAGGCCGGCCTGCTCGGCATGACCCGCTCCGCGGCCCGTGAACTTGCGCCCTACAACATCGTCGTGAATGCGGTGGCGCCTGCGGCCGCGACGCCGATGACGGAAACCATCCGCACCGATGAGCGGTTCAAGGAGCTCTACCTCGAGGGAATCCCCATGCACCGCTGGGCCGAGCCGGAGGAAGTGGCAGGCACGTACGTGTTCCTGGCGTCACCGGATTCCAGTTACCTCACCGGCCAGGTGCTGTCAGTCGACGGCGGGCGGACGATGGTCCGCTGATCCGCCAGCGGACAGATCGCGGACCGAGCGCTCCAGGTCTGCTGGCCGGGCCGGCCAGTCCGGCGCGGCCAGCGGCAGGTCCGAGCTGACCCGCATCGGGAAGTCCGGTGCGCGCTTGCCCAGGAACGACGCGGCGCCCTCGGCCGGATCGCCGCCGCGCTTCAGCTCGGCGATGACATGTGTCTCGACGTAATGCGCCGTCCAGGGCGACCGTTCCCCGAGCATCGACCACAGCATTGCGCGGGTAGCCGCCACCGACACGGCCGAGGTGTTGCGGACGATGTCCTGAGCGAGGCCGAGCGCGGTCTCGAGCAGGAGCTGGTCATCGGTGACCGCGGAGACCAGGCCTCCCGCCAGTGCCTCGTCAGACCCGAAGAGCCGGCCGCTCAGGGCCCAGTCCATCGCCCGCGAGATGCCGACCACGCGTGGCAGGAACCAGCTGGATGCCGCTTCCGGAGCGATCCCGCGGCGGGTGTAGGGCAGCGCGAAGCGCGCTGATCTCGCCGCTATCCGGATGTCCATGGGCAGGGTCATCGTGAGGCCTACGCCGACCGCCGCGCCGTTGATCGCGGCGATCACGGGCTTGAGCGACGCCGCGATCCGGAGCGAGACCACGCCGCCGCCGTCGCGGGGCAGCGACCCGACGAGATCCGCCTCCGATGCCGCCGGATTCGGCGCCGCAAGCCCGCCAGACAGGTCGGCGCCAGCGCAGAAGGCACGCCCGGCCCCCGTGACCACGACGACGCGCACGTCGTCGTCCGCGTCGGTCGCCGTCAGGGCTTCGACGATCTCGCGCTGCATGACCGGTGTGAACGCGTTGAGCTTCTCCGGCCGGTTCAGCGTGATGGTCGCGACTCCGTCCTGGGTCGCGACGGTGATGTGCTCGCTCACTCCAGGGCCCACCTGCCGGTGAAGGTGACGTCTTCGTGGTTCTTGAACGCCCGGATGGCGCGCGGCGCATCCTCAGTCGCGTAGTTGATCGTCTGAGCCCGTGCCTCCGCCTGGAGCGCTTCGCCGAACGTACTGACGGCAGCCGCGTTGAGCAGCTCCTTGGTCTGGGACATCGCGATCGGCGGCATCGCCGCCAGCCGGCCGGCCAGGTCGGCGACGAACGAGTCGATCTCGGCCGATTCGACGACCCAGGTCACCAGGCCGAGCTGCCGTGCCTCGTCGGCGCCGATGCGCTCGGCCAGCAGGGCCAGCCGCTTGGCGTTCTGCAGGCCGGCCAGCCGCGGCAGCAACCAGCTGCCGCCGAAGTCCGGCGACAGGCCGCGGCTGACGAAGATCTCGCTGAACTGCGCCGATTCCGCGGCCACGACCAGGTCACAGCACAGCGCGAGGTTCCAGCCGGCGCCGATTGCGTACCCCTCGACCTGCGCGACGACTGGCTTGGGGAACTGATGCAGCAGCTCGGCAACCCGGCTGATGTGGCGGATGCGCACCAGCGGGTGCCCCGCGGGCACCGCGGAGATGTCCGCCCCGGCGCAGAACGTGTGCCCGGCGCCGGTCAGCACCACGCAGCGCACCGACTCATCGATGCTGGCGCTGCGCAGCTCGCCGAAGAGGATCTCCCAGGCCCCGGTGTCCAGCGCGTTCCGCCGGGCTGGCCGGTTGAGCGTCAGGGTCAGCACCTGGCCCTGCCGGGCCGCGGTAATCGCAGGACCGGGATCGGTCATCGTTGCCTCGCCTTCATCGTCCGGTGATGACCGCGTCGACGGCGACGACCCCGTCGCCCTCGCCGAGCACCATCAGGGGGTTAACGTCGATGCTCGCGATATCCTCGCGGTGCTCGTCCGCGTACACCGACAGCGCGCTCAGGGTCCGGGCCAGTGCGTCCAGGTCGCGGCGCCGCCCGCCGCGGGGCGACTCGAGCGCGGATCTTCCGCGGATCTCGCTCACCATGCGCAGGGCCTCGGCCGGCGTAAACGGGGCCAGCCGGAAGGTCACGTCGCGGATGCTTTCCACGAACACCCCGCCCAGCCCGAACATCACCGTCGGCCCGAAGACCGGGTCGTTGCTGACGCCGATAATGGTCTCGGTGCCGCCGCTGATCATCGGACTGAGCAGCACCCCGTCGATCGCGGCGCCTGGCGCCGCTGCCTGCGCTGCCGTGATGACCCGATGGTAGGCCTGCTCGGCGGCGTCGGGGCCGGTTACGTTCAGGATGACGCCTCCGACGTCGCTCTTGTGCAGCAGGTCGGCAGAGATGATCTTGACGGCTACCGGCACGCCCAGCTCGGCGGCAGCGCTCGCCGCCTGCGCCGCGGAGTGAACCCGCCGCCGTGGCGCGACAGGTATGCCCGCGGCTTCCAGCAGCGCGGCCGAGTCGAATTCGGACAGCACCGTCCCGGCGGGCACTGGCACCGTCGCCGGACCCCGGCCGCTGGGTGGCAGGGGCGGGGCCTGCGCCAGGCCGCGCGTCACCGAGATGGCCCGGCCGAGCGCCCGGACGGCCGTCGTCGGGTCGTCGAAGGCCCGGATCCGCAGCGCCTCCACCTGGCGTCTGACGTCCGGTGTCGTGAGCATCGCCACGGAGATCTCCGCGTCGGGGTACTTGTCCCTGGCGTCCCGCAGCGCGTCGACGGCGACCGGCGACCAGTCCGGGAACATGCCGATGTAGCTCAGGAAGACGATCAGCGAGTCAAAGACGCGCTCCCGCAGTACCACCTGGAGAAACTCGGACAACAGACGTCCGTCATTGACCAGCTGCCCGGTGGTGTCGATCGGGTTGCCGACGCCGGCGGCCGGCCAGACGGCCCGCAGCTGCGCTTGGACCTGCGGCGGGAGCGGCGGCATCTCGAGTCCGACGTCGGCCGCGGCGTCGGCCATCAAGATCCCGGCACCGCCGGAGCTGGTGATGACGCCGGTACGCGTGCCGCTGGGCAAGGCGGAGAAGCCGAACGTGTAGGCCAGGTTGATGAGGTCGTCAAGCGATTCCGCCACGCAGACGTGGTACTGCCGGGCCAGCGCCTGGAAGGTCTCATCCGAGCCGACGAGCGAGGCGGTGTGCGATGCCGCTGCTTTCGACCCTGCCTCGGAGCGGCCTGCCTTGACCAGGACGACCGGCTTGCCCCGGTCGCGGGCGATCGCGAGCGCGGCCCGGAGGTCGTCGCCGTCCCGGCTGCCCTCCAGGTAGACGGCGATCACCTTGACGTCGTCATCGA
>Ga0302325_10029405_pt1 | contig 11354 bp, 10 predicted proteins | sample Palsa_T0_2_FD_201948 | JGI IMG/M metagenome (GOLD analysis project Ga0302325, IMG submission 201948) | Peat permafrost microbial communities from Stordalen Mire near Abisko, Sweden - Palsa_T0_2 | ecosystem: Environmental > Terrestrial > Soil > Palsa > Peat permafrost | place: Sweden: Abisko...
GTCCATCGCGATCCGAGTCCCAATTCCATGTCTGCGGAACCCGCGAAGGACAAAGAACTCGGCCAAGTCCCAGGCGTGGGGATTGCCTGAAACCTCCGAGCCTTGCTTCACAAGGACTAATCCTGCAAAGACGCCGCCAAGCCTGACCAGGAACGGGTGCCGGCCAGCGTCAGACCAGTACAGCGCGAGGTTCTTATAACCGAATCTGCCATCTTCGCCAGGCTTTACATCGTGGAACTCGCTGAAGTCATGTGCGTATAGCTCAAGCAGATTTGCAACAACCGGTAGCTGTTGAACTGAGGCGCGAACAACTTCAAGCTTCCCGTGCCCGTTCCTGGATCGATCTGTCATGAGCACGCGGTCTCTCGCGTCCCGCAGATCAATCGTGCCACATCTCGAAGCCTCGGCACATCGAAAACGACAGGTCTTTGACGATAGGCAGGTTGGATGCCTGAATAGCGTCAGGCGTGCAACCCGCCGACCGCAGGGTTACTCCGCGATGGCCGGGGACTCATGCGCCTCTTTGGCTGGGTCCTCTTTAGCCGGGTCCTCTTTGGCTGGGTCCAGGGTGTGGAAGCCTTCGGCTTTGGCGGCTTCGAGCAATTGCGGCGATGCAGAGACGAAGATGATCTCGGTGTTCTGGAACATGTCGCGGGCTACCAGCGCGGCAGCCAGTTGCAAGGTGTCAGGCCAGCGCAACGCGGTGCGATCAAGCAACTGGCGGGCGGCTTCGAGCACGGCCGGGTTGAGCGGCTCCTGCACCATGCGGGCGGCTTCAAGGCGCAAAATGTCGAGCGCGGCCGAAGCGTCTTCCGCCGAAATGCCCCCGGCCCGTTCGCGGCGGCGGATGGCAGCATAGACCTCAAGCGGGGTGGAGGCGGAGATGAGCTTGCGGTTATCCTCGACGGCTTCCATCAGGCGGATCAGCGCATCCGTACCTTGTTCCTGGACGAAAAGCTTGGCGAACGCCGTGGACTCCAGGAAGTAGCAGCTCACAGGTTCCCCCGTTCCTCTTCAATGGCCTCGGCAATGGAGTCGCCGTGTACCGCGACGGGATGAAAGCGCTGCGCCTCTTCGGGGATGCCGGCTTCGGCCCGATTGAGGCGGATGGTGGTGGTAGGGTACGCGGGCGTCTTGGGGTTGGCGATCTTGCTGGTCAGCACCACGCCGCGCTGGATAGCTTCCGCAAGCACCGCCTGGCGCGACTCGGGGTTCTGGTTCCACCGGAATGCCTTGCGCGGCAGGAAGGAGTCACGGAACCACTTGAGCGCGATGAATGCGTGGCCGCCGCGCTCGGCTTCGGCCAGGGCCGCGCACAGTTCTTTCACGCGGGCGTCGAGATCGGCGGGGATTTGAGCCTCCTGGCCGTCGTCGTCCTCGTCGTCGAAGGTGTGTTCGACGGCTGCACGCGACGCACGCGCGGGACGGGGGGCTCCCTCGGCATCGTCGGCGCGCTCGAAGTAGATGCGCACCTCGTCTTCTTCCGGAGACCAGCTTTCCGCGGAGGCGTTGCGGCGCTTGCTGCGGCCGTTTTCACTGCATAATTCGACGATGGCCTGATACCCCGGAGGAGCTAGAAAATGGAGTACCCTGGCCAGGCCCGGGTCGGGTGAGAACGCCAGTTCGTTCAATGCTTCTTCAATAATCTCTTCGGCGTCGGGGATGCTGAGGTTGCTTACATCTACGCCGCTCTGCGCAGCTCTTATCGATTTCATATCCTTCTCCGTATGCCGCACCCTCCGTGGCCATGCGCGCCGCAATATCCGGCGGCTCGGGGGCTTTTCGGAACATTCGCTGAGCCGCGGGCGAAAGGGTGCAGCCTGAGTTCTAGATCGTTCCCATCCCCGGATGTCTTCATCCGAAGCCAGGTGGTTTCAATTGGCTGCCAAGGTTATCCAACGATAATAAAGTGGATAGGACTTGTTGTGAGATTCAGTTTGTTCTGTAAGGCAGTTTCGCGGCTCGATTTACAAATTAAGAGCCATCTTTTTCGCGCGTCTTTTTTCCCTGTGGGGATTTGAGAAATACTCTAAACTAATCCCCGGCTCAAAGCTATACATGCGACAGTGTACCCGATAATGACGTTCTGTGCGTTCTGAAACGAGACAAGTTTACGCGCGGGTAATCAGCGGCAACCCCGATTGCGAAGGAAAGTTGCGCTGCTGGGGTGCTGTTTTTCATACCCGGAGTTCGTACAATAGAAGCTATGCGTCGTTTCCTGCCGCTCTTGTTGTTCTTTTTCTTTGCAACTTTCGGACTCTCCGCCGACGCCCCGGCATTCGATCTTACAGGTCCCAAAGTAGACGTGCATGTGAAGCGCGGCGAAGTGACTCTGCCTATCAGCCAGGTGCCGAACCTCGAGCCTGGGGACAGGCTTTGGGTTCATCCAGATCTTCCCCTGAGCCAATCGGCCCATTATGTGCTGATTGTTGCTTTCCTTCGCGGGGTTACCAATCCGCCGCCTCCGGAGTGGTTTACGCGCGTGGAAACCTGGAGTCGCCAGGCGCGGGAAGAGGGCATCTTTGTCACTGTTCCAGCGGAAGCGCAGCAGGCGCTGATCTTTCTGGCTCCGGAGACGGGCGGGGATTTCAGCACACTGCGGGCGGCGGTTCGCGGGCGGCCTGGGGCATTTGTCCGCGCCACCCAGGATTTGCAGGCAGCCAGCTTCGACCGCATGCGGCTGGATGCATACCTTGCCGAGGTAAAGACGACTTCGCAGACCGATCCAAAGCTGCTGAGGGAGCGCGCCGAGAACCTGGCGCGCACTCTGGGCATCCGGGTTGACCAGCAATGCTTCGACAAGCCCACCGACCAGCAGGCGCCCTGCCTGGTGCAACACACCGACGGACTGGTGCTGGACGACGCCAACACGCAATCGCTGGTGACGCAACTGGCCAACGGAGCAACCGGCGACCTGATGAACCAGTTGAGCTATTCGAACATGGCTGGCGGGGGTGAATTCAGCCCCTACGTGGGCGCAATCCTGGATACGGCCAGGATTCTCGCGTCTCTGCATACGGCCCATTTCCAGTACATTCCGGCGTTGGCGCTGCCGACCAAGGACACACTGAACTTGCGGCTCAATGTTCCCCCGTCGTTCCGCGATCCCAAGTCGGTTGTTGTAGTCGCCCTTCCCCCGGTCAGCCCCGCCAAGCCTCCGGCCTTGCACGCTGTAAGTCCGGAGGAGAAATACTGCGCGCTGAAGCCAGGCCTGGTTCTGCCCGCGGACGGGGCCGCGGTCGTCTTTTCCACGCAGTTGGCCTACAACCTGTCGCTGCACATCGTGAGTGAAGCCAATGCAAAAACCCCTGCCGTCGATGTGCCGGTGAAGGCCGATCCGGCCGAAGGCGGTTTGATTCCGGTCGACGCTGTTCCTGCGCTGCCCGGAGGCGAGTTGACAGCAGTGCTGCACGGCAAGTGGGGCTTTGACGACTGGGAAGGACCGCATTTCCGTTTGCACTCCCCGCAGCCAGGAAAGTGGACGCTGGCGGTCGGCGATCAGTCGGCGCTGGTGGTGGGACGCGAGGACAGCTTGCACCTTGAAGATGACAGCTCGGTCTGCGTGGAGAGCGTGGAAGAGCAGGCAGAGAGCGGCAGCCCGGTAAAGGTGGTTTGGAGGTCTCCCAAGCCGGATTCGCTGGAAGTGGCCGTGCCTCTGAAAGACGCGAAGCCCGGCCCGGTGACTGTAGAGGTCCATCAATTTGGATTGAAGACGCCGGACAAGCTGCCTTTGCTGGCCTATGCGGAGGCCGCATCGCTTGACCGGCTTACGCTCAGCGCCGGAGACCACCAGGCGCTGCTTCGCGGCAACCGGCTGGACGAGGTGGCAAAGGCCGAGTTGGAGGGAATCGCGCTGAAGCCCTTGAAGTTGAAGCGCGTAGAAGACTTTGACAATTTGGAGATGACGACCGAAGGTTCAACAGCCAGCCTGGAGCCGGGAAAGTCCTACGAGGCCAAGGTTCAATTGCAGGACGGACGGCGTTTGAAGGTGCCGGTGACGGTCGGGCCGCCGCGCCCGCAGATCGCGCTGCTGAATAAAGGCGTGCAGGAGGAAGCTTCCGCGGCTCCATCGCCGGTTCGCCTTGGCAGCCCGGACGACCTGCCCGTGGACGGGCGCCTGGTTTTCTTTCTCAAGTCCCTCGAGCCGGCGAGTTTTCCCCGCAATGAGAAGGTGGAAGTCGGCGCAGTCGACGGCGGCTTTCAAACAATTCTGTCGCTCACGGACGGCAGCCTGATGCTGGAGGACGCGAAGACCGCCATGGGCGCCGTGGAACCGCTGGCACGTTTCGGCGCATCGGCCTTCGGGCCGATCGAGGTGCGCGCCATGTCGGCTGTCGGTGTTACCGGAGACTGGCTGCCGCTGGGGACACTGGTCCGGGTGCCTGGATTCAAGGAACTCCGCTGCCCGCGCGCTGTGGCCAAACCCTGCACGTTGACGGGAACGAACCTGTTCCTGGCTTCCGACATCGGGCCTACAGCGGACCTGGACAACGCGATCGATGTGCCGCCGGACTTTACCGGAACCCAACTGAGCCTGCCTCATCCCGTGAATGGGACGGTCTATTTCAAGCTGCGCGACGATCCGGCGACAGTGCAAACTCTGACTCTGCCCATTACACCGGCAAACCAAGGGAACCAGGCCTCTGCGCCGCCGGCCGTATCCCCAATCGCACAAGCCCCGGTGCCGCCCGCGGCCGCCCTTGATGCGGCGCCGGCGGCGCAGCCGGAGAAGGCCGGGTCCAGTGCCGCTCCAAAGCTGGACGCACCGCCGAACAAATGAGATCGATAAGGGTAATAAGATCAATCGTTTATCGAAACTCCACGAAGGTCGAATTGTTGCTCAAACAGTAAAACAGCAACCTCCAAAATGCCCTGAATCAAAGCGTTTTTTGCGAGCTCCGGGCGAAAAGGGCTGCTTCTTTGAGCGTTCTTTGCCCCCTATTCAATATCCGCAACGCCGAATGCAGAACCAAAAACTGACGTGATCCGCCGCTGTCCAAGCTATGCTGAATGCATGTTCAGGCAACCGGCTTCCTTGCTCCTCTTTGCGCTCGCAGTATTTTCGAATGCACTTGGCGCCCAGTCACCTTCGACTTCCTGGACCTTTGCCGTCAGCGGCGACAGCCGCAACTGCGGGGACTTTGTGATGCCTACTATCGCGGCCAAGGTGAAAGCCGAGAGCGACACTTTTTACTGGCATCTGGGCGATTTTCGCTGGATGTCCGCTATCGACCAGGACATCGTTGCAATGCAGCCGGCGAGCACCCCGGTGACAAAGCCGGAATACCTTGACCACGCCTGGGACGACTTTCTTGAGCATCAGATCGCGGCATTCGGTTCCTTTCCGGTGTTCATCGGGCGAGGCAACCACGAGACCGTGAGGCCCATGACGCGCGAGGGTTATATCGCCAAGTTCTCAGCGCTTCTGTCCCGCCCGGAGATTGTGGCGCAGCGCACGGCCGACGGCATCGATACAGTCGAGCCGTGGTACCACTGGACGCGCGACGGCGTGGACTTCATCACCCTGGACAATGCCAGCCACGACGAGTTTTCCGACGAGCAGATGCGCTGGCTGCGTTCGGTGCTGGACCGCGACCTGGCGCCCAACTCGGGCATTCGCTCCATTGTCGCCGGGATGCACGAAGCGCTGCCCCACTCCATCAGTTCCGACCACGGCATGGACGACTGGGATCTGGGCATCCGCACCGGTGAACTGGTTTATACCTGGCTGTTTGACGCCCAGGCAGCAGGCAAGCACGTTTACGTGCTGGCCAGCCACTCGCACTACTACTCGCCCAACATCTTTGCCACGCCTTATTGGACTGAACACAGCAAGAGGGTTTTGCCGGGCATCATTATCGGCAGCGCGGGAGCCCACCGCTATAGCCTTCCCAGGGGTGCCGACAAGGCGTCCAAGACCAATATCTATGGGTATTTGCAAGGAACTGTGCATGCGGACGGCTCGATTGATTTTGCGCTGCACGAGCTGAGCGAGGCCGACCTGGTAGCCGCCAAGTGGCCAAATGCGCCTGCGGAAGCAATCCATGAGTGCTATGTCCACAACTCCGACGACGCGGAAAAGGATAAATAGCCGCACTGGCCGTTCTCCCGGGAAAAGGGCATGAGCCGAAACGCTCAGCTTATTGGGCCTCGCGGTGTCATGCTCCGAGGGTGCGCGATGATTGCTTACCCTGGATAGGATCACCAAACCTCCCAGCGAGCATTCAGGCTCACGCGATTCGCAGTTCTCGGGAAACGTGTTCGGGAGGAGGCATTCCAGATGCATGAAGAAGCACACAAGGCTTTCGATACCGCCGAATATCTTGCCAGCGAAGGAAAAGGACGCAAGATCGTTCGCATCAAGGCAAAGCAGCACTTCTTCGCCCAGGGAGCCGAGGCCGACGCCGTGTTTTATCTGCAGTCCGGCCGGGCCAAACTGACCGTTGTTTCCAAAAAGGGAAAAGAAGCCACCGTCACGCTGCTGGCCACGGGCGACTTTCTCGGCGAGGAGTCCCTCACCGCCCGGGGAGCGGTTCGAGCCGCATCAGCCTCGGCCCTCTCGGCTTGCGTGGCGCTCAAGATCGACAGGGATCAAATGCTTATCGTCTTGCATGACGAGGGCGCATTTGCTGCTCTGTTTCTGAACTTCATGCTGAAGCGCGGCATGCGAACCCAGGCGGACCTGATCGACCAGCTTTTCAACTCCAGCGAAAGGCGCCTGGCGCGGACTCTGCTGTTGATGGCCGATTTTGGCAAGCCGGGGGAGCACGAAACGCAAATTCCCCCAGTCACACAGGAGACGCTCGCGGAGATGATCGGCACCACGCGCTCCCGCGTAAGCTTCTTCATGAATCGATTCAGAAAGCTCGGCTATGTCGAATACAACGGTCACATCCGGGTGAACCGGTCGCTGCTCAACGTGGTTTTGCACGATCAGCTTCCGGAGCAGAACGCTTCCAGGCCGACTCTGCTTGACCCTCCTCCCAGCAAAGCACGAGCCGCAAAACGAGCCAAGCTGGTGTGAACGCGGATTTACCGAACTGAAAAATGCGCCCGCTAAGGCGTCGGCATTTCCTGCTATTTGAAGGACAAGGAGATCGTATGTCGTTTGGAATCTATGCTGGCGGTTACGCAATTCTGATCTGCGGGCTGATTTACGCCGCGCACCTGATGCATGTCCCAACGCAATGGATCGCTGCCGGCGCCGTTGTGCTCTTCGGCATCGGAATTCTGTCGGCTGTAAAGGCCACGCGGCAGAAGGACTCCGCCAGTTAGCGGAATTGCGAAGATTGCGACGAACGCTGCTTCGTTCTAGTACTCGACCTTGCGGGTTGAACCGATCCAGGCGGCAAAGGCTGCCCAGGCTTCCGAGGCAAGCAACTGCGTGGCCGGCAGCGCGCGCGCGGACTGGCTTTTGCAAAACTCCTCATACAGGAAGGCGTCGTCGAACCCAGCACGGGCTGCATCGGCGGCGCTCGCGCCGAAGTAAATGGTGTCCAGTCGAGCCCAATAGCTGGCGGCCAGGCACATGGGGCAGGGCTCGCAACTGGTGTAAAGCTCGCAGTTGGCCAGAGTGAACGTGCCCAGCGCCGTGCATGCCGCGCGAATGGCGTTGATCTCGCCGTGGGCGGTGGGATCGTTGCCGACCGTCACGGTGTTCACGCCCTCGCCGACAATCTTGCCGTCCCGCACAATCACTGCGGCAAAAGGTCCTCCTCTGCCGTTTTCGACGTTCTGGACGGCCAGCGCGATGGCGCGGCGCAGAAACTCGGGATTGGGCGGGGCGGATGGGGTCAACTTGCTCACAACGTCCCTCAGCGGCGAAAGTAATCACAGTATGTCACAGGTATTCCGATCGACCGGGATTCTGACTGCAGAGGGGCTGCGGCCGGCGGCACTGCTGGTGGAAGGCGAACGCATTGCCGGCGTAGTGGGCTGGGGCGAGGCGCCGGCCGGTGCGGAGCTGCGCGATTTTGGAGATCTGGTGCTGTTGCCGGGGCTGGTGGACTCGCATGTCCACATCAACGAACCTGGCCGCACGGATTGGGAAGGCTTTTGGACGGCGACTCAGGCGGCTGCGGCGGGTGGGGTGACGACGCTGGTGGATATGCCGCTGAACTGCATCCCCGAGACTACGGACGTGAAGGCTTTGGAAGCCAAGCGGGCAGCGGCGCAAGGGAAGGCGTGGGTGGATTGGGCGGCGTGGTGCGGCGTGGTGCGCGGGAACTCCGAGGCGCTGCCGGGGCTGGCCGCCGCTGGCGTTCCGGGATTCAAGTGCTTTCTGATTCACTCTGGAATCGACGGGTTTGCATGGGTGGACGAGGCGGAATTGCGGCTTGCGTTGCCGCGCCTGAAGGCTGCCGGGATGCCGCTTTTGGCCCATGCAGAGGTAGCTGGGCCGGTGAACGCGGCAACCGATGCGCTCAACGCCGCGGGAGCCGACTGGCGCAAATACTTTACCTATTTGGCCTCGCGCCCGGACGAGGCAGAGATTGAAGCGATCGCGCTGCTCCTCCGGCTGGCCGAGGAGTTTGCGACGCCCTTCCACATTGTCCATCTCGCCAGCGCGAAGGCTCTTCCGTTGCTCGCGGATGCGCGTAGTCGTGGAGTTCCGATCACGGTAGAAACCTGCGTTCAATATTTGTGGTTTGCGGCCGAGGAGATTCCTGACGGAGCAACGGAGTTCAAATGTGCTCCGCCCATTCGCGGGAAGGCCAATCGTGAGGCATTGTGGGCGGCGCTTGAAGAGGGCTTGATCGACATGGTCACCACCGACCACTCCCCTTGCCCACCGGCGATGAAGCGCCGGGAAGAGGGCCGCTGGGATCTTGCCTGGGGCGGTATTTCCAGCCTTGGATTGGTGCTTCCCGTGATGTGGACTGCGCTTGAGCGCCGCGGGTTCGACCTGAAGGCGGGGATGGAGCGGCTGGGCAAGTGGATGGGCGCTGGAACGGCCCGACTGGCTGGGCTGGCTGGCCGAAAAGGAACGCTGGCACCTGGGGCCGACGCGGATTTCGTAGTCTTCGATCCTGACGCGGCATGGATCGTCGGGTCCGGGAACCTGCACTTTCGCCACAAGCTTTCGCCTTATCTTGGCGCAGAGTTGCGCGGGCGGGTGGCGGAGACGTGGTTGCGCGGGCAGCCGGTGTTCAGCGCTTCCGGTTTTGTGGGCGAACCGCGCGGCAAAGAGTTGGTGCGCCGATGAAGGACCGTGCGCTGCGAGCGATTGCCGAATGCCTGCATATCGCCACAATGACCGAGGAACCGGGGCGCATTACGCGCCGATTTCTGACGCCGCCGACGCACGCGGTGCATGCTCACCTGCGCTCCCGCATGGAGGCCATGGGCATGAGCGTGCAAGTGGATGCAGCCGGCAATCTGCGCGGGCTCTGGCGGCCTGCGAACGCGGCGTCCAAACGCCTCATTCTCGGTTCGCACATCGATACGGTGCCCGACGCGGGCGCCTTCGACGGAGTGCTGGGCGTGATGCTGGGGCTGGAGTGGGTGGGCATCGCGCACGAACTTAACCTGCCGCTCGCCATGGAGGTCATTGCCTTCTCTGAAGAAGAAGGTGTTCGCTACGGCTTGCCTTATCTCGGAAGCCGCGCCGTTGCCGGCCGATTCGATGCATCCCTGCTTGTGCTGACCGATGAGGATGGCACATCGGTCGATGCCGCGCTGCGCGCATTTGGACTCGATCCTGCGCGCATCGGCGAAGCAGTGGTGACGGACGAAGCCGTTTGCTTTGTCGAAATTCATATCGAGCAGGGTCCGTTGCTCGAGGCGGAGGACCTCAGTGTAGCGGCCGTTACGGGAATCGTCGGCCAGACGCGGCTCACACTCACCTTCACCGGTCACGCCAACCATGCCGGCACCGCGCCGATGCATCTTCGCCGCGACGCGCTGGCAGGGGCGGCCGAGTGGATATCCGCGGTGGAGGCGCTGGCGCAGAGCACCCAGGGCCTGGCTGCTACCGTAGGCCGGGTGACCGTTGAGCCCAACATCGGCAACGTGGTGGCTGGGCTGGCACGCGCAAGCCTCGATGTTCGCCACGCTCGCGATGCCACGCGCCTCTCCTCCGTTCAGGAATTGCTCGACCGCGCAAGCGCAATTGCCGCGCGCCGCGGGCTGAGCCTCGAGCGCACAGGCCAATTGGAGCAGCCTGCCGTCCCTATGGACGAACGCCTGACGGCCTTGATGGGCGTGGCCATCGAAGCCGCAGGTTATCCTTTGAAGACCATGCCCAGCGGCGCCGGCCATGACGCTATTGTGATGGCCGGCAGGTTGCCCACGGCGATGCTCTTCCTTCGCAGTCCCGGCGGCATCAGCCATCACCCCGCAGAAACCGTGCGGGAAGAGGACGTTGAGGCAGCCCTCAAGGTGGGCCGAGAGTTTCTGCTGCGGCTTGCCGACAATGTTGGATAGAATGCTCAAACGAGGCCAAGATTGCATCATCTGGGATTTACGCGAAGCAGCCTGAAGGCGGATCACCTGCTGCATACGCCGAACAGTTTCATTCGCACGCCCCTGCCTGGCGCTACGGGCGTGGATTTTGTGGTTCATGCAGCGCCGCAACTGGGTGCGCGCTTCACGCAGATGACGGCTGAGTTCGCGGCGGATGGAACGCTGGGGCCTGCGCCGGCACAGAGGTTTCTCTACGTACTCGAAGGCCAACTGGAACTGACGGCCGCCGGCAAAACGCACAGCCTTGCACCAGGGGGATTTGCATTTCTTCCCCAAGGAACGCCGCATACGGTGCGCGCCGTTTTCGCTTCGCACGCTGTGGTGATCGAGAAACCCTATCAGTCAACAGGCGGCGTTGAAGACCCGACTCCACTGGTCGCCATCGGCGATGAGGGCTCCATCGAGCCGGTAGCCCTGATGGGGGATGATGCGCTGCGGGTGCGCTCGCTGATGCCCGATGGCCCCGCCTACGACTTTGCCGTGAACACAATGGAATACGATCCGGGCGCCGCGCTGAGCATGGTCGAAGTTCATGTGATGGAGCACGGCCTGCTGATGCTGGAGGGTGGCGGCATTTATCGGCTGGGCGACTCGTGGTACCCCGTGCAGGCAGGCGATTTCATCTGGATGGCTCCCTACTGCCCGCAGTGGTTCGGCGCCCTGGGGAAGGTTCCCGCCAAGTACCTTATCTACAAAGACTGGCGCAGACATCCGCTCGCGGAATAGCGAAAACCATGGCGATCGAACCTAAACTCGACGTTGACGCGCTCTTCGCGGAGCTGGCCACGCTCGCGCAGATTTCGGAGGCCGAACCGCCCGTGGTGACGCGGGTTGTCTTCAGTGAAGCCGATCTGCGCGCCCGCGGTTATGTCAAAGGCCTCTGTGTCAAC
>Ga0302325_10029408_pt1 | contig 11353 bp, 14 predicted proteins | sample Palsa_T0_2_FD_201948 | JGI IMG/M metagenome (GOLD analysis project Ga0302325, IMG submission 201948) | Peat permafrost microbial communities from Stordalen Mire near Abisko, Sweden - Palsa_T0_2 | ecosystem: Environmental > Terrestrial > Soil > Palsa > Peat permafrost | place: Sweden: Abisko...
GCTTAGCTTGCTGATATCGGCTCCGGGTTTTAAAATGATCCTATATTCGACCCCCGCCTGCTGGTTGTCAGTAAACGAATAGACGATGTCTATGCCCGGATAGACTTCCTTATATACAAGGGTTTTGTATGCCCTTGCCTTTCCGGGTAGACGCCCGTACGTGTGATAGGCCCGTATCGGGTCTTCTGCTATGATGTAGGGGTTAGGGTTGGCATCCAGCCATTCCATAGAAATAACCCTGTCAGTAACGACGCTTTTCTTTTCAATTTCTTCTTCCCTCATTCCCTTTCGTTCCAAGGCTTCCCTTTCTTCATGGGTAAGACCCTTCACTTTCCTTTGCACATGAATCAGCCCTTTCGAAGTAAAGAATAGCGGCATATCAAACCCCTCAAAACCATACCGGATCTTTCCCATGGTCCCATGCTTTGCCAGGCTGTCACTATACTGCCCGACATTTTCAATAAAGGCCCTTTTCTTGCCGAATAAGTCGCCGTCAGCCTTAAGAGCAAATCTTGTTACTGCCTGATTCGTGGCATAACGATGCGCCGCAGTGGTTGCGGCCTGATGCTGCCCGCCGGTTTGGGCAAAACACAGTTGTCCAAAAAGGACCATTGAGAATAAGGCAAATGGTTTGACTGCACGGCCAGCCAATGGTAAAAACATGTATTTCATAAAAAGCAACAGGTCGGTAATGGGTTGTAACGAATATATTAAATAATTATTTGAAAATCAATCATCTACTTTGCTTTTCACCTATTGACACGCAGATTTGTCTTTTATTGCACGAATCTTGCCCGCCGCTCTGTCCCGAAATCCACTTAGTACATGTCTTACTCTAAAGGAACCGACTCTCCCCCGCCGCATTTTTGCCCTGTCAACAAAATGAAGGGCAATGTTACAAGCTATCTCCTGGCTGCAGTTCAGCAGCTTTCTTTTCTTCTGTTTACTGGTTTACTATGGGTATTTCCTGCATCGCTATTATGGGGCGAGGTTGTTGAGGGCTTTGGCGGCCCGACTGGATAAAATGGCTCAGGCGCAGGACGAATTCATCGAAGAAGTGGATGAAGCTGTGGTAGCCGCCGATGAAAAGGAAGAACCCAACCGCACCCAGGGCAAATCTATTTAAATAAAATCATATGAAAAGTGGCGGAAAGATTTTTGTGTACGGGGCTTTTTTGGAAGCGGCTTTGCTGATGACGCTGTGGGCCAATGCGCAGACGGCGGATGGCAATCAGGGGATCAACCAGGCGAATACCTTGATTCGGGGGTATTTCGCCACAGCGGTGCAATTGATGTACGCCATCGGGGCCATCGTGGGGCTGATCGGGGCGGTGCGGGTCTATATCAAATGGTCGCATGGGGACCATGACACGGCGAAGGTGGCGACGGCCTGGTTTGCGGCCTGTATTTTCCTGGTGGTGGTGGCGACGGTGATCCAAAGTTTTTTCGGGTTGTAAACGAACGCTCTATGGAAACGGGAAGGACATATACCCTTAACAAGGGAATCAATAAGCCGATCGAGTTCCGGGGTCTGAAGGCGCAGTATATCTGGCACCTGGCAGGCAGTATGGTGGGCGCTATGGTGGTGTTTGCGTTGCTGTATATAGCGGGGATGAGTGCGTATGTGGATGTTGCGCTGGCCCTGGGGCTTGGCGGCTTATTGGTTTCCCGGGTATACCGGATGAGCAGGAAGTACGGGCAGTTCGGGCTGATGAAGAAAAGCGCGAGAAAAGCGGTGCCGCGGGCGCTACTGTCACGGTCGAGAAAATGTTTTATTCAAATTTATAGCGATGATAGCGGGAAACCTGGCTGAGCGCCTGCCGATACTGGAAGTGGCAGCGGACTGCATAGTAAGCAAAATGGGCGACATAACAATTGCCCTGGAAGCAGAAAAACCGGAAATTTTTACCCTCGGTAAGGACGATTATGACCACCTGCACCTGGCATACACAAAGGCGCTAAAAGTTCTGCCGGTGGGCACAATCTTTCATATGCAGGATCTGTACCGGAAGGACCGGTGGGCAGCATCAAGCCTAACAGAGGCAACAAGCTTCCTCGCGAAATCGAGCGACCGGTTTTTTGATGGCCGTCCTTATCTGCGCCATGAATGCCGGATCTATCTGACGCTAAAGCCGGCGGGACGACGGGCGGTCAGCTCGGCCAGCTCGGGCTTACTTCGATCAGTGCTGGTGCCGGCTGATACCCTGGATGCCGCCCTCATCCAAAGCTTCGAAGACAGCGTCAACCAATTCACGCGGATACTGACGGACAGCGGAATGCTGAAGCTGCGGCGGATAAGAACGGCGGAATTGGTGAGCACGGCGAAGCAGACGGGTATCATCGAACGCTATTGTTATTTATCGGAGGAAGAAGGGCCGCCGGTGATCCGGGACATCGACCTGGGGCAACCCCTCCGAGTTGGCGAACAGGAGTGCGTACTGTTTTCGTTGGCGGACCCGGCCCACTTGCCCGGCACTTGCGCACCCCGGGTGACCTATGGGAAATTCAGCAGCGAAAAAGCGCCACTGCCGGTAGGCCTCACAGCCGGGCTGGGTCTGTTGCTGCCGTTCAATCATATCAGCAATCTGTACATCATCATCGGAGATCAATCGGCGACATTGAAGCGGCTGGAGGCGAGGCGGCTGCGGTTGCAATCCCTCTCAAAGCTGTCGCGGGAGAATACAGTGTCGATGGAGGCGACGGGGGCTTTTCTGGATGAGGCGGTGAGTCAGCAGCGAGCGGCAGTAAAATTGCACATCAACCTGATGGCCTGGACCGACGACGCGTCGGAGATGAAAGAGATCACAAGCAGCGTCAGCTCGGCAATGGCGGGATTGGACGCAGTAGCGCATATCGAGACGGTGGGCGCACCGCAGCTGTGGTGGGCGGCCATCCCGGGTAACGCGGGCGAGCTCCCGGAGAATGAGTGCCTGGATACCTTTCTGGAACAGGCCTGTTGCTTTATCCCCTTTGAAACGAATTACCGGAGCTCGACAAGTTCTTTTGGCGTGCGCTTCGGAGACCGCCTGACGGGCCGGCCGGTGCACGTAGACATGGATGTCGAGGCCCGCGACCGGGGCTGGGTGCAAAACGGCAACCTCTTTATACTATCTGGCAGCGGAGGCGGCAAATCATTCCTGATGAATCATCTGTGCCGGTCTTACTACGACCAGGAAATGCACATCCTGATCGTGGATGTGGGACACAGTTACCAGGTCTTGTGCCGGTTGCTGGGCGGCTATTATTTTACCTATGAGGAAGCCAACCCGATCCGGTTTAATCCTTTTTATCTCGCTCCGGGCGAAACTTTTGACACGGAGAAAAAAGAAAGCCTGAAATCCCTCCTTCTAGCCCTCTGGAAGAAATCCGAAGAAGGTCATCAACGATCGGAGTATGTGGCTTTGTCGAATGCGATCCAGGCTTTTTATGACGGGGTGCGGGAGCGGCCGGAGCTGTTTGTCTGTTTTGATTGCTTTTATGAATTTATGTCCTCGGAGTACGTGGAATTACTCCGTGGGCAGGGCGTCAAGGCGAAGGAGTTTGACGTCGAGAACTTTTTGTATGTGCTGCGGCCATATTACCGGGGCGGCGAATTCGATTATCTGCTGAATGCCAGGGAGAACCTGGATTTGCTGCAGGAGCGATTTATCGTCTTTGAGCTGGATAATATCAAGGATCATCCGATCCTGTTTCCGATTGTGACGTTGGTGATCATGGAAGTCTTTCTATCGAAGATGCGGCGGCTGCGGGGGGTGCGGAAGATGATCGTGATCGAGGAGGCGTGGAAGGCCATTGCAAGCGCAGGAATGGCGGAGAATATCCGGTATTGGGTAAAGACGCTGCGGAAGTTTATGGGGAAGCTGGCGCTCGTGTCGCAGGAGGTGGAGGATATGATTTCGAGTCCGATCATCAAACAGGCGATCATCAATAATTCGGATATCAAAATCCTGCTCGACCAAAGCAAGTTTGCCAACCGCTTTGACGAGATCCAGGCATTGCTGGGACTGTCTGACAAACAGAAGGCGGAGATCCTGTCGATCAACAAGGGCCACGACGCCGACCGCCCCTATAAGGATTGCTGGATCGGCCTGGGTCCGGCGCATTCGCGGGTCTACCGGTTGGAAACGTCGCTGGAAGAATACCTGGCCTATACGTCGGACCAGGGGGAGAAGGTTCGGTTGGAGGAATATGCGGCACGGCACGGCGGATGGCGGGCGGGGATCGAGGCGCTGGCGGGGGAGATGCGGGGGAAGACCCAGCCGAACCCGGCGGGCGGCCATCTTGTTATTTCAAGCTACCGTCAATATCAGAAAGGGTAATGGCAGTAGCTGCTGTTAATTCCATCTTGAAATAATTCAGCATAGTTATAACCCCGGAAGTTGGTGCATTGCTGAAATTCTCTTGAATCCAATCTTTGTGGGATATAATCAGCTTTGTGTCGTTTAGTGTGTTATCAAGGCTTGATTTTTTACCAGGGCTGATAAGAGCTGCGTAACAATCCCGGGGCACTTCGAGGACAGCTTTTCCCAAACTATCGCCCAGTGGAGTGTGTACAAGTAAATCAGCCGAAGAATTGGTCTTATCACCAACAGAATCCTGTTCAGTTAAGGTCTCCTTTATTTTTTCAAGTAGGTCGATAGCTCTCTTGTACGCCCCATAAAGTGTGTCGGCATTTCTTTCCCAAGCCTTGTTTTTGTCACCCTTTTGTTTTATTTCAAAATAAGCCAGATCACAAGTATTTTGATTTGCGATAACCTCGTTGGATTTTGTAAGGGATGCATTGACTGTTTTGAAACTATCCAAAATGTTATTTGAAACAGAATGACAACCGGAAAGAAAAATTAAAAATATGGATAGGTAATATGAGTTTTTCACTAAGCGTTAGAATGTTCGGCAATTAAGATACAAAAAATTCTATGCTGCTTGACCCTTTATCTCGGGCAGCCATTGAAATGGTCGGCAAAAATATCCGTACCTTTCTTTTTTATCTTAACCATTTATCTATGTCCTACGTTCGAAAGCTTTGGCTGTTGGCTACCGTCACGCTGGTGACCCTTGTAGCCATCTTTCTCGTGCCGCCCATTGCACAGCCTCTCTCTTTCCATCATTTCGCCGATGACCGGCCGTTATGGGGCATTCCGAACTTTGGGAATGTGGTGAGCAACGGTCCCTTTTTAGTGGTGGCGACCTTCGGCCTCATCACGGTGGTAAAGGCGTCGGTCTTCCCGGCCATTCGAATCACCTACATGGTCCTGTTCCTGGGGGTGCTGCTCACGGGATTTGGTTCAGCCTACTACCATTGGAATCCCAATAACGACACGTTGGTATGGGACCGGCTCCCCATGACGATCGTTTTTATGTCTTTGCTGGCCGCGACAGTGACTGAGCTGGTCAACCGGCGGCTCGGCATCTGGTTACTCCTTCCACTTGTCACAGTGGGTGTCGGCAGCGTCCTGTGGTGGCACTATACCGAAACGCTTGGGAAAGGCGATCTGCGGCTTTATTTTTGGGTGCAGTATTATCCAATGGTCGCGATACCGCTGATTTTATGGTTGTTTTATTCTCCGTCGGTAAAGCTCGTGCTACGCTGCCTGGTCTGGGTGGTCATCTGGTACGTGATCGCGAAGGTCTTCGAGCAGTTGGATTACCCGATCTTCCGGGCGGTCGGTATCAGCGGGCATACGCTCAAACACCTGGCCGCCGCGGTGTCGACCTGGTATTTTGTGGTCCTGTTCCGCCTGCATTATTGTTCAAAAAGGGAGCAAGAAAGGAACTGAGGGCTTGAAATGCACGAGATCCAGACTGTGCATCGGGAATTTCGTATATTCATAAAAAAATAGCCATATGAGTAAAGCAAAAAAAGAATCGCAGCCCGCGCCGCCCGCCCATGAAGGGAAAGGATTTTTAGCCCTGGCCGGCGAGGCCTTTGCCGTTTTGGGCGAGGAAATTGTCGAGGGTAAAGACAAGGTCGTGGAAGTTGCCGCGGCAAAGATCACCGCGGTAAAAAAGGCTATTAAGAAGATCACCCACAAAAAGGCCGTCCGGCCGGCGAAATCGGTGAAAAAGAAGCCGGTGAAAAAAATCGCAAAAAAGGCGGCGAAGAAGAAGGCTGCTCCCCGAAGGAAGTAATCCTGTTTTCAAGTCCGGTAAAGCGTTCCTTTTCGTCCGGCGCATTCGCGGGTCCACCTTTACTTTAAGAGCTCCGTGGCCATCAGTTTTGTAAGGTTGTTTTTATGAGCAAGAAGAAAAAGCTCTATCCTATTCCCTACCTCGAATGATTCAAACAGACCTGCAGCAATCCGTTGCACATCTCTTATATTGGCAAGCCGCATTTCCCGTGCAATTTTTGAATAGGGCAAATCTGAGCAACATAACTGAAAAACCTGCTTTTCCTGTTTGGAAAGCGTGCTCCAGATTTGTAATACATTTTTTATTTTACCTGGCGTATAAGTGTTTGGCCTGAAAGGATGGTTGCTGTCATCAGTAAAGATTGAAAGATACATTTCGCCTTGCATGACGTCGGTAATAGCAGTTACGAGCTCCGTTCCTTCAATATTTTTTTGCAAAAGACCCCGAACTCCGTAATTCAAGAGGCGAATTGCAATAAGCTCATCCTGGATCAATGACAAGGTAACAATCTTTATAGCTGGCCGATTTGTATATAGCCATTTTGATGTTTCAAAACCATTTAGGTCAGGCATATTCAGATCCAGGATCACGAGATCCGGTATATCCTCCGTCGGAGCATTGGAAATAAATTTTACTACTTGTGTTCCTGTCCGAGCTTCATGTACTATCCGGGAATCCGGGAAATGTTGACGGACTAAATCCATCAAGACTTGGCGCCAATAGTTGTGATCGTCAGCAATAGCAAATCTGTAACAGCTGGACATGATTAAACAATATTCATCGTGGTGCGAGAATAGATTTTTTGATTTGCTACAATCAGGATTACCATAATTATTATTCCGCGGAGGAGGACAAATGAAAAGTGCCAATGCCGTCTATTGGGTATGGCCTCCCCATGGACGGGGGAGGCCGCTGGGTAGCCATTAAACCTTATCCTATTAGACCAATCGCTAGAGCTCTCCGAGGCTTTAATTTGTAGAAATGGTACTACAAAGTACCCAATAAAAGGCAAATGGAGGCGTAATATATTGACGAAAATGGGCAATCTTAGTTATAAAATGGTCCTAGTTGATTGATTTTATAAGAGTTACGACCATATTTGTGAGATATGAGGGCAGACAAAAAACTGGGGGTAGCAAAGGAATTGATCGAAGAAGGCAAAATAAAGACCTTTGAGGATATTTTTATCTACGTAACCATGACATCGATGTCCTCAAAACTCGGAATGAACTATAAACGTTTTCGCCGACTTGTCGCCAATCCGGGCCAGCTGAAATACAGCGAAACCTATTCGATAGCGAAGGTGCTGCAGGTGGACCCGAAGTTGATATCAGGGCTTATTCACCAGGAGCTCGATATATACAAAAAGCCAAAGAAATCTAAGCTTAATGCTTAGCCTTTCACCTTATACAGTGCTGCAAATTGTTCCAACTCCTTACTCCGGTAATTGATTGCAGTCGCTCACTTCATAGACTTCCTGATAGGTGAATTTATAGCGCAGTTCGCCAAATAAAGTAGGCGCGGCAATACCGCAGGTGATGCGCGTAACTTTTAAAAGTAAATCAAATCCATTCATCGTTAAACCTTAGTTTTTATGAAAGTTCTCCCAGATCCGGGTTCTGTCGTGGCTACTGCTCTGGATAGAGTATATAATGAATACTCCGAAAGGGTCAATTTAACCACTGGCTTTTCTCTTCTTAATCTGTTTAATTCAGCCGACTTCCAGTTTGACTCCTTCTGTCAGGACTTTGTTCCCCATTCCAATATCGGTGAGCTAAAGCGGGAGACAATCGACTTCGGGCAGGAATACGGCATCCTGCTGCCCAACGCTGAACACTACATTACTTGTGCTATGTTCCTTTTCCCCTCGGCCCCAATAGAAAAGATCGTTCGGCTCTCTAAGAATTATGCGGTTGACTTTTATCTGAATGACACGATGGGTAGAGAAGCAAAGCCGACAACAGAAGAAAAGCTACGCCTCTACGAAATCAGAGACCGCCTGGCAGCCGTTGGAGAGGACCTGGAGACCTTTGGGGATATCTCGACCGCGGAAAAGGCCAACCTGGAGGTCCTTGCCGAAATCTCCCGGACCTCACCTATCAGCTGGTTTCGAACCTTCTTGAAACAATACCTCTATCACATAGATGTCGCCCACAAAAGCTACGATACGGCTTCGCTTGGACATATCCCGACCATTGAGGAGTATATCGACATCCGTTGCGCCATTAGCGGCATGCCCCATACGGTAACACTAATTGAGTACAGTATGGACAATTACCTGGACTGGCAAAAGCTCGACCAGGCTGGGCTCAAGGAACTCGTTCAACAAATAAATCAGACCGTATCGCTCGTCGGCGCCCTTACCAATGATCTTTTCTCCTTTGAAAAGGAGGTCATAGATCATAAAACCGATTCCAATCTGGTCATGGTCGTACTGCTGAACAATTTTCGGATGCGGTTAACCGAGGCCATCCAGCTAAGCGGCAACATTGTTCGGGATTTGTTGGAAGATTATGTCCGTCTATCGTTAATGATCAATCAAAAGGCCGGCCTGTCGTCGGCAATGTCCCCGGACGACCGGTACACGCTCGATGCTTATCTAAAAGGACTAAAGACGGTTCTGCAGGCGTGTTGGACGTGGCAGACCGCAACAAAGCGATATAAGAGAAAGAGCTCGATCTGGTCAGAAACCGCCGCTCGGGAGGCCGTTCCTATTCCGTAAGCTCCTTTTCCAGGTTGAAACGAATATCAAAGGATGTTCCTTTTCCCAACTGGCTTTCGACTTGGATATTAGCTCCCATCAGCTCGGTCAGGTATTTTGTAATATGGAGCCCCAGGCCAATGCCCTCGGGGTTCTGTTCGCTTTTTTCTGTTATATACGGCTTAAAAAGTTTGTCCAGGACCTCTGGCCGCATTCCTTTGCCTTCGTCCTGGACGACAAGCCGCCAGTGGTCAAAGCCATAACTGATCCTTATCGATACCGCCGTGTCCGGTCGGCTGAATTTTATCGCATTTGATAAGAGGTTCACCAATATCCGGGTCACCTTTAACCGATCCCCGACGATGGGATTCGGAAAACCAAAGGAAGCGACGATCTCGATCCGAATATGCTTCTGCAAAGCAACGTAGCGGTAGATTTCAACAACCCGTTCAATCTCCTTCTTCACGTCAAATGCTTCCAGGATAATATTTTCAAAAGCCGCATTCTTAAATTTCGAAAATTCCAAAAAAGAATTAAGCATAAATTTGTATTGCTCGGACAAAGTGATCAACAAATCTGCCGTCTCAATTGATACTTCCTCCCTTGCCTCGATCTTTTCATGAATCGTCGCGCAAAGACTACCTACCCCGAAATAGCAGCCCTTAATGTCATGACTCATATTTTGAAAAAACAAATTTTTCAACTCGTTTTGACGTTCTTCCGAAACAAGAGACGCTTTTATATTCTTGGAATACATGTGAAGCCGTATCAAGAGACCAGTGTTCTTTTGGTAAAGGTAAAATATCAACAATACTAAAAATATAACTACCCCATATACCAACCAGCGGATAAATAAAGTAACCTGCGGCGAAAATGCAGCCGGTTTGATATATAAAAGTGAATAGTTTAATTCCAAAAGGATGAGCAAGGCCAGGGCGCCCAGGATCGCGAACGTCCGGGTTTTCCATTTATCGAACACAAAGAAGGTAAGTCCCAGGATAAATAGGATCATCAACTGCGTCTCACTGGCTTTTCCAAGAATGGCACTAAAATAGAACGTCGCCAGGATGATGATTGTATAAAAACTGACATTAGCAAGCTCATATCGCTTTCTTTTGTTAATGCTGATGATCCCGAGCACCAGCATAGCCTCAAAATAAGCACCACCGATCACCCATAGGTTTCGCGAAAGCCAATAAAACAAAAGGCCGGAAAGAAGATTCAGTATAACAATCGAAATGCACATGACATTCACCCCGATACAAATGCCTCTTTGCACATCATATTCAGGCAAGTCGTCAGCGCCGGCATATTTAAGAGAGCGCAGGAGATTTCTTGGTGTCATCTGGAAAAGGTTTATTGCTTACACAATTAACGAACCCGATTATCGTAGCTAAAATAAGACATATAGTTAAAAAATGGAATTCATTTTTTTACCAAATTTCTATTTTCATAGACTAAGCCTTGTAGTCTGAAGGAATATGCCTTTGTACAATTCAAATTTGAGCGATGAAGGCAGCAATGGCAATTTTTATTATACTATGCGGTGACCAGGGTGTGCGGGCGCAGATCCCGGTGCTGGACCTGATCAATGCCGTAGCGAAAAAGGTAGTGGTGGCAATTGACCTGAAAGTACAAGCATTGCAAACGCAGACAATCCAGCTGCAGGCGGCGGAGAAGCAGGTGGAGAACGCGATGCAGTCAGCGGAATTGGGCGATATTATTGGTTGGGTCCGGCAACAAGAGCAATTATACCAGGAATATTACCAGGAGCTGTGGGAGGTGAAGACGGCGATCAGCGGGTATGAGCGGGTGGCGGAGCTGATTGCTCGGGAGGGGCAGATTGTGGCGCAGGCCCAACAGATGAGTTCGGCGATCCGGCAGGACAGGCATCTGACCCCGGCGGAGGTCAGTTCAATAGGCAGTGAGCTGGCGGTGATCGTGAAGGAGAGCAGTCAAAACCTGGGTCAGATCGAGCTGGTGATCAACGCTTTTGTCACGCAGATGTCGGATGGGAGCCGGCTGCGGATCATCGACGAAGCGGGGAGCCAGGTGGATCGGAATTATGCAGCGATGCAGGCGCTTTATCAGCAAAGTTCGCTGCTGAGCCTGAACCGGGCGCGCGATGAAAATGATGTGGCGGCGACAAAGGCTTTGTACGGGATTCAATAGGAGGGGGAATAAAAATGTGGGGTATGAATGCGGCGGAGTTGATCCGGCTTTTGCAGAAGGAGGGCTGGGTACTAAAGGGTCAAAAGGGGAGTCATAAGCAGTATGTGCATCCGCGAAAACGGGTGAAGATTACGGTGCCGGATCACGGGAAGAAGGATATTGCGAAGGGGCCGTTTTATCGGATCTTGAAGCGGGCTGGGTTGAAGTAAATCGACAATATATGAAATTTCTGTGGCGATTGGCCTTGGTGAATTTGCTGACCGCGGGTTTTGGTGACGGGGCCCTTGCCCAGTCGTTGGATGGAATATTCGGGCAGGGGGCGGAGGAACTGAAGGAGTATGGACAGCAGGT
>Ga0302325_10029410_pt1 | contig 11352 bp, 18 predicted proteins | sample Palsa_T0_2_FD_201948 | JGI IMG/M metagenome (GOLD analysis project Ga0302325, IMG submission 201948) | Peat permafrost microbial communities from Stordalen Mire near Abisko, Sweden - Palsa_T0_2 | ecosystem: Environmental > Terrestrial > Soil > Palsa > Peat permafrost | place: Sweden: Abisko...
ACAACTTTAATATCAATCTTTTATACCCAATCCACACTTCACCCATGTGTAACCAAAACCTCTGTTTAATCAACTGATAGTCCTTGTGGCTAAAAAAATACCACAGCGCCCTTGAACTCCACTATTATCTGCTGCCCAACGATCAAGATCCACACTTAAGCACCCTCACAAGCGTCGATTTCAATCACTACACCTTGCTCTTCTACAGCTCCCATAATTCCAAACTCAGTCAAACTATCAATCTCCGCACTCTGAGCATGAAGTTCTTGGTGGATGATGTGAAAGGGATGTTTGGGTTTGTGGAGTGCGTGTTTCGGCGGTTTAAGGGGGTTGAGAGAGTTGAGATTAGGTGTGCGGACGGAGAGGGTGAAGAGTTTAAAGGGAGACGGTAGGGAGGTTAAGGGGATAAAAGGGTGTAAGTGGGGACATTCTTCCTGCAACCGAAAGCTTCTTTAAACTAACCGTTCTGTGCCCTTTACTCGTGCTGCCACCCCTATCTACTTGCTCGCACCCCCGAATTCTTAACAAGTACCCCTATCTTCCTCCCCTCCTAAATGACCTTTCCCCTCCCTTTTCCTCCATCCACTCTCTCTACTCATTCACAGCCTGTGGGTTCTCCTTCTGCAAATACAGAGAATTTAGAGTTCTAGCTTTCTGACGAAACTCTCGAGTTAAAGGCATTCTCGAATGAAGTCTCAGCAAATCTTTGGACCTCGGGCCCTCAACACAATAAAAAAGGTTTTATTCGAGTTTTATTCATCAAAAGCAGATGGCGCAATCATAAGATAGAAAAATACCGGGAATTTCCTTTTTGTCTGCCGATTTTTGTTACTTGGTTGAGCAAAAGTTCTGATTTATGAGTGATATATAGATTGGGTGTTAAAGATTGATATTAAAGCTGTCTAAAGTTCTAATAATTGAAGAAGTTAAGGGCCTTATATGCTTCCAAATCAGAGGCCAATCTCCATACAGAAATGGCATAATCCACGTGATATTCAACTGACAATTTTGCCATCCTTTATTCCTCTTGCCTCATACCATCCACGTACCTCCGCTCTCAACTCTCAACTCTCAACTCTCAACTCTCAACTCTTCCTCTCCTCTCCCTTCACCAATAATAGGCCACGAACTCAACTTCAACGGATTTTCCACCCTCTATATCGCAATCGAAACCAAGTATCTCGTTTCGGCAGCCAAGGTATTCCGTTGTGTTGGTTAGTATAGGGTTCAGCTGTACAGGCTTCACTTCGGCAACCCCGAAATCAGCTTTATACGCTATATTTTCAGCCCTATAGGCTTCACAATAGGGGTTTTCATTAGTATAAGTATAGGACATTTCCCATAGTAAATGAAACTTCAGTCTTCTCCAAAATCACATTTTTGATCCAACACCCTGTCCTCGGTTTTGTAGTGCATCTCCCTCCACCGCGTGTCGTAAAAAAGCGTCGTACCCTCTCGCCTGAAATATTGCTGCAAGGAAGTCCATTTCGAGGGAAAGCAGAAGCGAGGCTTTTCTAGTTTACTGAATGTCGTGAAGGCGAACTGAGCCATCATAATTATGGCATCAGTCTCAGGGTCGGATAGCTCTAGGAAGTATACAGTCACAGTGTTGATATCCCCCGCTCCTGTGAGTCAAGAACCTTGACCAAAATATTGCGATGCAAGTCCCAAATAGTGCCTGGACAGGAGGCTGCGGTATTTGGAGCCGGAGTCTTTGCTGTTTGCAATCATTGGCGTTCGAAGAAACTTTAGAACTTTTGAAGTTAGCTACATTTCAGAAGATAAAGGGGAAAAACCAGACCTAGGCTCGAAAGTGACGTCCTTGATCGACTTGAGAGCCTAAGTAGGAGCCTTTTCAAACACATCTTTACTTCGCTCTGCGTACAGCGGGTGAATGGAGAGGCAGTATTGCTCTAAAGCCTCATCGGATTGCCTCAAAAACGGAACACCCCTAAAACGATTAGGAGATTCAACAAATAGGACTCTTTGTAACGTGATTCTCGGTAGAACCTCGCAGGACGGAAAGTTGCGCAGTAGTGCTTGAAGAAGATTATTCTCACTTCAGTTGGCAGCTTGGCTAATGAATTCGGCGCGGCCATCTGTACTTTGCGGCGTAGTATTTCCTCGCTAGGAAGTTGTCGGATGAAGGCAACAATGAAGATGGTGCGGTAAATGAGTATACCGAACAGGATCGCTATGATGAGGGACCTGAGTGTTGTGTCGGAAGATTGGATCTTCGACAAAAAGGGAAGGCAGCTGGAGAAGCAAGAACAGCTGCAGTCGACAAGCGTCTGAATGCTTCTTTGTCTTAATTCGAAAAGCTAGTTTCGAAGCAAGACCTAGTGCTCGAAGAAGGAAGGGAGTTTATAGAAAAGCAAAGAAATGCTAGGAGCACTAGCGTAATATTTTCTATGAGATTGAAGGTGACAGCAAGCCGAAGGAAAATCCTAATCTGAAGAAGCCCCCAGTGAATTGGAGATCTAAAACCTTTAGTTTTGTTAAAGGATATGTCACAGAGCTTTCGAAAACAGGATCGTGAAGACAGCATCGAGGACGGTGGGGTGTTTCAGCCAAACCTCTCAAACTTGATCGACTATATACTTCTAAGAGTGTTTTCATCGTGATCACGCTAGCTGAATTTTGATGAACAGGAGTAAAAGGGTACTCTGGACATTTGACTCCCGTGGGCCAATCCCACGGCACGTGACCGGAACTGTAATTTGATCTTTGTGGCTTCGTTCAAAACCTAGCGGATAAATTTTCCACTCAAGCTTTTGAGCTCTCACAATTTAATTACCTATCCACCATCGTGTACTGCATTTTATCCAATCATGAACGTTGCCTTCGATATCCAGAAAGGTATCCTGCAAGCTGAAGTCGCACTCTCTGATTACTTTACTTCTCAACATGACACAAATAATCGAGTTGATATTAAGTTTCGCAAATATGACAATTGTCTGTGATAACAAGCAAGAATGTGTATTCTTCGAGTATAAAATCCCCACAGAACTCAGGATCCAAATCCGGGAACTATATCTCTCCAATGAACCCCGACAGTTCGCTACTTTCAGGATATTCATTTGTTCTTTTTGCAGCTTTCGAAACTTCGGGGTGTCAGAAGATAGGAATCAATTAGCATCTACTCAGAACTTCACTTGTTATTTCGAGTAAGTGCATCCATTGGCATACTATAGACAGAGTGAGCGCATAGAGTTAACTATGCGAAGTTCTTTATCTTTAGCAGATGTGCCAGGCTCGTATTCTGTATGTGCACGTATTGGGAGAAGGACGAAGGAAAGTCCTCCGGGCTTTGAGTGCACGAAATCTCATTTTTTATATCAATACTCGTGGTGACTATGAGTTCGACATCATCTATTCAGGTATAAGAGACGCTCTCAAATCATTTTGGGGGTCGTCCTTATGTTACTTTCAGCAGCTCAAATCAGTACAAGTGATATTTGATTGCTGCGTTTGGAATGAGCAAAGGATGGATCGGTGGGCCAGTGGACTTGTGGATGCTTTGGAGTCTTGGACAGGATATTGGGGATGGAGGGAGTACTTTGGGAAAGGCCAGAAGTCCAATGGTTATTGCGTAAGACTTGTATCCAGCTTGTGGACTTGGAGAGGACAGGGAAACAAAGAGCTGAAACTTGTGGAAGGCCGCCAGGAAATAAAGAAAGAGATAGAAGAAGGCTTCACTGGGCTCGATCTTACAAATAATCGGATTGATAGTTCGGGTTTAGGTACAAGTGGGTACAATAGTGGAATGAGAACTACGTTAGGGCCAAGGCACGCTTCAGTTTTTCTGAAGTCTGGAGGCTGAAAAGGTTGTCTCTAAAAAGAACAGCTTGCAGAATATCATATCAGTCTAGCAGACTTACCAAATAGATTGAGTGCTGAGCGAATTTACGGTTTTTAGCGTGCCCCATCCAGACTTGTTCATGGGTAAATCCGGTCGAATATTAAGGGTATAATGGTAGGATACTCATCCGGTGGAATTATATATGGTCGGATACCCAGATGTTGGATCAAAAAGATGATTTTAGAGAAGACTGAAGTTCTATTTACTATGGAAAATATCCTATACTTATACTAATGAAAACCCCTATTGTGAAGCCTGTAAGGCTGATTTCGGGGTTGCCGAAGTGAAGCCTGTAGCGCTGAAGCGATGCCTGTATAGCTGAAGCCTGTATTATCCAACACCAGATCTTGGTCCGGATGGGCGGATTATCTGGGGGGTAAAGTCATGTGACTATAATCAACCAATTAGAGAGCTCCATTCGGAGCGCTAAGCCTTATTTGTTCGCACTTTTAAAACTTTAAATTCCTAAACCATTAATACCACCACCAATATGCGCTTCGCTACCAGCTGTCAGAAATAATGGTATGGTGGCACGTGAGCCGCTAAGGCCCGCTAGGTTGTCCTGTATATATATGGTGTTTTTACCCTACCTAACTTCATCATCTGCATCATCCATACGCAATACACACAGCTCACTGCGTCCTCATACAATTGCATTCATTTGCATCAATCATTCCGCTGTCGTTTATGCTCATATCCTCAACACCAGCAATCATACAATCCCGGCAATATTTGCTCCTTCCGAGCGCATCTTTAGCATAGCTAGCAATTTGATATCAAAGAAAAGGACACGAATATCAAGTGAGAACGTATAGTACGTGCTTTATTTAAGAAGCTAGGGGATACTAAAAGATGCCGACGATAAAAAGGAGATTATAATTAGTAAGGATAGTAGCAAAATTTTAGTGGTTTTAGGCGAAGAAATCAACACTTCGCCCTTAAACCTCACTCTAAAATGGGCAAAATGACATCATTATCCACCGGAACCACCTAGATTTTTAATGGCGGATACCTGTCCGGCCAAAAAATCGCTGGATGGTATCCAGGGAGAGGTTGACCAGTTACCCAGGGGTATACCCGTACCCGTGAGCAAGTCTGGCCCCATCTCAATGTGAATTCAATGATAATCCGCTAGAAGCCATCAGTGGATGAAGGCGTTGAAGAGACGGCTTGGAAGCTCAATTTATGTGATGACACAAGGGGGAAAAAAGATGAAGAGGAAAGTACGAGATACAGGGGCAGCAAAGGAGTCAATGGCATGGCATCCCACGGTGGCTGGGAGGAGTGTACGACATTTTGACTATCAGTTCGCAATAGATTGTATCAATGACATTGTCGGTCTGTTTTCAGAATGTAAGCAATAGATATTGACATGCGGGAACTCACCAACTATCGATGGAAGCTATGCAAAAAGCAAATTTATTCTTTCCAACAACTTTGGTACGTAGATACAACAGCCAATCATGAAATGCCCAATACTCTACTCCTCATCGTTCCGCGTATGCCGTAGATATGCCTAGTCAAAATTAAATCTCACGTAACCCTTAAATATCTAGAACTTTTGATCGGGTTGAGTTAAATGATAGTATCTAGCTCTAGCTCTCCCGCGTACGCTTTGAGGGCTTCAAGTTATATCGTCTCATAAAACTTGGCCATTGCTGGGAAATATCGAAATCCCAAAAGTTGCATTCATCACAATCCATCGTTAACATGGCGCAAACCCTTGTGCCAGCGTCCATGCCGGCAGCCGAAAGCACAGCTCAGCTTGTTAGCCAAGGATTCATGTTCTGCAGACTCAATTTCCCATTCAAAATGAGGATCATGACATGGAAGATCTATCTTGATTTGTACAATAAGTGGTTGCAGCGGTTGTCAGATCGCTTCCATACACCGAATCTCATAAAGGCTCTGCGGCAAAAACAAACACTGGATATATACTACGAAGCTCTTCGAATTACTGGGAAACAACCGGATTCATTTTCACACGAGACAATCTCTCAAATTTTCTCGGACTGAAGGACAAAAAGCGGATAGGGACCATTCAGACTTTGAGGTTCGTGAATGAGTAAGTCTTTCCAGATCAGACTTCTGAGTAAAGTGCTCATTGATGAAGGCCGTGTTGGGATGGATTCCTTTTGCCGGTTCGAGCACTATCTATGGTATACTGATGGGGATATGGCGGCATTGGCGAGCAGTCAAGCGACGGGAGTGCAAAACATTGATCAATAATTGGGTTATGTACTCGATAAGTTTAAATATTCTGCCAGTTAGAACAGTCCTCGGGTGGTGCTCGGTTCATTTTAAGCACCTCAAATCATTATCGGTGGAGATACAAGTGAACCATATGCCCTTACTTACATCACCAACTTTATTCGGCTGGCATATGTTCAGTCTTGAAGTCGAAGTACTGAAGGAGATAGACTCGCTATCGCTAAAACGAGTTTTCCGATTTGAATCTAATACTTTTGTACTTAGCGAGTGAATTCAGATGAAAGTTTTGGGCTCGGCAAACCAAGGGAAGGCTGGAAGGGAGGAGCTCGCATATTACTACTAAAATCGACAAATGGTGGCTTTGGAAATTGGAAGAGGCAGGCTGAGTGAAAGGACATCTTCGAATGGCTGTAATGATTGCACGGCCTCTTGTACCATCGTGCAAGCCCTCTTGGGACCAAAGTTATAATAAATTGGGCAAATTCTCAACGTGCATCTCATCTTGAGAAGTGTTTGTAGCCCTTGCTGAGTACTCTGACACAATGTGCTAGCATGTAATAATTTCCCAATATACAGACCGAACCACCTGAATATATAACATAAAAATATTGGCGGCCTTGCTGAGTAAATCAACAGCATCGATGTGCTCAGAGGAAGTGTGTGATCTTCGGGGTGAATCATGATGTTGATGTGATGTCGAAATTTTCTCCACCTCGCACCTCGCGTAATTTGTGGGAATGTCTTGGCGGCTCCCACAAAGAACATCAACGTCCTACCACCTCCTCAACCCAGACTCAGAGATCAGAGACCGAGCCGACCTCCACGATTGTATGTGTCCTAGCCCTATGTGTGAGCTGCTTTGCATGCTGCAGATCCACACAACGAAGACGACAAGCTGACGTCTGAGGAAGCAGAACGATCTTCTCCACCCGCAAACCACCTCCCAGAATTTCCAACGAAGGTCAGACTCTAGCAATCATGGATATGGAAAAGTTGAAGAAGATGCAGCAGTCGGTGCGAATTGGTGAGTTGGATCCCGTTGTCCTGGTGTGCGAGCTTTAAAGCCTCCCTGCAATTGCACATACCAAAGCACCCTTACCTTCAGCTTTCAAATTGAACACAGCTAAAATCATTTTCAGGGTATGTATCAAGTCTTTCTTCTACGGGCTCTGCGAATACGATCACAATTTCGACATGCGGACAAGTTAGGCAGGAAATGCGCAAAATCCAGAAATGCTGACAAACCGACAACAGTGGAAAGGGCACACCGCGGAGAAAGGTCAAAAAGGTCCACAAGAGCACGGGGATGGATGACAAGAAGCTGCAGACGGCGCTTAAGAAGCTCAATGTCCAGCCCATCCAAGCTATTGAGGAGGTCAACATGTTCAAGGCTGACGGAAATGTCATTCACTTTGCTGCTCCCAAAGGTACGGCAACAGCATCAAGGGCTTTGCTACTCCGCAGATTGGAATCATCAAGAGCTTCAGCTAATGTGGTTGCAATGTGCAGTTCACGCCGCCGTTCCTTCAAACACCTTCGCAATCTACGGCCCCGGAGAAGACAAAGAACTCACCGAACTCGTCCCTGGTATCCTCAACCAACTCGGTCCCGACTCCCTCGCATCCCTCCGAAAGCTAGCTGAGAGCTACCAGTCGATGCAGAAGGCGGAAGGTGGTGAAGCCAAGGCGGACGATGACGATGATGACATTCCAGATCTGGTCGCGGGCGAGAACTTCGAGGACAAAGTCGAATAAAAATACACTCTCACGGTAGAGGAGACATAACACATGGGAGAATGGGAGGAGTCTTGATTTGAGGGATTGTGCAGCGACTTTATGGCTATGTCACTGCTGCTAGCATGAACTAAGGCGAGAATTTCGGTAGTCACAGGGTTGCGTGCTTGTACAAAAATCCTAAAGCGCCTTTCCGTTCTTCCAATCTGATCTGCGGTATTACTTTCAGGTTCAGCATCATGCGAAATGGATGACAATTTCATGTCACGTGATGTGAAAAGTTAAAGGTGCTGAGTAGGTAATCCCAATCGAACGATTCGCAAGAGAGGTACAGTAATACCTTTCCATTGTTATTGATTGATTTTGGTCTTGCCAGGTCGTGGGCTGGGTCATGCGTGTCTTTCTACGTCTCATATTGTACTGCGACGTATTGGTAGATTCTACAAGTGCAATTGAGCTGCCTGCTCCTCGATATCAGGGTAGATATCCCAAATTCAATCGAAGGTGGAAGGCTCCACACAAGTGTGTTTTTTCTTTTCTCTCCTCATCCTCGCCTGACCTCATTGAGATCCAACAAGGAGGTGATTTGAGAGAAACTTGTGTACAGTAACAATGTTGCTCCTTCTCATTGGTCGATCGCTTCAGGATCCATGAACTGATCATCACCTGACGTATTCATCGTTAGTATCAACGCCACCAGCTGTTTTTGTTCCAGTTTTTCCACTCTTCCTCCAGATAGTGAATATATTTATTCTGATTCTTTATACCAATACATGGCAGTTACCAGTCGTTCAAAGTACCTAATATATTCTACACCACATTCAGAGCATATCCAAAGCGTGGCCTTCCGGCCTCAAGACAACCATACATTCATCATAACTCTCTATCTGAAGTTCGTCAGGGTTATTTTTACTTAAGATGTCTTTATTCGACAACTTCTTCTCGTACGTCTACGAATTCAGAGATTCAGTCTTCTCAGCAGTCTTCCAAATTTGCGGACTTGCAAATCGCTGTTTTTGCGCCCGGTTCTCTGCTAGATTTTGACCGTTGAATTAGCAGAGCGAAGATCAACTAGTCCTCATGCATAGGACTTCAAGCAACGAATCATTCAAGCTCGACGCGCACAAAAATGGCCGAGAATTAGTCACGTGATCCAATCACGTTGACCGTGTGAGGATTTTAGGAATTCAGTGCTGAACATCCATAGCAGAGAATTAGTTAATATTATTGATTTGCAACAAATTGCTCCCAGTGCCGTATTTTCATAGTCATTATATTGGGTTCATCCCATCCCATCCCGTTCCATCCCATCTCATCCCAGCCTATCCAATCCTATCCTATCCCAAACCAAGCCACTAAGAGGCCCCCAGAGCTCCCAACACCTTTCAAAACCACCAAATATCCCGCTCATTTACAATAATAATACCACTGGCTATAATAAGTACAAACATACGGAGCAACGCAAACAGTTCCACCCGTCCATCCCTGCCCTCCACACTGATTCCACTGATTCACCAATCCCGTATTCGTCGAAGAAGCACTTGACGTTGGACTTGAACTGGTCGTTGTGGTTGAGCTTGTGGTAGTCGCGGAAGGGCAATATCCTTCTCCTGTTCCGCAATAACCATACGGTGAGCAACATAAGGGTGCTACACAAGTTCCGCCGACGCCTCCAACGCAGGAGCCGAATTGACAATAGAGCCCACCGGTACCACAGTAGTCATATATTGAGCAGCAGAGACCTGTCGCGCAGGGAGCCGTGGCACAGGAGCCGAGTTGGCGGTGCTCGAGGCTGGGGATGAGGGGGCTGGCGAGGACGGAATTGAGGGCGGTGAGCCCGGTGAGGATGAGGAGTTTGAAGGTGAGCATAATGATGGTGATATAGCGCGCTCTTGTAACGTAGAGCGGGGGAGAATGATAGTTTTCAAACTTTCTAAGGCTGTTGGAACGTAAGTTTGAGATGAAGTTTTGTGTTTGAAAAAGTAGGTGATTTATGCTGATATTTAATCTCGATAAAAGAATTTTCTAGACTTCCAAATTAAAGGGACTTTCACCCATCTTAAATAGGAACAGAAAATCTCGGTTCTGGGTGTCCTGCTGGCATGTTGCCCTGCACAGGTGAGGATAGATCGGAACATGGCCTTATTGTACATCCAAACCTCAGCTGATTTCCCGCCAAGTCTCAGCATCGCGAAGCTCGCCAGTCAGCCCGCACGCCTTTCCTCCTTCAGAACGCCTTTACAAGCATTCCCCTCTCCAAAAATACGAGTTTCCCGCCTCTTCGGGAAGTAAGAAAAAATGGCATGTTGTTATTGGTTGGTTCGGGCTTATACGAATATTTATATGCATGTCGGCCATGCAGGCGGGACGATTACTCACTGCGCCAAATGACGTCGCTAGGGGTCTAGCCTGTGGAGAGTGCGGCGCCAGCCGCAGATCATCTCCCTGGGGCAGTGGAATAGTTATTTATTACTGCTCCTGGAAATTGATGCTACAGAAGATTGGGGTACGCAAGCTTTGCCATAGTTATATCACGTGACAGTGACCGTGGAGTCTCTAGTTGTGTTAGGAAAGCATCCTGGCGATGGCTTATTTGTGAGTAGAAATGATAGAATGATACAAGTGAAAACTCATAATTGAGATTCTGTTAGATTTCCTGGCATACATAGTTTTTGCAATGTTGTCGGAGAGGGCGTTTCTCCATTAGACGTTACGCTTCGATCAGGAAGTCGCGCCTGCTCACGTTCTTTTTCTGTTCCAATTTCGCATCCAAGGGCCAAGCAAGATTTTCGTTCTTGAAGGCTACTTTTGTCAAAGATATGTTCAAGTTCGAAGTCAGGTCGTCTTGATATTAGCGGACCATGGTCTGGTCTGGGACTTAGTTTACTTGGACTGAGCCTTCTCCCGTCGGTACCAAAAATGTTTCTCAATGAAATAGCATATATTTACGGTCGTAGTTGGCTGACACAATCTCCACTCCAAGATTTTCTTCCGCATTCACATTTCAAAAGCTACAGCAAGATGGCATCACCGGCCGCATGCCCAATGCTAAACAGCATTCCAGAAGACATGTTGCTCCTGATCGTCGAGAGCATTCCATGCAGCTACCTACCGAATTTGGCCCTGGCTTCACGCAAGCTGCATCGACTCGCGACACCGGCCCTTTACCGCTTCATCGAGTTCTGCCCCCGCAATGCAATCAGACTTTTTGAGGCAGATTTCAAGTATGGACTCCCAACCACTTTGAAAAACCTTTCGCCCTCCCAAATCTCACTCGTCTTCAATCTCCAAAAGTTGGTTGATGCTTTGGAACGCAAGGCCATCTTATGACGGCAGGTACATGGCGCAGCCTTACAACTGGAGAACCACCACACCTTGATGCCGCTCTTAAACCTTCCTTATACGACATTATTGACAATCCATCTACTCAAGCTGGTCGGCCCAAGCTTACACCATCTAGACGTCCATTTGCTGTTCATTAATTTGTCGGTACTTTCACTGGCGCCGGAAACCTCCTTGGGGATGATTGTTACTAGTACTTACTAC
>Ga0302325_10029411_pt1 | contig 11351 bp, 18 predicted proteins | sample Palsa_T0_2_FD_201948 | JGI IMG/M metagenome (GOLD analysis project Ga0302325, IMG submission 201948) | Peat permafrost microbial communities from Stordalen Mire near Abisko, Sweden - Palsa_T0_2 | ecosystem: Environmental > Terrestrial > Soil > Palsa > Peat permafrost | place: Sweden: Abisko...
CCTCCGGAGCATCTCCGGCTTGCCCGGGTGAGAGGGAGAACCCTACGGCGCATCGAGCACTCGCGGCAACCATATGAACTTTTGTGCTCCAGCCGCCGCGGGATTTGCCGATGGCTTGAGGGCCGTTGTTTTTAGAGCACCGGTGCCATCCGGATGAACCTTTACGATCGTACTGTCCAGACTCACCGCTTCAATCTTGATGCGGATCAGTTGCTCACGCTGCAGCTCGGCGAAGAGCCGATCCAGAACGCCGGCTTTCGCCCAGCGATTCATCCGCGTGTAGATCGTATGCCAGTTGCCAAAGCGCTTGGGCAGCGCGCGCCACTTGCAGCCGTTCTCCGCTACAAACAGGATCGCGTTAATCACGTTGAGGTTCTCATGCGAGACGTTGCCTCGTTGAGTCGGCAAATGCGTCGCGATGCGTGCGTACTGTTCGGGTGTGATTTCCATCCGCGCAGCATATCACGTAGTGTTAACACGCCCTAGTCCAGCAACCCACTGTTACGGTTGTTCCTTGGCCATCCAGGAGCAACCATGCAATCAGATTTCATCACAGCGACCGATCTGGCGAAGCTGACGGGCTTCGAGCGGAAAAGCATCTACAACTGGCATTCTGCCAACTCCGGTCCGCTGAGAACGATCCTCGTGAAGGTCGGTGGCCGCCTGGGCTGCTGGCGTGAAGATTTCGAGATCTGGAAGGGGTCGCAGCGCCGGCTAAAGCCGCCGGCGATCGACCAGCGGCCGGCGGCGTGAAACCGCTCGATGTCGCCGTCCGACACGGACAACGGCCTGACAAGTCGCCAACCCAAGAGCCGGCGTGCATTTCGCGATCTGATCCTCTCCGATCTGGGTCCCACAAACTCGACGGCACGCTTTGTTGCCGTGGCTCTGATTCAACGGATGGATAGCGCGAGCATGGAATCCTTCGCCAGCGCAGAATGTATCGCCAAGCTCACAGGACTTGGGCACCGCGCCGTCCGCAACGCATTCGCCAAGCTAGTGGCCGAGGGCTGGCTGGTGGAGCGCACCAAGGAGCGGGGACGTGACTACTGGCTGAAGATCCGTCGCGCAAACATCCCAACAACGGTCCGACTCACTGCTGAAACGGGCAGCAGTCGCGAACGGCCACAGACTGCCGTTTTGGACACCAGTCAGGACGCGCGACTCCCTGCACAAAGCGGTGCGACTCACTGCCAAAACGCGCATGGAGACCCTGTACCAAGTGCCGATGATCCCGTTCCGAGATCCCGAATAAGAAATCCCGTGCCGCGCTCGGCTGTCGCTACGCGCCAGCGCGGCCAAACCGGAGACCCGGAACGCGACGCTCGCATTCAGCGGTACTGGAACGAATATCCGCAGTACCACCATCACCCGCAGACCATCGCAATGCTCGCCAACGCGTCAATCGAGGACGTTCGTCGCGTCACTCAAGGCTGGGACCCGATCGAGGCATCCGCATGAGGCACAAAGCGGGGAGCGGATTGCTAATCCGCTGCGCAAACGCAGGGCCGGCCTATGAAACACGGCGTTTTCGCATCGACCGCCTCCCGAGTGTCAGCACTGGCGTCAGCATGCTGGCCGATAGGTCATGAACACGCGGCGCAATTCAAAGGCCAGCAGACGCGCGCAGGGCCAGTCCAGGACCGCGCTGGCGCGACTGTTGCGGGCACGGATCACCACAATGCCGCAGACGTCGTCGGCGATGGCCGGTGATTCTGGCCTGAACGCGACCACGCAATCAGCCGAAAGCCTAGCGCGCGCAGCGTTGGCGCCGCCCTTGCGCGCAGCGGCCGCAGTGGCAGATTGGGCCCATGCGTTCGGCGCCGGCGCGATTGATGTAGCGACCTTGAACGATGGCTTGCTCGAACAGTGCCAACGACTCATCAAGGGCAGCAATCGCGATTCCGAATGCATGCTGCTTAGCCAGGCCGTCGCGTTGGAGTCGATCTTCTACAACCTCGCGCACCAGGCCGCTGTCAATGCCGGAAGCGGATTCGTTGACGCCGCCGAGCGCTATTTGAAACTCGCGATGCGGGCGCAGTCGCAGTCGCGCGCGTCACTCGAAACGCTGGCATTCATCCGCAATCCGCGGTCGATCGCATTCGTCCGGCAGGCGAACATCGCATCGAATCAGCAAGTGAACAACGGCCGTCGGTCGGATGTGCCACGCGCGCGGACAATCAAAAGGCGACCCAACGAACTATTAGCGGAGGTCACAGATGGCAAAGTGGACGCCCGAACGCCGAGCGCGATTCCGCGCGTTGATACACCAATGGAAGCCGTGGGAACGATCCACCGGCCCACGGACACCGGCCGGCAAGGCGATCGCGTCGCGAAACGCGTACAAGGGCGGCCGGCTGCGCGAGCACCTGCGAGAGCTGCGGCGACAGCTCCGGCAGATCGAAGTTCGGAGAATTGAGGTATTGCAGAACCATATGGAGCGACCACGATGAATGACAGTCAAACGACCGATCCCCGAAAGGCACTCGCCGCGGCATATTTGGTCCGGTCCGAAGCGCGCGCACGCCTCGCGGCAGCAGCGGCCGCGCTTGATCGAGGGCGCCGAATCGAACAGGACGCCCACGCTGACTTGAGCACGACGCAGGCCGTCGAGCTCGAAACGGAGGCCGCGCACGCTTCGCGCCTTCACGCGTCGATCGTCGCCGGCGCCGACGAGGCTCAGGCCGCGGTGCTGATCGATGACAGCAGGCGGCGCCGCGCCGAAACGCGATTGTCGATCGCTCGCAAGGCGGTCGAACCGCTCACCAGGCTACACGCCGATCTGCTGGCGGCCGCGCAGGCGGCCGAGCGCAACCTGGTGCTGGCAGTCGATGCCACACTCAATGCCGAAGCGGAAGCGGTTGCCAGCGAATTTTGGAAAGCCAAAGATCACTTGATGCGCTTGGGGCAGGAGCTCGTCGGGATGATCCCGGAAGGAATCGATAGCCCGACATACGTCGCACTATCGCCATCGATTCAGCGGGCAGTGGAGTATCTGAATGCGCAGCGCGACGACCTCAACACGCCCGCGAACGAATTGCGGTATGGGCCGTATTCACACGGGCGGATCCGGAGCAAGCGACGCGCCGAGTTGATTGCTGGTGGCGACGACAACGCCGCGATCGCAGACACAGTAGCGGCGTAGACTTCAACTATTGGAAATAGGAGCGACGATGATGACGAAAAGCAGATACATTGCCGAAAAGCTTGTGCGCAGAACGCGCGACACCATTCTGGAGCCACCAACGCCGCAAGAATTGGCCTCTTGGGGTAGCGCAGAATGGTCGCTCGATTTGGGGCTGGTGTGGCATGGAGATTTGAAGCCTATTTTGAGCGCGCTGAAGCCGGACGAAAGAGACGCCGCGATCAAACGCCTGACCTACGAGCTCGCCGGCTACGCGAAATTTGAAGGCACGGGCGGCGTTGCAAACAACGGCAGCCCGACCTTCGGCGTCACTCAAATGACTGATGGCCAGCGCTCCGTGCGCGCCGAACGCGACGCGATAGCGGCGGTGCTCAGAAAAATGAATGAGGACAATCGCAAAGCCGCGGCATATATCTCGCCGATATCGTGAATCCTTGGGGCGCACGCTAGTGCCTTTCTAGTGCGCCACGCGAGAAGCAGAACCGACTCGCGCTCATGAAAACATCGGACTGCAGCCATACTCGTTTTCCCGACGGCGGGAACAATCGAGCGAGTGAAACGGCCGCGAGGTGGAGCGAGATCCACCCCGACCAAAGCGGGAACGTGGGCGCTTTGGTCGGTTCATCAACCCTCACGCGATCACAAGGCACGGTAGGGGCGTCCGAAATTGGCAGCTGAACTAAATGCCAAGCTCGCTCTGGAAGCGATCAGGAAATCGCAGGGCGCATTGGCGACGCTAGTCAGCCAGCAGCCACAAGACTCTCGCTCTCTGCTGATTATCGATGGCGTTCTGCACCGTCTGCAGCAAGCCGCTGATGAGATCCACCGCATGTTGCGTGCGATCCGGCGAGAGCAGCCAGGCGCGCAGGCTGGACCATCGTGATGGGCGGCCACCGGCGCAATTCTCGATTAAGCCGACCGAATCAAGGCACTCGCGGTGAGGCGCTGCGGCCAGCTCTATAAACTGACTGAGGCAAATCGGGGGGCGAACCAAAACATTGGGGTGGCCGGCCGCCCTAAAGTTGGACGCAAAGCCGCAGCCGCCGGCCTGCCCAATCGATGGCACAATGCCATGACATGTCAACCTCAATTCAAATACTGGACTTCCGGGCGCTCCTTGTAAGCACAGAATTCTGGGCGGCTCTCGCTGGTGCGTTCGCCGGCGCCATCTGCGCCTTCATTCTCGGAGCGCTCGCGCAATGGCGCAGCTCCGTCAACGCCAAACGATCCGCGGGCAATTCCGCCATCATGGCCCTTGCCGAGATGTACTCCGAGGCGAAAGCTATACACGATTCCATCTTCGTAAGTCAGCGAGCGGAATTGTTGAAGTTGCTTGGTCGCGAACCTCGTTTCTACGAGTACAGGGCGGTAATGGATACACCCAAGGAGCCGCCTGCTCTCGATGTTGACCGCTTGGCATATCTGGCCGATAGCCACGACCCGGATATCCTTGTGCGGATCGTCGTGGCGAAGAATCTCTTTGCCGGGATGCTGAAAGTTGCGGCCGTACACGAGCGACTGTGCATCGAGCTACAGAGCCGACTCGCCAAGGCCGATCCCACGGCGCAGAGGCCCATGACGAGGCAAGAACTTAGCCTGAGCGTCGGAATGGACGTGATGTTGCAGCTGGAGTCGACCGTCCAGAACATGCAATCAATTTTGTCCGAGCTGACTGTGTGGCTGCTGCGCCTCACGGATGAACTTCGCGAGGTGCTGCTCTATCGCTTCCCCTCGCGGAGTTTCGTTCGGTTCATCCCGCAGGATCGTGGAAAGCCGTCCGAAGCAAAATCGTATGCTTTGAGGCCCGCGCGTTGGCGGCGCACTGTCAGATTCATTAGGCGTAACTTGGACAAAGCTTTTGGCCCTCGTTGGCCGTCGTGACAGGACGTCGCTTGCGTCATCGCGGCGAACACGGTGAAAGCCAAGACCAGCAGCAACATTCCGCCGCCGTTGAAGCCATCGACGATCCGCGGCCGCAAGTATCTGCGCGGCACTCAATCCCGGCGCGCGGGCGAGACAAAGTATTCGGCGCTGGTCAAGGGCGGCATGGCGCCGGCCGCCGCGCAGCGTGCGGCTGGAATAGTTTCACTGGTGAACACCGGTCAGCTGAGGAACGCCGTGACTTACGTCGTGCGAAAAGCGAGCAACTACGGCATCTGACGCAGGGCGTGTCTGCGTCTTGCAGGCGGGCACATTTTCTGCTTGATCCGCCGTGAGCGGCCAGCGACCGGCACCGCGTCATAGCGCGGCTATGCCGACTGCAGCCACCTAATAAGTTCATCAAATTTCCGCCGCACGCTCTCGCCGAGCTCCGCGTGCCGCCGGCACACATCGTCAAAATCATGCATCTCCGAGTCACTGATGAACCCGAATCGGCCGACTTTGTCGATGGTCAGCTGTTCTGCCATTGAAGTGTGCAACGCATTCCGCCTAGAAGTCAGCTCGTCGTAGCCTCGTTGCGCTTCGACCAGGTCCGTACGCAGGCGGCTAAATTCATCGATCGCAGCCATGGGGCTCTCCTTAGAAGCCAAGATGATGGCGCGCCGATTATTTTTATACTTAGGAGCGCGAGCGCCGGCAGTTGGTGTTGCCGACACTTCGAAGCCTACGCCTCTTGGCAGGATGGGACAAGCACACCTGACCAACCCACCCAGTCGGGCCAGGCCGACCGACCTGAGGCGCCGAGGCTCCGTCATCGGATCAGCAAACCGATACGCTATTGTGCACCGACGCTGCGGGATCAATCAGATACAGTGCTCGGCAAATTGGAGTGTCAGCGCCGGCGTCAGCACGGAGCTTGGATTAGCTCACAAAGCCGCGAGACTGATTCCAATAGACCTTGAATCGGCGCTTGAGGGGTTTGCCCAGTAGATCGAGATAGTTGATGGAGCCCTGTATATGCAGCGTCGAACCATGTCGCATAGTAGCCAGTTCCGCGCCGGTGGCTTCGATGGGATCGTTTAGGTTAAACGTGTGCTCCGCGCCAGGCGCGAGCGTCAATTCGACTTTGTAGCTTTTGTATTCAGTGCTTTCGGCTGGTGGTGTTACGCCGAAACTCCATTGGTAATCGACTCCGGTTATTGTGCCGGCGCTACGTCCGACATTGCGTACCACGATATTGACGGTGGAATGCTCCGGGACAGCGCCCTCTGTAATTTTGCGACCGGGCTCGGCAGAACCCGCGTTGATCAGCTCTATCCCGCCGCCTTCATCGGCCAAAACAATTACCGGCGATTCAATCGCGATAAAAGCATCCGCTTGAGTTATGGCGGCCTTCGCGGCGCTTTCGGCGGCCTGGGTAGCTGTGGTCATTTTCCCGACTTGGACAATTAGAACGATGGCAGTCAGCAATCCAACGATGACGAGCAACGCGGTAAATCTCGCGGTAGCCCAATCCGCGCTAAAAGCGGACCACCTTGGCCAGAAACGCTTACGCGCCGGCGGCGTCGTCAAATTCTTGCGCATGTACGGACCATCCTCTGGGCTGAGATCGAACAGGACGTCGCCAACGGCTTCGAACAGCGTGCGGTCGGCATGGCGCGGCAATTTCTCGTCAAGAATCTCCGTTGCCTTTGAGACGTTGCGGTCAAACTCGACCTTCAAGCCGGCTGCATTGTGGGTTGCATGCGCTTCGCCGGCGCGATCGAGACCGCGATTTAGCTCTTCAATTCGGTTGATATATTCGACGAGCGCATAGACCTCGTTTCCGTCCAGTGAGCCGTCCCCAATGAACTTCGGAAGCGCTTGCTCCGTCATCGCGACAGGGAGGCGATAGAGCGGCGCCATGATTCCATCGTCGATCAGCGCTCGAAGACAGAGAAATACTCGGTAGCGCTCTGCGTACATGGCGGTAATTTCGCCGCGGCGTTCAATTCGCCGGCGCCACCAGGACCACCCCAAGGGGATGCAGCTGCCAATGGTCGCGCCCAGCAGCGCGCCGGCCGCGCCTTCCCACCAGTTGATCATCTTCGCGTGTTCCGCCGCCTAGTTGCCCACGTCATAGTTGTCCGGATCCCGAATGTCACCCTGGAGAATGTTCCAGGCGTGCAGCTGCTTCTCGACGTTTTCTATGTCGGCCAGGCAGACCTCGCACGTGTGCAACTTGCCGTCGTGCGCGATCTCGTTTCTGCGATTCTTGCCCGCCAACAGCGCCGGATAATCGATCCACGGAATGGCATCCTTGGCCCCCTCCATCAGATGGCCCAGGGAACCGCTGGCCGACGGAAATCCGGTCTGCCGCTGAATTTGCGCCAGCGCCTGTTCCAGCACGTCGAAGGCCAGCAGCACCGGCAAGTTGTAGACGACGTGGGCCAAGCCTGGCTGCGGCAATCGGGCGAACGCGCCACGCACGTGGCGCATCATGCGGGCGCGCATGCGGCCGGCGCCTTCCCATTCATCGCGAAGTTCGGCGATGGCCCCCGGATCCGAAAGCAGGGACACGCTGACGCTCAATCGCCGTAGATTTCGTGTATCCGTTGCAGCGCTCGGCCGGCGGCTGCGTCATGCTCTAGGACTTGCCGGAGGCGGTCGCCTACCAAAGGTTCGCCTGCCGTCCGCATCGCCTCGGCCGCGAGTGCACTTTCGCGCTCGAATACCACCCGCAGTTGTCGAACCTCTGCGGCTTCGTCGGGCGAGATAACGGCGCGTGGGGGCATAGCATTGAGTATAGATGAGCCGACCGGGCTCAAACGCGCCGTCGGCGGACCAGTAGCGCATACTGCGGCGCCGACCTCGAATTCTGGGGCGGCGGCGCGCCGGCTGTGCGACGAGATCGCCGACCGGGGCGGTTCGGCGGGTACGCCGGGGGACTCTGCTGCTGCGCAGCAACTTGTGCTATTGCCGCTTATGTCAGCCCCTTGTGGGGCTGTACTGACGCCCCCACTTCCCCGCTGTGTGGCGAAAGTTTCATGATTCGCCGATTGCGAGGGCGCCCTCTGGGGTACTAGACTCAAGTCGCGTCTGTGAAATGGGTCTCACTTTCCCCGCCGTGGCTGGCGTCGGAGCGTGCGCGCCCGCACAGAGTATGGATAGGGAAACGCGAAGAATAAGAAGCGCAGTCCGTCTGAACCACGGAATGCTACATGGAGGAACCGTGGGAGCCGAGGCCCGTATGCCTGACCCGTCAGAGCAGGAAGCTAACCTGAAGAAGTACCAAGAGTTGCTGCCATCGCTGAGCGGCAGCGAGGGCAAGTACGCTCTGATCTATAAGGCTGAGCTCATCGGCACGTTCGACAGCTACGCAGATGCATTGGCCGCTGGCTACAAAGCGGCGGGTCTGAATCCATTCTTGGTCCAGCGAATTGCGGCTGCCGAGTTTGTGGCCTATTTCACGAGAGATATCGGCAGCGCGGTGTGCCACACCTAAGCGGGCAGGTCACCCTCTGGGGTCCGCTTATCAATGTCTTGGTGGGTGTCAGCGGGCCGCGCGGGGCTGCACTGACGGCTGCCGGCCAGCCCATACCGGCGCCAGTCGTGGCCAGAATGGTGGTAGATACCGGTGCAAGTCTGAGCGCCGTGGACTGCACCATACTTCAGCAGCTGGGTCTGCAGCCCACGGGTCAAATCGCACTTCACACGCCCTCGACTCAAGGCGTGCCGCATTCGGCGAATCAATTCGACGTGTCCCTTACGATCTACGGCGCAGTGCCCGGGAGCCTTCCCGTTTACGCCGCCCAAGCCCTGCCGGTGGTCGATGGTAGTTTCAAACCTCAAGGCATCGACGGACTTGTCGGGCGCGACGTTTTGGCTGGCGCTCGCATGATCTATGGTGGGCCGGATTCGTGGTACGGGATCTCGTTCTGAATAGCTGCTAAGCGCTCATTGCGGAAGGGCCTGATCTGCGTCGTGTGCACAATATCATCCGTTCCATGTCAGATCCCGAATCGCTCGGCGGGTTCGGCTGGTGCCTTTGGATCGTGCCGGCCTCACGAGTCGCGAAACCTGCACTAGGTCACACGGCTACCCGGCCGGCTGCCCTAACATTGGGGTTCATCGTTTTGACATCACCGTCAATTGCGATCCATACTTGCGCGCCCGAGCACGCCTGAGCGGAATGACGTCACGGCCAACCGATCTTCCCGACTTCGCATCGCCTCCAATCGGAGAGGTGAGCCTCGGGGTACAGTTCAACAGCCTTGAGGGCTTACTGGCTCCGCACCTCGGTCTCATTTGGGCAGATTTCCGGGCGTCATTTCCGCTGCTCGAACAGCATCCGCCGCTACTGCCGGTGTTCGAGACTTTCACTAACGGCGGGACTCCGAGTCTGATACCGCAGCTTCAGATCTTGACGTCCGTCCCGACGCCTCGTGTGTTCTTCATAAATTCAGACCGCACCGAGCTCCTGCAGGTCCAGCGGGATCGTTTCCATCACAATTGGCGTAAGGTTGCGGAAGGCGTCGAATATCCGCGATTCGAGAAGATGCTGGGGACGTTCGAAGCGGGGCTCACGCACCTGACTAAGGTGATCGCTGACATTGGCCTTGGGCAAATTGTCCCCAACCAATGCGAGCTCACGTACGTGAATCACCTGACGGTCCCAGCAGGCACAAAGCAATCCGACATCTTCGCGGCGCTGCTCAAACCTTGGCTGAAGGCGCCCATGCTTTCTGATTTGGGAGCCGCCGAGGATGGTCGAGTGATGCTTCGTTACATCATTCGAGACAAGGCAAAGGCTCCGATCGGACGGCTGACGATCGGCGCGGAGCCAGCTCGCAAGTTGGATGGCACCGACATTGTTCAGATGACTCTCGTCGCTCGGGGCAAGCCGAAGGGCGACGCTCTCGGCGATGTGAGTGAGTTCCTGAAGCTGGGGCGACGACACATCGTCAAGAGTTTCGACGAGATTACAAGTCCGGAAATGCACAAGATTTGGGGCAAAAAGTAATGAGCACAGCGCAGGCGTTAGATCAGTGGTCATGGTCCGACAGCATCGCCGCACAGACGATAGATGCCGCCCTAAGGGCACCCATGGCGGTTAGCACATCCATGCTCGGACGCACCGACGTCGGGTTCGTGCCGGAATGGGTCAATGTTTTCCAGCAACGCATCGCGGAACTGCACGGCTTGCGTCGTGACTGGGACGGAAGGGGGTCGGCTGCGGTTCGTCCTGATGCTCTGTTTTTTGCCTACTCTGTGCTTGGCCAATCTATGGCGCCCGCGACAGTTGCGCCGTCCGTTATCCCGCTCGGCCACGGAGGCGTTCAGATGGTGTGGTCTAGCGCGGACGCCGATGTCGAGGTCGAAGTCGTTCAACCGAATGAAGTCATTATTTATCATCTCGACAAAGCATCCGGCACCGAACGTGAATGGCACGCGGCGACTGAATTCTCCGATCTTTCCACACTGTTGCGAGCCGTTTTCACACGGTAGCTCGTCATAAGCCAGACATATGCCGGCCGATCCGCCACGCGATGCAGCTGGCAACATCGAGCCGCATAATCACGCCGAGATTCTCGACGCTCACCATGTAATCCGGCATATCACACCGGACGATCTGTGCGAGGAAGCCGACACCGGTATTACTCGCGTCTCCAGTGGCGCCTACTCTGAGTCGAGCGATGTGAACGGCGGTATGTCGGTCGATATCGAAGAGTGGGTTCTGGCCGCGAATCTGGATGCGCTCCACTACATTCGAGATCCGTCATACGGCGCAACGCGCTTGAACGTCGGCGCGTTGCGCAAAGCAGGATTCAAGGTGGGATGGGATCCGTTGCCGCACAATCCACATCACGGCGCCGTCTGGGGCATCGGAAATGGCTCAAAGCGGAAAAGAAGAGTAGCCAAGTTGGCAACGACGATCCGGAAGGCCATGGGCGAAGACTGACGCTGCGGCTCAATCCTCGGGGTTCATCGTAGAATAACGAAGTGGGTCGCCGCCGATCGGTGCGAAATCAGCAATTGGCGCTGACGTAGGCGCTGACACGGCGGAATCTATCCGCTCGTAAGTCCTTGATATGCCGGCTTAGCTCAGTGGTAGAGCAGCGGTTTTGTAAACCGTTGGTCGGGAGTTCAAATCTCTCAGCCGGCAATCACTTACGTGGGTCCATTCCGGATACGCGGGTAACACTCTGGTGTTGCATGGCGGCCGCCGCCCGATGAGCGCCTGAAACTCCAGGACGGCGATGTGATCATCGATATCGAAGGTCGCGTCCCGGGCGGGGTCACGCATGCGTACCAGATCCTCAGATCCTATCGTGTCGGCGAAACG
>Ga0302325_10029412_pt1 | contig 11351 bp, 7 predicted proteins | sample Palsa_T0_2_FD_201948 | JGI IMG/M metagenome (GOLD analysis project Ga0302325, IMG submission 201948) | Peat permafrost microbial communities from Stordalen Mire near Abisko, Sweden - Palsa_T0_2 | ecosystem: Environmental > Terrestrial > Soil > Palsa > Peat permafrost | place: Sweden: Abisko...
CCGTACTCACCACCAACCTCACCGGAGTCTTTCTCCTGACCCAGGCCTTGCTCAACCCCATGCTGCGCGCCCGCTGGGGCAGAATTATCAACATCACCAGCGTAGTGGGACGCACCGGCCAGGCAGGCCAGGCAAACTACGCCGCCAGCAAAGCCGGGCTGATCGGCTTTACCATGTCGATGGCGCGTGAACTGGCTCCCCGCTCCGTCACCGTGAATGCAGTGGCCCCCGGCTACATCGAAACAGCAATGACCGCGGTGCTCGAGCCCAAGCAGCGCGAGGCGCTGCTCAGCCACATTCCCCTGGGACGCCCGGGCAGCGATGAGGAAGTGGCCCACGCAGTGGCTTTCCTCGCCTCCCCGCAAGCCAGCTACATCACCGGCCACGTGCTGGACGTGAACGGCGGACTGTTCATGAACTAAATTTAATGTTCCGTTCGTCGTTCCGTGAACCATTGCAGATACAAAATCCCGATTCGGAAAAAATAGAAGCGTTTGATTGAAGAAAATTCTTGCTAGTCGTCTCTCGTACGTGTTAACTATGCTGCCAACACCTAAATATGCACCAGACCCGATACAGCAGCAGAAGCTTGCCTCTGATCCACAACCTGAAAGCGTGAAAGAAAGCTTATGAAGATAGGAATCACCATCCGGGGATACCGGCTGCAGAAGGGTCTGTCACAGGGAGACATCGAGAAGCGCACCGGCCTGCTGCGCTGTTACTTGTCGAGGGTGGAGAACGGGCACACCGTTCCCTCGCTCGATACTCTCGCCAAGATCGCGCAGGCTCTGGATATCCCGCTCGCCCAGTTCTTTGCCGAAGACTCGTTGGGCCGCGAGATGAACACCCAAAAACTCACCGACGACGAATTGCGGTTTTTGACGCAGATACGACGCTACGCGACCAACCTGAACGACAGCGATCGTAAGCTGCTGCTTGCCATGGTGAAGAAGTTCGCCGCGACCGCGGTTCGCTAGAATAATTAGCGCGACTTGGCTAATCCGTAGCCGAACGCCAGCAGCAACACGGTCATCGTGAGATAGCTCGCCCAGGAGCGAAAGGCGAATTCGTCCCTGGCTGTGCCGATTCTTGGAACCAGCGGCGCTCCCAGGGCGAGACCACAGAGAAATCCGCCCAGATGGGCCATGTTGTCGATTTGAATGCTGGTACGCAGGAACATCGTGGTGCCGCCGATCACGAAGTTCAAAAGAGCAAAGTAGATCACGCTCTTGCGCAGCCGCCGGATCTCCTCCGGGGGCACGGGAAGCAATTTCGCCTTAAGCAACAAGATGAGAACGCCGGCCAGCCCGAAGACTGCGCCGGAAGCCCCAGCGCCAACAATCTGCGGATGGACCGCCGTGCTGAGCAGGTTGCCGGCAATTCCCGTTAGCCCGTAGACGGCCACCACCCCGGCTGGACCAAGCAGGGGCTCACCCAGCAATCCGAGATTCCACAGACACCACATGTTGGTCGCCAGGTGGATGATGCCGACGTGAACAAAGGCGGCAGTCAGCAGACGCCACCACTGCCCGGCGAGCACATAGCCGCCGAAGTTGGCCCCCCAATGCACCAGGTCGCCCACCGTGGGATTCGTGGGAGAGACGCCCCGCAGCACCATGGCGATATATACCGCACAGTTGATGCCCACCAAGGTATAGGTGGCCGGCGCAGACGCCCAACGGTTCCCTCTTGCCCGCGGTGGTGCCGGCGCCGGCCCCGGATCCCCGTCATAGCCCGGCATTCTGCCGTAAGCACGAGGATCAGCGGGGTTTTCCGGCGGCAAAATCTCCGCTGGGCTCGACGGTCTTCCTCCCGGCCAGTTCGATGACATAGGCCTAAGCTATCCTGAGCGAGGGTCTCTGACAAATGGATGACAAATGGACCCTTCGCCGGCGGGTAGTCATCTCATTGTTTGTGGAGCATTGTGGAACACCTACAAATTGCGACGAGGGGCGGGTTTTGAGTGGAAATCAAGCAGGTTAAGCGGGCCCTTTTGAGCGTCACCAACAAGACCGGCCTGGTCGACTTTGCCGGGCAACTGACCGCCATGGGGGTGGAGCTGATTTCCACCGGAGGCACGGCACAGGTCTTACGCGAGAAGGGGCTGACGGTGCGCGACGTGGCCGACCTTACCGGCTTCCCGGAGATGCTGGATGGCCGGGTGAAAACCCTCCATCCCGCGGTCCACGGGGGGATCCTGCACCGGCGGAGCAACGAGGAACATCGCGCTGCGGTTGCCGCCCAGGGCATCCAGGCGATCGACATGGTGGTGGTGAACCTCTATGCCTTCGAAGAGACTGCGCGCAAGCCGGGGGTCTCGTTCGGCGAACTGGTGGAAAACATCGACATCGGCGGCCCTTCGATGCTGCGTTCGGCCGCCAAGAACTTCGAAGACGTCGCGGTGGTGACCGCGCCCGCGGACTACGCTGCAGTGGCGGCCGAAATGCTGGCCAACCACGGTGGCCTTTCGCTTGAGACCCGCTGGAGGCTGGCCCGCCAGGCCTTTACCTTGACGGCGAGCTACGACTCGGCCATTGCCCTGACTTTCAGCAAGATAGCCGCCGAACGGCAGAGCGACCCGGGGCTTGCTCCCGCGCAGGCCGACGCTTTTCCCCCCACTCTGCTGCTGGCCTTCTCCAAGACCGCGGACCTTCGCTACGGGGAAAATCCGCACCAGCGGGCAGCGCTCTATGGGGACGGCGCCGGCGCCGGTGTCGCTGCGGCCCAGCAACTTCAGGGGAAAGAACTTAGCTATAACAACCTGGTCGATCTGGATGCCGCCTGGGAGCTGGTGCAGGAGTTCCAGGAACCGGCCGTGGCCATCATCAAGCACACCAACCCCAGCGGGGCAGCCACCGCTCCATCGGCGGTTGAGGCCTACCAGAAAGCGTTGGCGACGGATCCGGTGTCGGCTTTTGGCAGCGTGATCGGCATCAATCGGGAGGTGGACGAGGCGCTGGCTGAGGAGATTAATAAGCTTTTTGTCGAGGCCATTGCAGCTCCCTCCTTTAGCGAAACCGCGCGCGCAAAGCTGAGCGCCAAGAAGAACCTGCGGTTACTTATCGTGAAGCAGGCAAAGCCGGCCAAGGTGGTCAGGCAGATATCCGGCGGGCTGCTGCTGCAGGATGCGGATACCGAAGACGTTTCCGATGCCGGGCTGAAGGTGGTAACGGTGCGCCAGCCCTCCGCCGAAGAGCTGCAATCGCTGCTTTTTGCCTGGAAGGTGGCCAAGCACGTCAAGTCCAACGCCATTGTGTACGCCCGCGATGGGCAGACGATCGGTGTCGGCGCAGGCCAGATGAGCCGGGTGGACGCGGCCAGGTTCGGCGCCATGAAGGCGGTGCTGCCCCTGGCCAATTGCGTGGCCGCTTCCGACGCCTTCTTCCCTTTCCCCGACGGGCTGGAAGCAGTGGCGGCGGCGGGAGCCACGGCGGTGATTCAACCGGGCGGCTCGGTGCGCGATCAGGAAGTAATTGCGGCGGCTGACCGGCTGGGCATGGCAATGGTGTTTACCGGGACGCGGCACTTCCGCCACTGAAGTGATTTCACAAATTACGGCCCCATGGAAAAACCATGGAACGGTGCCGCATCCGTCATCACCAGGCAAGAGGGAAATGGTCTAAACTCAGACATGGTTAACTAGCTGGATGCCGCGGGTTGGGCGGCACCTTAGTGAGAGGACCAAAGTAACAATGAAGCTCTTGGGGTCGAACGAATTGGGGAGTGCTTGGCTTTTTTGCACGGCATTAGAATCGACTTAGGACCAGATGGTGCCCTGGTGACCGGTTTCCCAGGTGCATAATGACAAAAAAATGCGGGTTCCTCTGCACCGCGTTTGGACCGCCGGCGTCAGTCTAAGAGAGAGGCCGGGCACAGGAACTCCCACACATGATCATCAAGTCTAAGCATCAACTCTGCAGCAGGATTCGCGAAGTAAACCTCCTTCCTCTGGCGCTGGTTTGCGCAGCGATCGTCACTCCCGGGTCCGCCTTGGCATACCAGCAGGCGCCTGCGTTACCGCCTTTAGCGAATCCCGTTACCAGGCCTGCTGCCCCGCCCAGTGCAACCCAAAAGGCTCCCGATCGTGCTGCGGCTTATTACCATTTCGGCCTGGCACACATGTACGAGGATATGGCCACCAACTATGGCCGCCCGGAATACGCGACACGGGCTATCGAGGAATACAAGCTGGCGCTCGACGCCGACCCCAGCTCGAAATACCTGAATAGCGGACTGGCAGAGCTCTACCTGCGAACCGGCCGCGTCCGGGATGCCGTGCTGGCGGCACAGGAGATCCTCAAGACCGAGCCCAACAACCTGGACGCGCACAAGCTGCTGGGCCGGGTTTACCTGCAGTCGCTGGGCAACGTGCAAAATGGCGGCCCATCGGAGAAGGTGCTACAACTGGCGATCGCCGAATACAGCAAGATTGTGGAGCTGCAGGGCAACGATATCGAGAGCCGGCTGCTTTTGGGGCAGCTTTACACGCTGGCCCACGACACGCCGCACGCCGAAGAGCAGTTCAAGGCGGCACAGCGCATCGATCCCAGCTCAGAAGATGTGGTGTTGAACCTGGCGCGGCTTTACAGCGACTCCGGCGATATGACGCACGCGATCACGGTGCTGAACGCCGTGCCCGCGGACGACCGCACCGCCAAGATGGATTACGCGCTGGGCATGAGCTATGACCAGCTCAAGGAAAACAAGAACGCCATCGACGCCTACAGCAAAGCGTTCGATATGGAGCCGGATAACCTCGACGCGGAACGGGGCTTGGCCCAGGCGCTGTTGAACGACAACCAACTGGGCGCAGCGCTCAAGCACTTTGAGGCCATCTCGGTCGCCGACCCGCAGGATGCGCAGACCTATTTGCGGATCGCTGAGATCGAACGGCGCCAGGGCCACTACGAGCAGGCGCTTACTACGCTGAAGAAGGCGAAAGCCCTGGCTTCAGATTCGCTGGAAATCGGCTTCAATGAGGCCCTGATTGACGACTCCCTCGGCCACTACGACGAAGCCGCGCAGGGCCTGCAAGGCCTGGTCAAGCAGACCACCCACCTGGACGGCCAATATGCCGAGGCGGAGAAGAACAATCGCTCCATCTTTCTTAACCTGCTGGCCAGCGTGTACCGCGAGCAGAACAAGACAGACCTGGCGGTGCAGACCTACCAACTGATGGTCGCCATGGGCGGGGAGTACGCCGAACACGGTTACCAGGGCGAGGTGGATGCCTACCGCGATGGCAAGCAATACGAGAAGGCAACCCAGGTGGCCCAGCAGGCTGCGGCCGCGATGCCTAAGGACAAGACCGTCCAGTTGATGTTGGCCGGACAGCTTGCCGATACCGGCAACCCGGAAGACGGGATCAAGCTGGCGAAGGCGCAGCTGAAGGGGAATGCGGATGATCAGAATGTGAACCTGGTGCTGGCCCAGATCTATAGCCGGCTGCGGCGCTGGAAAGAAGCAGCGGAGCAGATTGACGCGGCTGAGGTTCTTTCGACCAAGCAGGACGACAAGATCTACATCTACTTCCTGCGCGGGGCGCTGGATGAGCGGCAAAAGCATTACGATTCCGCCGAGGAGCAATTCCGCAAGATCCTGGCCATCGACAGCAACAACAGCATGACATTGAATTACCTGGGCTACATGCTGGCCGATCGGGGGGTAAAGCTGGATGATGCGCTGACCATGGTACAGAAGGCAGTACAGCAGGAACCGCAGAATGGCGCCTACCTGGATTCGCTGGGCTGGGTGTACTTCAAGATGGGCCAGTATGCGCTGGCCGAAGCTAACCTGCGCAAGGCAAGCGAACGCATATCGACGGATCCCCAGGTACACGACCACCTGGGCGAGCTTTACGAGAAGACAGGCCGCCTGAAGATGGCCGCCTCGCAATGGGAGCAGAGCCTGCAGGAGTATGCCCGCACCGTGCCTGCGGATGCCGAACCCGGCGACGTGAACAAGGTACAAAAGAAGCTGGACACGGCGCGGGTAAAACTGGCCAAGGAAGAGTCGGCGGGCGCCAGCCCGAAGCAATAAGCAGGATGGCCGGAAGCAGTTTACAGAGCACCTTTGCCCTGCCCCCCGGTTGCTCCGTCTCCGACGATGCGCACGATGTGCTGGCGGAGCGGGAGTACTCCGAAGCGGAGCATCCCTACCGCACTTCTTTTCAGCGTGACCGGGCGCGGGTGATTCATGCCCGTTCTTTTCGCCGCCTGGCGGGCAAGACGCAGGTCTTCACGCACCGCTACTCCGACCACTTTCGCAGCCGCCTCACCCACACCATGGAAGTGGCGCAGATTGCGCGCGCCATCGCCAACGCGCTGAAGCTGAACGAAGACCTGACGGAAGCGTTGGCGCTGGTGCATGACATTGGGCATCCGCCCTTCGGGCATGCCGGCGAACGGGCGCTGGACGAGGCCATGCGGCAATTTGGACTGGGCTTCGACCACAACCTGCATGCGCTGCGCATCGTCGAATACTTTGAGATTCGTTATGCCGCTTTTCGCGGGCTGAATCTGACCCTCGGCGTGCGCGAAGGGATCGTCAAGCACTCGCGGAATTATTCACCGGTTGAGCATCCGGAACTGAGCGCCTACTTTCTTGACCGGCAACCACCGCTGGAGGCGCAGCTTATCGATCTGGCCGATGAGATTGCGTACCTCACGGCCGACATGGATGATGGCATCGAGGCGGAGATGCTTCATCCCGGGGTGCTTCGCCGGCACGTGCGCATCTTCGACGATTCCTTGCGCGCGGCGGAGCGCGAGTATCCTGCTGCGCCGGAAAAACTGCTGGCGAACGAAGCGTTGAAGAAGATGTTGAATACGCTGGTGGGCGATCTTATCCGCGAGACTGCACGCAGGGTCAGCGCTGCGGGAGCTTTTACCCTGGAAGACGTTCGCCGGGCGCCGCGGAGGCTGGTCGCGTTTTCGCCGGAGATCGAGGAACTGCGCCGCGAGGCCAAGCAACACTTGTACACGACTCTGTACAGCAGTGAAGAGCTGCAACGAGATCTACAGGAGGCGGCCCTGGTGGTGCGGAATCTCTTTGCCTGTTGGGTAAACGATCCGTCGCTGTTACCGCCGGCTTACCAGTCCCAGCTGAGCAGCCAGGGGGTGGCGCGGGTGGTTGCCGACTATATCGCCGGCATGACGGATCAATACATCTTGCTGCAACATGCGGAGTGGATGAAGCAGCAGGGAAAGTAGCTCCGGGACCGCGTACCAAACCTCATCCCAACACGTATTTGGGATCGTACGATACACCGGCCTCTTTCAATAGCGCCAGGAACTCCTCCTCGAATGTCATCTTCTTGTGGTGCTCGCTCTGATTGCGAATGTAATTGGTGACACTGTCGAGTTGCGAAAAACTCACGCTAAACGCGCCGTACCCGTTCTGCCACTGAAATGTGAGGCCACGCTCATGCAGAAATCGCGAAGAGTTCGCCTTGAACAGGTTGATTGCAGATGCCAGTGAGATAGTTGCCCGGAAGGGCTGGGAGTCAATCCCGAAGATGAGATGAGCGCCGTGGGCGCGGCACTAAACTTCTAAAGGTTCACGATCTGCTCTGGGCTGAGGGCGCCGGAGAGTAGGTCGCGGAAGGCCACCAGGTTTCCAAGAAATCTTCCCGGCCGATCCACGTGTGATTCCGGCGCTAAACTGCGCACCAGGTTCTTCAGGCATGGCCCAACAATGAACTTGAATACAAGGGACCAGGGAAAGGTTCCTTTTCGCGCCAGGTAGATGGGATTGGCCACCTGCGCGTAACCCATACGCACTCCGGTGATGCGGCCGGTCTTGACGCTAAGGTGAACGCCGCACGCATTCGAAATGTGAACGATCGAGCCAAAGGCCGCCAACTGCCGGGAGAAATCCCAATCCTCGTACCATCCATAGAGCGGAAGCGTCTCGTCGAAGCGAAGGCTATGCTCGCGGATCGGAGCCATACGCAGGCACATATTGCAGCCGTACGCAAAGAAGGCTGGCGTGATCCTCTGCTCATCCTGGGCGAGGCTGCCGGCGGCGACAATCAACTTGGCTTGCGCCACAGTGAGACCCGGTCCCTTCACATCGTCGGCCAACACCCTGCCGGTAGAAGCGACCACATCGGGATTTTCCAGTAAGAAGCGCTCGGTGACCTGCAGATAGCGAGAATCGAGATAAAAATCATCATCGATAAACAGCAGGATGTCGCTGTCAACCGCAATGCTAAGGATCGCATTGCGCTGCCGCGTCAGCCCCAACTCCGCCCGGATAAATGTGACATGCGGGAACCGCTCCATCGCATCTGCGATATCCGCCAGCTCCGCATAAGCCACCACGATCTTGTCCGGCTGCCTTTCCTGGTTTGCCAAAAAGGCAAGCGTCTCGGCCAGTATTGCGGGGCGGCCACGGGTGGCAATACCAACCACTAGGCGGCTATCCATTGACTCCACTCATCCATCTCTATCCTGCGCCCCATGGTGGAAGTTTGGCAGGGGTGGCCCAGGGCGGCGCTCCCGCTATATGTAGCTTCCTCCGATACACTTGGCCTCCACTCGCAACATAGAGCGTATCGAAGTCATGACCTCCGAAACAGACGCTATCCGCCGCCCAGTTGCCGGGCAGCGGAAGAATCGCCGCAACCCGGCCGTTACGATCGAACACCTGGACTCCCACGCGCGTGGCCACATAGGCTCGCCCATCGTGGTCCATCGCGATTTGCCCTGCGCCACTGTCATCCGCCCAGCCGGGAACATAAAAGTCGTAGAATTCTTCGCGGGCATCCAGCGTTCCGTCTGGATGGACACGGTAACTCAAACCTGCCCGCGACTCGCTTTGGGTGACAAAAAGCCACAGGCCATCCGGCGAAAGAGCTACTCCCGATGCTCCCTTCAGATCCTGATCAAGCCGAATCTTCTCAGCGTTGGCCCGGATAAGCCAGAGTTCGTTGTGAGAATTTCTCGTTGAGGTAACCGCATAAATATCGCCGTTATTGCGTACCGTCAGATTATGAATGTTCAGGCCCTGGCCGAGCGATGCAGCCTGCCGGCCGTTCGCGGTGACTTTGATACCGCCCTCGGCCCGGGCCTGATAAAGGCGGCCATCGGCGGCAAAGGCAAAGCCCGGTACTTCGTTCAGCGGGCCGCCGCAATGGAATGGCTCCCTGCCAGCCGGCAATGGCTCAGGACCTCGGCCTCCGCTAGCCGAATAGAAGACCTGCCCTTGGGGATCCGCCGCGAGCGTGGTCACCACGCAGCCTTGCGCCGCTGCCTGCCAGTATTCGCCGGGCTGCAGGATCGACTTGAATACCGGGTTTCCAGGTTCCTGCGCGTGGATGGGCGCGGGCCAATCGCGCCATAGCCAGCGCATCGCATCGGGAAAGACGGAGGAAGCCTGGTTGCCGTTATGGGTTCCTGCGCCCCAGACGTGCCGGACATCGTAGCCGGCAAATTCCAACGCGCGGTTCATGGTCAGGTTCGACATCCACCAATCGCCCATCTCCGGGCCGCCGGGCCATTCGTCATGCACGCCGTCCTGCATAAAGATGCGCAGCGGTTTCGGCTCGGTCTTGCGCACCAACACGTAGTACTGCTCTCCGCCGCGCATGCCCACATACGTGCCGATGGCGCTGAAGACACGGCGAAAGGCATCCGGACGCTCCCAGGCAACGGTGAAAGCGGCAATGGCCCCGGTGCTTCCCCCGCCGATAGCCCGGTCGTCGGGGTTGCTGGAAAGGATGATCGTCTGCCCATCGGGTGTTTTGTGTCGCTCCACCTGGGGAATGACTACCTCGATGACGAAACGGGCGAGCCGGTTACTGAGGCTGTCGAATTCAAAACTGCGATCATAGCGCGGGTTCTCCGGCGGGTTGGCCGAAGGAACCGATCCCGGAGAAACGCCAATGCCGATAGTGACGGGCATGGCGTGCTGGGCGATGAGGTTGTCGAAGACGGTGGCCGCGTTGAAGCCGAGGCCGTCCAGGCCGACATAGACGCACGCCGGCTTGTCGCCTCGATACCCAGCGGGCACATACACCGTGATGGTGCGCGTGGCGCCGGGAAAAATGTTGGAGTCCGCCATCTGGAAGCTGAACGTTTTTCCTGCCGCAACCGAGGGATGGGGCTGGGAGTCCGGGCCGGGGAGATAGTTGTCGGACGCGGGTGGAACTGTCTCGTCGATCACCGGTGGGGGCGCACTTTGCCCAAGCGCGAAGCAGGGCAGCAAGAGAATCGCGGCCGGCACGCCTGGTTTATATCTCCCGCAAGTCTTCATGCATATCCCATGAGTCCGCTACTGAACCTTACCCTGGGGCCGCAATCTGCGCAGCTCCTGCGCGCACTCGATGGCATTCAACGCGGAGAGTTCAAGGTTATCAGCGGAAGCCCACAGCCATACCCGTCGCGATAGCGCTGCGCTTTCGTCATCGAAGCGGACGCGAACCGCGACCCCGTGGTCGCCAATGGAGTTGAGGTTGGCGGGGGCGTCCACGTCCCCCAGGATTACCTCCAAATGGAGCGCGGAAAGGATCCCCTCGACCAGGTCGAGGGCCACCGGCCGGTCGTACTCCACGGCGATCGAAAAAGTGTGACCATGGAAGACCGGCACATGAATCAGTTGCAGCGAAAGCTGAGGCAGCCGCCCTGCGGAAAGCAGCGCGTAATGGCGGCGGATGCGGGCTTCGCTATCCGCCAGGTTGACCTTGGCGGATTCCCCAAACGCAGCCACTGTATTGAAGGCCACTTGGGCGTCGTACAAGCCGGTGGGAATACTTTGAAAGGAAAGCAGGGTTACCGTCTGCTGGTGCAACTCGTCGAGCGCAGCCCGGCCATACTCTGAAGCCGGCTCCAGCACCGTGGCGGAGACCTGGCGAATAGCTCCGACACGCTGCAACCGCTCCACCAGCAGGGCGAGCACCAGGGCCGCGGGATGAGCGGAAACCAGGGCCGGGGTATGCAGATTGGGCGCATTGCCCGCCGCCGCTTCGCCTATCGCCTCCTGAATCCAGGGGGCGCACACAAGCACGCCGGCTTCACCCTCCAACCCCCCGGAAAGATCGACGATGCTCGAACCCGCCCGCAGCGCGGCTTGCCAATGCCGCCGGGTCAACTCCGCGGTACTGGAGAAAAAGGTGAAATCGATACGCTCGAAGGAGTCGGCCGCGATGGGCTGGATAAAGGTGATCTCGTCGCCCACCGCTTCCAGCTGGCCCAAAGCCTGTTGATCGTCCATCAGCAGGAACTCCGAGGCGGCAAAGCTGGATTCGGAGAGTGCCTCGTTGAGCTGTTTGCCACGAATAGAGGCGGCTCCGACAATCGCAATACGGTAGCTGTTGGTCATCGATTGAGTTGCCTGCCAGGGTTTTCTGC
>Ga0302325_10029414_pt1 | contig 11351 bp, 7 predicted proteins | sample Palsa_T0_2_FD_201948 | JGI IMG/M metagenome (GOLD analysis project Ga0302325, IMG submission 201948) | Peat permafrost microbial communities from Stordalen Mire near Abisko, Sweden - Palsa_T0_2 | ecosystem: Environmental > Terrestrial > Soil > Palsa > Peat permafrost | place: Sweden: Abisko...
CGCCGACGGCGCAATTCTGGTGCGCATTCAAGTGAAGGAGCTTGAAGAAAAGAGCCGCGAAGAGCTGATCCGGCAGATCGAGACCACCTCCGCTTCGGCGCGCCTCGCGCCCAACCTCTCCGGACAGTATGAGGCGGGGCTGGTGCAGGCCGCTACGCAGCAGCAGAGCGAAGTGTTACAGCGGCTGCGCAGTCAGCCCGCCAGCGGCCGCCTCGTCATCCGCATCAGCTCGGACATCGCCAGCTGGGCCAACACCTCGGCGGACATCGAGCTGCGCAGCGGCGACATTCTCACCGTACCCAAGCGCCCGGGCTTCGTTTTGGTCAGCGGACAGGTCTACAACGCCTCGGCCATCACCTTCGTCCCCGGCAAGACCGCCGGCTGGTATCTCCAACATGCGGGCGGCGCCAACGACGTCGCCAACCACAAGGAGATCTTTGTCGTCCGCGCCAACGGCTCGGTCATCGGCAAACTCTCTGGCAGCAGGTTCACCGGAAGCGTCCTTGCCACGCGTCTTGACCCCGGCGACGTGATTGTCGTTCCGCAGAAGATCGTGGGCGGCTCTCTCATCTGGCGCAACCTGCTGACTGTTGCGCAGATCACCTCTTCTATCGCCATTACAGCCGCTGTGGCGGGGCTTCTCTAATGCCATTCACTTCCTCGATGACCGACAACCCGACGCGACTGGAAGCCGGGCCTACCCCGAACTGGGTGGTCAACGCCAGCCAGCTTTGGGACGATCGCCGCCTGCTCGTGCGCGTCGGAGGAATCGCTCTAGTCCTAAGTGCCCTCGTCGCCTTTACCCTGCCGAAACAGTACGAGTCGAGCGCGCGCCTGATGCCTCCAGACAGCGCGGGCTCAGGCTCCGCGATCCTTGCCGCACTGGTGGGCCGCTCAGCGGGCGGGACCAGCGGCCTTGGCGGCCTCGCGAGCAGCTTGCTCGGCGGCAGAAGCACGAGCGTCCTCTTCATCGAGCTGCTGCACAGCCGCTCCATTGCCGACCGCCTCATCGATCGCTTCGACCTGCAGCGCGTCTACCGCAGGCGCTATCGCATCGACACCGTGAAGTTCCTGGCGCGGCGCACCGCGATCGTCAACGACGCCAAGAGCGGCGTGGTCACCCTCACCTTCACCGACACCGACCCCGAGCGCGCCCGCGCCATCGCGCAGGCCTACGTTGAAGAGTTGAACAGCATCGTCACGCGCGCCAACACCTCTTCCGCGCGTCGCGAGCGCGAGTTCATCGAGCAGCGCCTGGTCAGCGTGCAGGCGGAGTTGCAGGACGCGCAGCAGGCGCTCAGCAAATTTTCCAGCACCACCACCACGCTCGACATCAAGGAGCAGACGCACGCCATGGTGGACGCCGCATCGAAGCTCGAGGGCGAAAAAATCGCCGGTGAATCCGAACTCGCTTCGCTCCAGCAGATCTACGGCGACGACAACGTGCGCGTTCGCGCTGCCCGCGCTCGCATCGCCGGCCTGCAGCATGAACTGGAGAAGATGAGCGGCAGCAGCGCGGACGCGCCGCCCGAGCCCAGCGACGACGCCAACCCTTATCCCTCGATCCGCCAACTCCCGCGCCTCGCCGTGCCGTACGCCAATCTCTACCGCCGCGTGCGCATTCAGGAGACCGTCTACGAGCTGCTCTCGCAGCAGTACGAGATGTCTCGTATCGAGGAGGCCAAGGACACGCCTGTGGTCAGCGTCATCGACGCGCCGCTGGTTGCGGAGAAGAAATCCTTCCCGCCGCGTTTGCTGCTTACGTTGATCCTTACCGGGATAGCGCTGGGCATCGCCGCAGCGTTCATTCTGCTTCGCCAGACATGGCGGCAGGTGGACGCCGAAGACCCGCGCAAGCTGCTCGCGCGCCAGATAGCTGGAGCGCTCCACATACGGCCTGCGGAGGACGAGCGATGAGGGCCCACGTCTCGAATGCGGCTTATGGCGTGCTCGACTACGCGGCCTATCCGATTGCAATGCTGGTGGCCGCACCCACGTTGCTGCATCGTCTCGGCGCAGGGCAGTACGGCGTGTGGGTCGTCTGCAGCGCAGCGGTCAGTACCGGCGGCATCGTTGCGGCGGGCTTCGGCGACGCCAACATACAGCACGTCGCCGCCATGCGCAGTCGCGGCAGCGCCGATGCACTTGTGCGCGCGGTCCGCAGCATGGTTGGCATCAATCTCCTGCTCGGCTCGGTCGTCGGACTGATCGCTCCTGCGCTGGCGCCGCTGCTCTCGCGCCACGTCGTGTCGTCCGACCCAGGTCTTTACCTCGCGTGCCTCCGGTCACTGCGCATGGCCAGCGGCTTGACGCTGGTGCGCGCCGTTGAAAGCGTCTGCATCAGCACGCAGCGCGCGTTCGAGCGCTACGGCGAGGCCGTCCGCATCAGCGTCCTCGTCCGCATCCTCACCATCGCCTTGGCTGCCGTGGTCACGCGCTTCGGATACGGCGTTACCGGCATAATGGCCGCCACCTTCGCGCTGATGACGCTGGGCACGGCGCTGCAGCTCATTCAACTCAAGCGCCTGGTCGCTGCGCCTTCGCTTTGGCCTGCCTTCGATCGCAATGCCTTCGACGCGCTCTTCGGCTTCGGCATCTTCAGTTGGCTGCAGGCGGTCTCGGGCGTCCTCTTCAGCCAGGCCGATCGCCTCATCCTCGGCGTCTCGCTCGGCGCCGCAGCCGTCGCCTCGTACACGCTCTGCGTGCAGATGGCGCAGCCTATCTACGGCATCGCCGCCTCCGGCCTGCATTTTCTCTTTCCCTATCTCGCGGGCCGCCACACCGTCGCGCATCCGAAGCATTTGCGCAAGGCAATCTTCGTCGCCTTCGCCATCAACCTGCTCTTCGTACTCTGCGCGACCGCGGTTGTGTTGCTATGCGGCCGCCCTTTACTGCGCGCCTGGGTCGGTGACGAGATCGCTCGCAGTTCCGCGACGATCCTCTCTCCGATCGTCTGGAGCTTCGCTCTGCTCGGACTCGGCGTCACGGGCCACTACGCTCTGCTGGCGCTCGGCCGCGTGCGCGTCGTCACTGGGCTCAACCTCACCGGCGGCGCGGCGATGCTGCTCCTGATGGCGTGGCTGTTGCCTCGCAGCGGGATCCGCGGAGTCGCCAGCGCGCGTCTCGTCTACGGCCTCGTCATGCTGGCGATGTACTACCCGCTGCTTCGCGTTCTTTTTCCCGTGCCGGGTGTTTCGCTCGCAAAACCGCGTGTTTACCCAGTCTGTGAGGACGTATGAGCGCTGGCGCGGTCACCGTCGTACAGTCGATCGACACGACCGGCTCGCGGCTGCCTTCACTGCCCATGGCAGTAGGGTTTTACTTTGCCGCACGTCTGTGCGTCACCTATCTCTTCTTCCAGTCCGACCCGCAGTTGGGCGCGATGATGAGCTTCGCGCTGAATCTTCTTCTCTTCACGATCGTGAGCTTTTACTCCTTCGGGCCATCGCCCTCGACGCTGGCGTCCGCACTGCGCGTTCGATGTCTCCGCTGGGTCGTCGCATTTCTGAGCTTTTCTCTTTGCAGCCTGCTGTGGAGCGAGACCGTCTCCGTCGGCGTCGCCTTTGCCTATTGGCTGGGCATGGCGGCCGACGTCGTCATGGTGGTCTTGCTGCTCCGCACCGGCCATGTGCCCGCGGTGTCGTCGAGCGTCATCAAGGGATACGTCGGCGGCGCGTGCTTTATCGCCTGCGTGATGTGGCTCTCGCCCACTATGGCTGACCTGCGACCCGGCAGCGACGATTTTTTCAGTCCGAACGCCATTGCCTTTACCTGCGCCTTCGGCGCCTTGCTTGCCCAGTTTCTCTCGCGCAGCGCAAGAGTGTGGAGGTTCCCGGCAATCTTTCTGGCGATCAGCTTGTTGCGCAGCTTGAGCAAGACGACAATCGCCGCCTTCATCGCCGGAGAGCTCGTCCTGCTCGCACGCGACAAGACGGTCAGCCGCCGCAGTAAGATGCAGCTGCTCGGCGCCGCGGGCCTCGTGATCGCGGCGTTCTGGAGCCTCATCGCGGCCTACTACGACATCTACACCAACGCCGGCAACCAGGCAGAGACACTGACCGGCCGCATTGGCATCTGGGCCTTCGTGTGGGAGCGCTCGCTCGAGCGCCCCTGGATCGGCCACGGTTTCCACTCCTTCCGCAACGTCATCCCGCCCTTCGGCGCCTTCGAAGCCTGGCACGCCCACAACGAACTCCTGCAACAGTTTTATGCCTATGGGCTGGCCGGCATTCTTCTGCTCATCGGACTCTACGGCAGCTTCTATCGCCAGGTGCGCCGAATCTCCCATCCGTCGAACAAGACGCTCTTTCTCGGCCTCATTATTTTTATCGTCGTTCGCGGCATCGGCGATACCGAGCGCTTCGACCTCTCCTTTCCTCTCTGGTCGATCGCACTGTTCAGCCTGATGCTGACGGCATTGGAAGAGTCGAGCGAGGGGACGCGATGGGCGTAGCGCGAATGCATCGGCCCGACGCCGCGCCGCCTCCCGGTATAGCCGTGCTGGTCGCGGCAGTCGGTGCTTCTTCGCAGCTCTCGGGCGTTGCACGGCACGCGGTCAATCTAGTCCGCTGCCTGCTGTCGCGCGTAGAGGTCTCGGCCGTCCATTTTGTCGTGGCTCCCTGGCAGTTGGACTCGTTGCGCCCGGCGTTGCCCCTCGACGATGCGCGACTCCGCATCCATGAGGTCCAGATCGCCACCAACGCTTTGTCGCGCAACCTTTGGTATTTCCGCCGCCTGCCTTCGCTCGCCACGCTGTTGCAGGCAGATATCGTGCATCTTTCCTATCCGGCGCCGCTCCGGCGCGCGGCCTTCAACTGCCCCACCGTGGTTACGCTGCACGATCTCTACCCCTACGACATCCCAGCCAACTTCGGCTTTCCGAAGATGCTCTTCAACCGCGCGATCCTGCAGCAGTGCCTGCGGGCCGCCGACGCGATTGCGTGCGTCTCGGGGAGCACGCTCCGCCGCCTCGACCTCTACGCTCCCGGGGTCTCGGTCCAAAAGGCGATCGCCATTCACAACTACGTCAGTCCGGGGCCGCCCATGGCAGCGGTAAGCCCGCTTCCGGGCTGGCAGGGCGAGCCTTTTCTGCTCTGCGTCGCGCAGCACCGCCGCAACAAGAACGTGGTGCTCGCCATGGAGGTCCTTGAACGCTTGCTTGAAGCCGAGGACATTCCATCCAACGCGCGCCTCGTCATTGTCGGCATGGAGGGGCCGGAGACGCCGCGCATCCATCGCTTCATCCGCGACTCGGGCCTCGGCGACAGAATCATTTTGCTGCGTGGCATAACGGACGCAGAACTGGAGTGGTGCTACGGGCATTGTGAGCTGTTGCTGGCGCCTTCGATCGTCGAAGGCTTTGGCCTGCCCGTGGTCGAAGCCATGTTGCGCCATTGCCGCGTCGTCTGCTCCGACATCCCGGCGTTCCGCGAGGTGGGTGGATCGTACTGCCACTACGCCGGCCTCGAGCCCGACCCGCAAGCGGCCTTCGTCGAAGCGGCGCGCATCGCGCTCAACAGTCATAAATTCCGCCCCGCTCCAACCGGCTGCTTCTCAGCGGCCATCGTCGCCGAGGCATACCTCCAGCTCTACACCCACCTGCGCGATGCCTGCGCCACAGCCAACCGTATCTGCTGCTGCAATCAAGTCCAATCATTCGAAAGAGGAAGACCGTGAACAATTCAAACGAAGACCCGAGGGCCAATGTGCTGGGCGTCTCGATCGATGCGGTCGACATGGAGAGCGCGCTTGAGCGCATCGAATTTGCGCTGGACTCAGAGCGCAAGGGCTACATCTGTCTGGCCGGCGTGCACGGCGTCATGGAGGCGCAGCGCGATCCCGAGCTGGCAAAGATATTCGCGGGCGCTGCGCTTGCGGCGCCTGACGGCATGCCCACAGTGTGGGTCGGTCGCCACCAGGGTCATCGCGCGATGGAGCGCGTCGCCGGCCCGGACCTGATGTTCGAAGTAATCCGGCGCGAGGAGTTTCGCGGCCTGACTCACTTCCTGTGTGGGGGCAAGGAGGGAGTCGCACAGGAACTGCGCGACAAGCTGCTCGATCGCTTTCCCTTCGTGAAGATCGTCGGCGTCTGCACACCGCCCTTCGGCCCCATGTCGCTCGCAGAGGAGTGTGAGTTCATCGAGAACATCGGACGTCTTCGCCCCGACGTCGTCTGGGTCGGCATCAGCACGCCCAAACAGGAGCGCTTTATGGCGCGCTACCTGCCGCTGCTCGAGACCAGGCTCATGTTTGGCGTCGGCGCCGCATTCGACTTCCACACCGGCCGCATCGCCGACTGCGCGGAGTGGATTAAACGCTGCGGCATGCAGTGGCTGGACCGGCTTCTACAGGACCCGAAGCATCTTTGGAAGCGCTATCTGCGCAACAACCCAGCATTTCTCTTCCATATCGCCCTGCAGCTCACGGGACTCCGCACCTATCCGCCTGCTCCGCGCGCTGAGCCCGGCAGTGCGCGCCGGCCGGCGTGGAGCGAAACCCACTCTCGACCCCGAGGGTCCCCCTGCGCAGGCACAAATCAAATGCTGACGAAACGCCGACAATCCTCTGACAACAACGCCTGCCTTCGCTGCCTAGATTGATAGCAACGCACCTCCTTGAGAAAGAAATTTGAGAATCAATATGAGCAGCGCTCCTCTACTAAAGTATTTTGCCGCGATGTTTTTTCTTCTGAGGACGGTGGACCAAGGCTTCGCCCAGACCCCCGGAACCGGCGCGATCTCCGGCCTGGTGTACGACTCTTCGAACCGCGTTGTGGCCAATGCCGAGGTGCAGGCGGTCAACCAGGCAACCCATGTTGCGCGGTCGGCGACCACGACCGCGGAGGGTGTGTTTCGCGTGCCGCTGCTGCTGCCGGGTCCATACACGGTCACGGTGAAGGCGGCGGGGTTTGCCGAGGACACTTCGCGTTCCATCGAAGTGACGGTAAGTGAGACGGCCTCGCTGAACGTGACCCTGGCGGTCGCTGGGGTCAAGCAAACCGTGCAGGTCGACGATCGCGCGTCGGTCGCCGAGCTTGAGAGCTCAACCCTGGGGGCGCTGGTGGACGATGCGGCGATCCAGGCGCTGCCGTTGTCGAACCGCAACTATACGCAGATCCTGGGACTGTCGCCCGGCGTGGTGGTGGCGTTGCCGACCGCGGCAGCGCTGGGGAGCGGCTCGCAGAATGTGGTCTCCGATGGCGGGAAGGCGACCGCGAACAACATCCAGTTCAACGGCGTCGACGCCAACAACCTGGCGGAAAATTCGGCCGCCAGCGCCGGCGAAGAGGTGGGTACCGCGGTCCCGGCGCCGGACTCGATCCAGGAATTCCGGGTGCAGACTGCCAACTTCGACGCCGCGTATGGACGCGGGTCGGGAGCGAACGTCGATCTGGTGAGCAAGGGTGGGACCAATCAGTTCCACGGCAGCGCGTGGGAGTTCGTGCGCAACAATATCTTCAACGCGAACGACTTCTTTGCGAAGGCTGACGGCCAGCCGCGGGCGGAGCTGAAGCAGAACCAGTTTGGCGCGACCGTTGGTGGCCCGATCGTGAAAGACAAGATGTTTTTCTTCGTGGAGTACCAGGGCTCGACCCAGGTGAATGGCCTGGGCGGCGAGCAGACGCCGACGCTGCCCCTGTTGACCTCGGACCGCTCGGCGGCGGCGCTCGGCGCGCAGTTCTGCTCGGCCGGACACCTGGACGCCGCAGGCCAGGTGGCGAGCGGGTATCTGACCCAGGCGGGCGGGACCCAGGTGGCGTGCGATGGGTCGAACATCAACCCGGTCGCGTTGACGATCCTGAACGCGAAGCTGCCAGGCGGCCAGTTTGCCGTGCCCAGCCCGGAGGTGGCGTTGGCGAGCAGCAACTCGGACCAGTTGCCGGTGGGACAGTCGACCTTTGCGCCTCCCGCGCACTACTGGGAGAACCAGTTCACCACGGACGTCGACCAGACCCTGAGCGAAAAGAACACGCTGGCGGCCCGGTTCTTCTACTCGCGCGCGACGACAACGCAGCCCTTTTCGTTGAACGGGGCGGATGTTCCTGGGTGGGGCTCGAATGGGTTGGCCCGTAATACGATGTTCGTGCTGGCGGACACGCACGTCTTCAACTCCAACCTGGTGAATATCGCGCGCTTCGGGTATGTGCGATTCGACGGCCTTACCGCGAGCCAGAATCCACTGCTCGCATCGGCCGTCGGGGAAGGAACCACGACCGGCCTGGCGGGCCCTACATCCGCGGTTCCGGGACTAGCGATCGGCGGCCTCTTCACCATCGGCCCACCGAGCACGCCTGCGACGTGGCAGGTGACCAACTCGTACATCTGGCAGGACACGGTTGCGCTGACGCGGGGCCGGCACAACCTGCGCTTCGGGGCGGAGATCAAGCGGCACCAGGTCGATGAGGATCAGCCGGAGGAGACCGACGGTCTGCTGCAGATCGCCACCTTCGACGACTTTCTGCTGGGGCAGAGCGCGGCCGAGAATGGCAGCCCGACCGGGACCAGCAATGTGACGGGGAGTCAGGCAGGAGGCGGAATCTTCCGCAGGGACGAGCGCTACACCGACTTCGCTGCCTTCGCGCAGGACGACCTGAAGCTGGCGTCGCGGCTGACCGTGAACGTGGGGCTGCGCTATGAGATCTTCGGCGCGCCGACGGACATCAACGGGCGGCTGGCAAACTTCGACACGAATATTGCGGCAGGGCAAGTCCCAAGTACGGGATCGTTCAGCGGATTCACCGTGCCTTCAAATTTTCAAGACAGCGTCCCAGCGGGTGTGACCAAAACCGCCGGCCCGGGGTTTTGGAAGACGCCCTACGGCGACGTATCGCCGCGGCTTGGGTTTGTGTGGCAGATGGCGGCGAAGCCGGTGCTGGTGCTGCGCGGTGGCTACGGCCTCTACTACGACCGGCACTCGGGAAACATTGCCGAGGCGACGCTGGGACAGCCGCCGTTTTCGACGCTCCAGATCGTGTCGGGAGCGGACAACGGGCCCGCGACCTTGCAGAGCCCCTTCGTTCCTCTGGTGCTGCCAAATTCGAGCTACCCGATCTTTACGCCGCGCACTCCCTCGTCGTTTCCCTTCCTCCAGGGGACGGACCCGGACCTTGTGGACTCACAGACCCAGGAGTACAACCTGAACCTGCAGTATGCCTTCGCCAAGGACTATGTGCTGCAGGCGGGATATGTGGGAACGCGGTCGTTGCACCGGTCGGGGCAGATCGAGTTCGACCAGGCGCTCCTGGCCAGCCCGCAGGCCCCGGTGAATGGAGCGACGGCCAACTCGGCGAACAACCTGATCCAGCGTCTGCCGTGGGCCGGGGTGAGTCCGGGTTCGCTGTTCACGCGGTCGGACTTCGCGGCGAACTACAACTCGCTGCAGAGCAGCATTGCCAGGCGCATGCGGCATGGGTTCCAGTTCCAGGGAAGCTATACTTGGTCGAAGAGCCTGGACGAGACTAGCGGCTCAGGTGGAAACGCCCTCTACGAGCTGTTCCTGCTGACCAACGACCAGCGCAATCCGCGGCAGGCCTACGGGCTGACCGACTTCGACCGCGCGCAGAGGGCTGTGCTGAACTTCACCTGGCAGGCGCCCACGTTTTACTCCGCGCCTGCGTTGGCCCGGCATTCGTTGTCCGGCTGGCAGTTCTCAGGCATCGCGGTGGTCCAGTCGGGCAGCCCCATCACGGTGATGGACGGCAATGCCGGCTCAGTCTATGGAAACTTTGAGAACCGGGCGCAGAGCACGGTATCAAATCCCTCCACACATGGTTCGCTCTTTTCACGGGTGCAAAACGGATACCTCAACCAGAACGCATTTACCCTTGCGCCCGAGGCCCCCTACGGGACCGGCCCCGGGGACACGGACTTCGGCGACAGCGGGGTCGGCATTGTGCGTGGCCCTGGCCAGCACAACCTCGACCTGGCAGTCGAACGCTTGTTTCCAGTGACGGAGAGCAAGAGCTTCCGCTTCCGCGCCGAGTTCTTCAACCTGACCAACACGCCTCAGTTCTCCAACCCCAATAACAACGTGGACTTCATCGAAGGCCCCAACGGACCTGCCAATCTTAATCCATCCTTCGGCGCGATCACTTCGACCACGGCCAACCCACGCATTATCCAGTTCGCGGCGAAGTATCTATTCTGACGCCGCGGTGATGAAAGGCAAAGTCGTGGTTACCGAATCTCCTCTCCAGGCATCGGACGTTCCCGTGGCCGCGCAGCATCAGCGCAACCCGGTCACCGGCCCGGAGATGCCCTATCGTGGCGTCTTCTACCCGCTGGGGTTCGGCGTCGAAATCTGCAGCAACGATCGCCAGGTGCTCGAAGCGGCGAACCAGGTATGGGGCCAGCTCCGTCCGCGCCAGAGCAGCGCCATCGTTCAACTGCGCATCGGCGTCGGCGAGTCCAGTTCCATCGAGTGCCCGCCCTCGCCAACCGTCCGCGCGCAGCGATATCTCATCTCTTTCATCGCCAATGTGGAGAACCACGCAACCTGCGATCTCAACACCGGCTTTGGCTTCGCGTGCATCAGCCGCATCGCGCTGCAGCATCGCCTCTATTTCCGGTATCACTTCCTGGAACCGCTGGTGATGGTGCTCGTCTCCGGGTTCTGTGCGCCCGCGCTTCATGCCGCCTGCGTCGGCTGCCTGGGCCGCGGCATCTTGCTCTGCGGCAACTCCGGCGCCGGCAAGTCGACCCTCGCCTACGCCTGCGCCCGCGCGGGCTTCACCTACATCTCCGACGACGCCAGCTATCTCCTGCGCGACTCCGAACACCCCCGCGTCGCAGGTCATTCGCACCAGGTCCGCTTTCGTCCATCCAGCGTAAGATTCTTCCCCGAACTGCAAGGCCGCGAGCTCACGCCGCGCCTCGAAGGCAAACCCTCGATCGAGGTCCCCACCTCCGAACTCCCCGGCCTTATCACCGCGCAGGAAGCGCGCGTCCACTATCTCATCCTGCTCAAGCGCAGCCCCTTCGCGGCCGCCGAACTTAGGCCAATCTCAATCGGGATTGCGCTCGAACGACTTCACGAAAGCCTCTTCCCGGTCGCCGAGATTCGTAGCCTGCAAATCGCCGCGTTGCAGCAACTGGCCACCGTGCAGGCCTTCGAGTTCCACTACTGGGACCTCGACGATGCGGTCCGCTGCCTCGAAACCCTGGCCCGCACGCCCGAGCCGACTGCATGATGCTCGCCAGACTGCAAGGCTGGCGCGAGCGGTGGGCGAAGCGCACCCCGCGCGGCGAGTTCTGGACCTATTTCTGCGCGGCCCTCTTCTTCAACTTCGGCTTCTCCATCTTCTTTTTCCTCTTCAATCTTTATCTTCTGGGCATCGGCCTCAACGAGCGATC
>Ga0302325_10029415_pt1 | contig 11351 bp, 14 predicted proteins | sample Palsa_T0_2_FD_201948 | JGI IMG/M metagenome (GOLD analysis project Ga0302325, IMG submission 201948) | Peat permafrost microbial communities from Stordalen Mire near Abisko, Sweden - Palsa_T0_2 | ecosystem: Environmental > Terrestrial > Soil > Palsa > Peat permafrost | place: Sweden: Abisko...
CCACTCTCGATTAGATTGTCTCACGCGTTCACGCCCCAAAGCCCCGGATGGTTCAAGTGCACCGCTTGCCCTTCGCGGAAGCTGCGCCGAACATCCGGATGCCGCGAAGGGCAAGCGGCGCGCGGCTGAGGATTGTCATCCAGCCTTGGGCAGAATCTGATTGATGCGTTCCCCCAGCTTGCCGAAATCCAGGCCGGCTTTGACCCAGTAATCGACCGCGCCCATCGAACGGGTGAAGGCGTTGAATTCGTTGTCGCTGACGGCGCTGAACATCACCACCGGTACATCCTGGGTGCGCGGGTCGGCCTTCATGCGGCGCAGCACTTCCAGCCCGTCGATGTCCGGCATCATCACGTCGAGAATCACCAGATCCGGGACATTGGCCGACACGAACTGCAACGCTGCCTCACCACCGGTGGCATACTGACTGTTGTATCCCAGGTGCTTGAGCAATGACGCCATCGGCCGGCAGAGATCAAGGTTGTCATCAACAATCAGGATGGTCTGCATGCAAAAGGCTTCCGCTGATATCATGGCTGTGCCAGAGCAGGCCTGACAGTGGTCCGCGTCTGATCCTTAAATTGCCAGCCGGTCAAAGCATCACTGAACGTAACATGAATCGTCAAATTAGAATGCGCCGGTTTAGTCTGCAACGGACATACCAACACATAGGTGTATAACGCAAATTGGCTGTAAAACGAAGAGCGCGTCCGGATTAGATCAAAATTCCAGGTGCCGATTAGAGGCTTTGCCGGGTCATCCAAATCGTACGCTTCGACCTTGAAAGTGCCCGCAGCCTTGATCGGCGTACCGTCAGCATCGACCGGTACCACAAACACCTTTAGCTGCGTATCCACCGTCGCGGTGCTGTCGGGATTGTCCCCGCCGGTCAATTTGCCGAAACTCAAACCATGGGTCGTCACCAGCGAGTCCAGCCGTTCGGGCGACAAACTGGCTGTTGTCGGGTGACTGCGCTGGCAAGCTGCCAGAGTATCCATGTCGCGATGATGCTGGTCGGTCAGCTGATCGACCTGCCCCTGCAGCGTCTGGTTCTGCTTTCGAAGTTGAATGTTGGCGGCGTTGGGTGAGCCGCAACCGGCGAACGCCAAAACCACGGAAACCAGACCGAACATCCTCGTGGCCGGTCGGACGATATCCGACCGCAATGGTTCTGCTCCGTTTCGGATTTCGGGCTTGGGCATTGATTCGGATTTCTGGTCTCGGGTTTCCGGTCTTCGCCCCCCGGCATCCATGCCAGTGCGAATCTTACTTCACCTCGTCATCATCCTCGCGCGGCCGGGCACGCATCGGCATCTCCGGGGCACGATCCAGCACGCGATCGGCACACCCGTATTCAACCGCTTCCTCAGCAAAAAGCCACTTGTTGCGATCGAAATCTCGATGGATCCCTTCCTTGGTCTTGTTGCAGTATTCGGCCATCAGTTTGTACAACCGATCGCGCAGCCGAAGCATGTGCGTGGCTTCAATCCCCAAATCCGTCGCCGGTCCCTGGAGCACACCGCCAATGAGCGGCTGGTGCAGCATCACCTGGCTGTTCGCCAGACAGGCCCGCTTGCCCTTGGTCCCCGCCGCGAGCAGGCAAGCGCCCATGCTCGCCGCCATGCCGATGCAGGTGGTGGCGACATCACACCGCAGATAATTCATCGTATCGATGATGCCAAACCCCGCCGACACGCTGCCGCCCGGCGAGTTGATGAAGAACTGAATGTCGCTCTTGGGATCATCGTTGGACAGAAACAGCATCTGCGCGATGATCGAATTAGCCGATTCATCGGTGACCGGCCCACCCAGCAGGATGATGCGGTCCTTGAGCAGGCGCGAATAAATGTCATACGCCCGCTCACCGCGGCCCGACTTTTCAATCACGATCGGAATCAATGTGTTGTCAATCATTTTTGCTTTCTCGTTTGCCAACTTCAACGCGGCCGATGGTATGCGGTGGTTTGCGGAGCGTCAACGCGGCGGGGGCGGAGGATTTCAACAACCGAAAAAACACCGCTGGATTTCGTTCAATCCGCCAGGTGCGGTACACTATGACAATGATCTCGCGCGACGACATCCAGGCTTTCGTCGATCAGGTCGCCAAGCGATTTCGCCCGCAGCAGGTGATTCTGTTCGGGTCGTATGCCTATGGGGGAACCGAATGAAGATTCGGATGTGGATTTGCTGGTGGTGATGCCGCACCGGGGATCAAATCTTGAGGCAGCGACCAAAATCCGTCTGGCGTGCCCAAGGCGATTTTCAATGGACCTGATTGTACAGTCGCCCGACAAGGTTCGCGGCCGACTCAAGCGCAGAGATGTTTTCATCAACGAAGTCATTTCGAGGGGAGTCGTTCTGTATGAAGGCAAGCACTCGAGAGTGGGTTGAGAAAGCCGAAGCCGATTTCGCTACGGCAATACTCGCCCGGCGATCCCGCAAAAAGTACAGCACGGACATCGTCTGCTTCCACCTGCAACAATGCCGTGGAAAAGTACATGGAAGGCCGGCTTGTTGAAGCGAGTGCGTCGTTTCCTAAAACACACGATCTTGAGCAGTTGCTCGATCTGGTTGTGCCGCTCGAACCGCTTTGGGACACATTCCGACCGTCGATGGCAATACTTTCCAATGCCGCTGTTCTGCTTCGTTATCCCGGACACACGATAAGCGCTGCAGACGCAACAAAGCTTTATAAAGCTGTGGTGAGGATGCGCGAGTTGATGCGTGACTCACTGGGAATGTGATGGATTCGAGGGAACGGAACGGCAAATTCGTCACTGATATGAAAGATTGACAACCGCGTTGAGCAGGAACAGACTTTTACAATGCAGCAGGGCGCTTGATGGCTCTGAACTGCCACATTCCTTCATCAGGAGGCACACATGATTCAGCGAGCCCTCTCACATTTCGCGGTCGTCATGCTGATTTTGCTGGGTGTTCCCGGATGTGGAAAATCTGATGCTTCCAAATCCGCCCCGTCCGATGCCGCCGCATCAGCAGGCGGCAGCAGCGCCATCGAGCAGGAGGCACAGAACGCCGCCATGGCGGAGATTCAAAAACATTTCGTGAAAACCGCCGACGGATGGATCACCGCGAGGATATCGGGAAGCCCGTATGCACCGGATCATTTTCTAAGGCAGATTCGCGAGATCCAGATCGATTCTGTGACCGCCGACACACCAACCGACGCCGACCGCCTGAACGGCGTCGAGTGGTCCGGCTCAGTGACATTCAAAAAACTCGCCTGCCGCGAAGCCGGTGACCCCGGCATGCTGCTTGACGGCATGGGTGACATCTCCCCCAACCGCCAGCGCGGCCAATGGACCGCCTGGGCCGAATACACCCCCGAAATCCTGAGCCTGCAGAAAATAAAAGGCCAGTGGCAGGTGAACGAAAACACCTGGATTCTTCATGGTACGATTCCCACACCCGACGACTACCAGAGAGCGGGAGTGAAATGAGTTTGGAATGCCGGCACCCAAACGCGTGGTTTCCAACACCAATACATGGTGGGATTGATTGCTAATGACCCGGATCACCGGCCCAATTGAGAAGATCCATGTCACGCTCACCCCCGGTGTTTGCGGTGGTAAACCGTGCATTGCCGGCACGCGCATCCGCGTGCTCGATATCTACGTCTGGAACGAATTGCAGGGAATGGGCCCCGATGAAATCATCCGGGATTTTCCGCAGCTCACGTAACAAACGTAATATTGCCTGATTTTGATGCTAAAACAGGGGGTTACCGCTGCACGATTTGCACTTCATTTCCTTCAGGGTCGCGGAAGCTGACGATCTTGCCGCCGCCGACGGCAATCACCGGCTCGAAGAGGAACTCGATGTCCGCGGCTTTCAGCTGGGCGTAGGCGGTGTCGAAGTCGGAAACGCGCACGGCAAAGTGCCGAAGGCCCTGGCAGAATCGCGGGACTTCCACCGGCGGTGGGCCGGGGTTTTTGACGGGCATCAGTTCGAGCGTTGCGCCAACGCGGAGGTTGTCATCATAGCCCAGCAGCAGGCTCGCGGGTTCCTGGCCGTTGTCGCCGACGATCTTCATGCCCAGATGTTTGCAGTACCACGCGGCGAGCTTTCGCACGTCCAGACAGCTGATGGCGGGATGGTCTATTGCTGTGAACATAAGTCCTGAGCGGAGCCGTATTCGGCGTAGTCGAAGGATCCAGCCAAGGATACGGCGAAACATCGATTGCAAAAAGAGTACGGTAGTAAATTCTTCTTCCACATCCACCGCGCGAACCGCACTTCACTCCATCCTCGGCTAGATCCTTCGACTACGCCGAGTACGGCTCCGCCCAGGACTATGACTGAAGCTTATCCTTGTTCCCATCCGCCGCCGCAACCGCCTCCGCACTTCCGGCTTCTTCGATCACTTCGTCACAGATGCCGTAGGCAACCGCCTGCTTGGCTTCGAAGAAGCGGTCGCGCTCGCTGTCCTCCTGCACGCGCTCAATCGTTTGACCGGTGCACTTGGCCATCACGCGGATGAGGGTGGCCTTGGTCTTGAGGATTTCCTCTGCCTGGATCTCGATGTCGGCGGCCTGGCCGTACACGCCGCCGAAGGGTTGATGGATCATCACCTTGGCGTTGGGGAGGATGAATCGCTTGCCTTTTTTACCGGCCATGAACAGCACCGCTCCGCCGCTTTCGGCTCGGCCGATGCAGTAGGTGGCGACGTCGCAGGTCAGGAAGCGCATGATGTCGTAGACTGCCAGCGTGTCATCCACCACTCCGCCGGGGGAGTTGATGTAGAGGTTGATGTCGGCATCCTTCTTCACGCTTTGCAGGTAAAGCATCTGCATGATGATGCGCGAAGCGCTGACGTGGTTGATCTCACCGCCGAGGAACAGCACCCGGTTTTCCAGGAGCATTTCCTCGAGGGTCATCTCACGGTAGCGGTTCATCCCGCCGCCACCGCCGGGTGGGCCGGGCATTGCCACGGGCATCGCCACGGGCCCGCGGCCTGGAAGAATCATCGGACCGGCCATCGTACTGGGTCGCCGATTGGGCCGTACATTGTTGTTATCAAAGTTCGCCATTCGTCTCCTGGATCAGACCGCACATTTGAACATCTGGTCAGTGCGGCGGATGTTATGCCGTTGCGCGTGGAGCGTCAACGCTGTTGGGTTTCACCAATCAACAAAGCCCACCGCGCTGCGGTGGGGGGCAACCCACGGCAGCGCCGCGGGCTTTTCACATTATCGGACTGTCGCGAAAACCTGCTGTTGTTCGGTGTCTATTCGCCCGGTGATTAAGCTGCTCCGCATTGATGGTTTTTCACAAAGGAGCTTGATATGAAAAGTCGATCCGCAACCCGCAAGTCAGCCGCTCGCCGGACTTCGATCCCGCGTCGATCCGCGGTTGGATCCTTCGGTGGAATGCTCGCCCGGCTGGGCCTTGCCAGCGATCAGCTCAAGCGCGCCCGACGGCGATGAGTCATTGAGAATCGAGGATGGAAGATTGACGATAGCGAATTGCCATCTTCGATCTTCCATCCTCAATCTTCGATGCTCATTCTCCTACGCCGCTTCCTGCGGTGTCTGGTCTTTGAAGTAGGAAAACACGTTGCGCACATATGCCACGCCGTCCATGGCGGCGACGACCACCACCTCGTGAGTCGGCATGTCCGCCTCGATCACCAGGTTGTGTTCATCCACGTTGATCACATCCGCCCCCGCCTCTTTCACAGCCGCAGCCAGATCGGTGATGCTGTTGCGATCGGGGTTGTTGCGATCCACGACAATCAGTACGTTCGACATCCACATAGAAACCATCATAGGGGACAAGCGGGCTGGTCACTCCAATTGTACAAGGTCTGACATGAGTTCTCCACCTCCAATATCGGCGTTGGCGGAAAGCGGTATGAGCGGCAAAATGTTGGGTTGGCGGGGCTGTTCGCATTTTCTTCCTTACCCCCGAAGCACCTGCCCCTGCACGAGATTCCTGAACAATCCCGGCTCGGAAACCAACTGATCGTAGGCCCCATCCTGCGTGATGCGCCCGCCGTCGGCGACAAGGATGCGGTCGCAGTTTTTCACCGTCGCCAGGCGATGCGCAATGATGAGGGCCGTTCGACCGGCGACGCAATTCTCCATCGCCTGCTGCACCAACTGCTCGCTGACGGTGTCCAGCGCGCTGGTGGCTTCATCGAAAATGAAATAGTCGGGGTTGGCCAAGAGCGCCCGGGCGATCGCCAGGCGCTGGCGCTGCCCGCCGGAGAGGGAACTGCCGCCTTCACCGACGCGGGTCTCGGGGCCTTGCGGCAACTTGGCGATGAACTCCCAGGCGTTGGCCTGTTCGCAGGCGCGGCGGATTTCTTCATCGGTGGCATCGGGCCGGGCGACGCAGAGGTTGTCGCGGATGCTCGTGCGGAAGATGAACGGGTCCTGCGGAACCACGCCGAAGTGCTGGCGAACATCCGGCCCGTTGCAGCGGCGAAGATCAACTCCGCCCAATGACACCGTGCCCTGGTCGGGATCATAGAGACGCAACAGCAACTGCGTGACAGTGCTCTTGCCCGCGCCGCTGGGGCCGACCAGCGCGACCTTCTGCCCGTACGGAATGTGCAGTGTGATGTCGCGGAGCACCTGCCTGTCGGCGTCGTAACCGAAACCGACATTTTTCAGATCGATGTCGCCGCGCGCAGGGACGGTCGCTTCTTCACCCAGGGGATCGGGCGTGGTGCTGGCGGTGCGCAGCACGGTGTCGATGCGATCGAGCCCCGCCTGGGCGGCACCCTTCATGGTCGACACACTGAAGAGCGTGGTGAGCGCACCCTGCATCTGGCCGAACGCCATCAGGTACGCCTGGATCTCGCCGATCGTGATCTGCCTGCCCGGTGGCTTATGTCCCCGGTCGTACCAGAATCGCCACGCGGCGGCGGCACACAACGCGGCGAAGGCGCAGTAACCGATCAGCTCCGCCTTCATCCATTGCACATGGCTGTTGACGTCGCGCTCGTATCCTTTTTTGCCGATTTCCCAGACGTTCTTTTCAAAGTCCGCCAGGACGGTTTCTTCCATCGCATACAGCTTCACGTCCCGGCTGCCGCGCAACAGATCGGCCACGTAACCGCTCACGTTGGTTTCCACCTTTTGGAAATCCGAGTGCAGGCGGTGCACCTTCTTCCGCGTGTGGTGCATGAGGATGACGGTGCACAGCACGCAAGCGAACAGCACGCCGCTCATCATCCAGTCCCATGCGCCCAGCCAGATGAAGGTGCTGATCAGAATGAACAATGCCCCGGGCGCGCCGAACGTGAACTGCTGAAAATATTCCTGCAGTCGGGCCAACGGCGAACCAAACAGATAACTGAACAGCTCCCCGCTGTGGTTCTTGATATGGAATCGCAGGCACAGCGAATTCACATGCTTGAAGAACGAGGCGCGCAGCGAAAAGACCACTTTCTCCCGCACAAAAGTGAACATGCGGTAGCCCAGATGCCAGACCAGCATGCGCGCGACGATCGAGGCGAACAGATACGCGATCACCAGCCACGCGAGCCGATGGAACCGGGTGGCGGTGGTGATGTTGTCGGCGAGAAGCACCTGATCGATCAGGTACTTGGGCATCGTGATGGATTGAAAGGTGACCGCCACGCCGTGCATGGCGTTGAGAATCAGCGCGCCGATGACCAGCCATTTGTACGGGCGGATTCTTGGCCAGAGGAATTTCCAAAGGGTGGGGGTGGTGTTGTCAGGGGGATCAGATGACATCGATCGAATAAATGCAGAAGTCAGAATGCAGAATGAAGAAAGAGGAACATGCAGGCTCAATGTTCGCCGCATTCTTCTGTTTTCATTCTGCATTCTGACTTCTGCATTTCCTACTTATTCCCCCGCCGCTCGGCTTCGCGGCGCATCTGCTCGGCTTTGGCTTGCAGGTCGGCGAGCCAACCGGCCAGACCGCCGGTCTTTACGGGTTTGGAACCGATTCCCAGGTTGTCCTTCTTGCGGTTCTTGCTGCCGCGCGTCGGGGCGGCGTCCACGATGATTTTGCCGGCTTTCTCCGCTTCCTCACGCTCCTTGATGTGATCGCGGATGATCTTGCTTTCGATGATGCCGATCGACGTGCTGGTCAGGATGTAGAGATTCAATCCGCTGGGTCCGTTGTACAGCATCACCGGGAACAGCAGCGACATCCACTTCATCATCTTGCGCTGCTGCTCCTGCTCGGGTGTCATGTTCGGCGGCACGGGTTGCAGTTGCTGCTGCACGAAGAACACCACCGCCAGCAACAGCGGCAGGACGTTCAGGTCCGTGACGCTGCTGAGAAGGGGCAGCGGAATCGCAAACGGAAGATGCCACAACATATCCGGTTGCGACAGATCTGCGATCCAGGTCAGATGCACATGACCAAACCGCAGAAAACCAGCCTGGCGAAGATCGAATGTGCTTTGCAGCGCGTTCCACAGCGCGATCCAGATTGGTGTCTGCAGGAACATCGGCAGACAGCCGAAGAGCATGCCCGCGGGGTTCATCAGCTCGGCCTGCGCCTTGAGCAGCGCCTCCTTGTCGTCGGCAAACTTCTTCTTCAACCGCTCCAGCTCGGGGCCCTTCTTGCTCATCTCGAGCATGTTGATCTGCGACTTCTTGGTGATCGGATGCAGCAGGGTTCGCACCAAAGCCACCAGGCAGATGATGGCAATGCCCCAATCTTTAAAAAAGACCCAGTGGAAGCACCAGAGGATGAAATACAGCGTCTCGATCAGCCAGGTGAACGTGATGAACCCGCACGGCCAGCTGGTGTAGATCAGCGTAGTGGCGTACTGCTTGGGGAAAGCCGAGTAATACGCGTCCTTCAGCAAGCTCCGTTGCTTGGGACCGAAGAAAACGTGCGCATCCAGCGAATCCGAAGCATTGGGCTGCAACGTGAATTCATTGGTGGTGATTGCCAGCTGCGTGGGATAAGCGTTGTTCCGCTTTTCATCGCCGGTATCGATCCCCACCGCGATGGCCGATGCAAGCTTCACTGAAGGAGTCGTTGAACTGCCCGCGTAGTCCGGCTGGTAGATCGCGTCAAAATAGGAGTTGCACACGCCGACCCACAACATGGGGCGGGTGTCGGTGGCAATCAGATCCTTCGCCGGTTTTCCCTTGGCAAATTCGCTGACCGTGGCACCGCCGGTGTTGACGGATTTGTACTCGTCGTATCCGGCGACATATCGGCGGTCTTCCGATCGCAGGTTCTCCCGCGCAGGTGACGTCGGGCCATTGAATATCGCACTGACCTTCAACGCCCTGCCGCTGAGATTGCGAAATTCCTGGCGCAGTTGAACATCGTAGCCGCTCCCTTCGCTGGAATCGCGCGGCAGCAGCTTGAAGGTTTTGCTCAATTCCAGCGCGGGCTTGCCGGCATCGGTGATGATCGTCGTGTAGGTGACCGAGTCGATGCTGGATGCCGCGATCGCCCATTTGATGTCGGAGAGATCCACATCCTTTCCGTCGATGTTGACGCTGCGCGTCGCCATCGGGCGAGTGATTGATTCGAAGCCTTCGATCGGATGTTCAAACTCATACTTCTCAGGTTGAGCGGCTGATGCGTGGAAGTCGCTCAGCACGACCGACTTCACGCCGGCCCCCGTGGGATCGACCGACAGCACCATCGGGTACTTCGGATCGTTGCCGAGCGTGGCGCTGGCGGCGGCAGCTTTCGGTGCATCCGCGGCGGCAAAACCGGCCGGAGCCGACGGGGTCGCCGGCACCGTCGTTGCGACGGTCGTCGGAACCGGCGCAGGCCCGACTGGATTTGAACTCGGAGCTTGCGTGACATCCTGCTTGGGTGTGGGGTCGAACCATCCCGGATGCACCGCCTGCAGGTGCGACATGAACAACCGGTAGCCCAGCAGCAGGGCCAGCATGACCGAGACACTTATAATTAACCGCTTAGTTTCCATCTAGTTCCTGATCAAACAAAGACTGTCAGTTGTTCGTGGTCCGTGGTCCGTTGTACATGCCGTAACAACGGGCCACGGACAACTGACAATTCGGCTATCTGCCGTCCCTCAATCGCGTGCCCAAAAAGTTGTCCAGTTCCGGCACCGCCTCGACCTTTTTGACCGTGGTCTCCACATCGTAGGGCAGGCGGACAAACTCCACGGCGGTGTCGGTCACGATCACAAAGCTGCTGCGCGGATCGCGATCGCGCGGCTGGCCCACACTGCCCACATTGATGATCGCCTTCTCATCGGTGAGCTCAAACTTGTAGTCCAGCTCATCGGGGCTGTAAAAATCCGGCCCCTCGAGGAATACGCCGGGCACATGGGTGTGGCCGACAAAACACAGCTTCTCGAACCGCTCGAAAATGCTGACGAATTTTCCAGGGTTGGTGTAGATGTCGTCGGGGAAAATATATTCGTTGATCGGCCGGCGCGGGGACGCGTGCACCGCCACCAATTCAGGTGTTTTGATTCGCACGGGCAGGTTGCCCAGAAACTTCCATCGCCTGGCCCGCGCCACCGGATCGGGGTCGTTCTCAAAAAGCTGCCGGCTCCAATAGCACGCCTGCTCGGCACCGGTATTGAAATTAAACGGCTCATAAAAAAGGGCAAAATCATGGTTCCCCATGATCGACGCCCGGCAGCGCGAAGCGACCAAATCCAGGCATTCCATCGGATTGGGGCCGTATCCGACGATGTCGCCGAGGCAGACCACATGCTGAATCCCCCGCCGGTCGATCTCGCCGAGCACCGCGGTGAACGCTTCCAGATTTCCGTGGATGTCACTGACAATCGCAAACATAGAACGAATCGGGGATCGTAAGGGAGGTGGCAGGGAGCGTCAAACTTGCGAAGTCCGTTGTGGGTTGTCCGTTGTTAGTTGTGGGTTGGCTAATCAGAAGCCCGCAGCGCTGCCGTGGGTCACCATCGCGTCGATTCCGGATTTTCCGTCTGACCCCCTTGCAGGGAGAAAAGCGGTTATCTATACTGCTCGGCTCGGAATTTGGAATTGAACTTTTGAGGTTTGTATGCCACGCGTTTGCTATTTCACCGGCAAGAAGACCACGTTTGGGAATCAGATCACCCATCGTGGCAAGGCCAAGTATCTGGGCGGAGTCGGCACCAAGGTGACCGGAATCACCGCCCGCACGTTCAAGCCGAACATTCAAAAAGTTCGCGCTGTGATCGACGGCCAGATCGTCCGCGTGAAAGTCAGCACCAAGGCGATCAAGGCCGGGCTGATTGTTAAACCGGTCCGACGCAAGTGGACCAAGCCCGCGGAAACGACCGCCGCCTGAACCGAACAAATACCCGGCCACTAGCCGCTTCAGCGGCTAGTGCGTGAAGTTGAAACGCATTGAACGCCGTCCCGTCATCACGGGACGGCGTTTTTGCTTTCCAC
>Ga0302325_10029416_pt1 | contig 11351 bp, 12 predicted proteins | sample Palsa_T0_2_FD_201948 | JGI IMG/M metagenome (GOLD analysis project Ga0302325, IMG submission 201948) | Peat permafrost microbial communities from Stordalen Mire near Abisko, Sweden - Palsa_T0_2 | ecosystem: Environmental > Terrestrial > Soil > Palsa > Peat permafrost | place: Sweden: Abisko...
AGCCGCCCGTGCGCCGAGGCGAAACGGTGCACCGGGACCCCGCCGATCTCGCTGTCGCCGGGCTCCAGGACGTCGGCCCAGGTGTGGGGGTCGAGTGCGCAGGTGGAATACGCCTCGGCCTCCCATGTGGTCTCCGCCACCAGGTGCTCGGCCAATTGCCGTGCTGCCGCCTCGGCTCCGCCGATGATCTGAGGCCCGTAGCGCGGCGTGACGAAGGCAACCTTCATCGGGGAGTCCCTGCCACCGTGGCGACAGCCGCGACCACCTGGCCGGCGACGACATCGAGGGACAGCTGCGGCACGCGTCGTCGTCCGGCGTCGACCAATCGTTGCCGCAGCGCGCCGTCGGTACAGACCCGGTGCAGCGCGGCGGCGGTGTAGAGCGGGTCACTTCCGGCCAAGAGCAGCGCGGCGTCGCCGACCGTCTCGCGTATCGCGCCCACGCTGCGGGCTACGACGGGGACCCCCGCCGCCATTGCTTCGACGAGCGGCACCCCGAACCCTTCGTGGGCCGAGAGGGACAGGTAGACATCGGCGGCCGCGAAATACGCGGCCAAGGCGGAGTCGGACACCTCGCCGGCAATGCGCACCGCGCCGGCCAGTCCCAGCTCGTGCACGAAGCCGCGCAGAGCTTTGAGATAGGCAAAGCTCGAGGTCCCCCCGACGAGGTGCAGGCGAGCCTCCGGGTCGTACAGCCGCCGGTACACCCACAGCGCCTTGACCAATTCGTGCTGTGCCTTCGACGGCACGACCCTCCCCACAAAGAGAATGTCGGCGCCGCCCTCCCGCTTCGACGCGGCGAGCTCGCCGGCCACCCGATCGTCGGGCGGCGCGCCGACGCGGTGGTAGTCCACTAACACGGGGATCACGGTCGTCCGGCCATAGCCGGCCTGCTGGAGGCAACGCTCGTTGAAGCGGCTGTCGGCCAGGCCCAGCTGCGCCCGCGACGCCAATCGCACCAATTCGTCGTGGGCCCGGGCCGCACGTTCTTCGGTGTGCGGCTCCCATGCGGCGAAATGCTCGGGCCCGGTGAAGTTGTGGAAGTCAATGATGAGCGGTTCCCCCCGCTCGGCCAGGAAGCCGGCCACCGCTGAGGACGTCGAGAACTGATAGATGTGCACGTCGCCCTCGGCCGCGTGGTCGGGGTACATCCAATGCTTGTACGCCTCGGCCGCCAGGTCGTCATGAATCGCCTCGGCGAAGATCTCCGACCGCCACCCTGCCGCGCGCAGGATGTCACGCAGCAAGAGGGTGTGCGTGCCCGTGGCATCGTGCGGATTGAGCGTCGGGACGAACTGATGGACGGCCACCGGCGGACCCTGCGGCCCGGCGGCGCTCACTGCGCCAGTGTCGGCTCGGCCGGAGGGACGGTGGCCCGGACCGCGGTCACCAGGTAGTCGGCGTCGTCGGGGCCGATTGTCACCGTCGTGTGGTAGCCGCTCTGGTCGAGCAGATGGCGCCAGGTCTCCGCCCGTAGCGGTCGGCCCGGAGCGAGGTCGGCCTCGTAGGGCGCATCGGCCGCATCCCACGACGAGCGGCTGAGTGAATGCACCACCAGCACCCCACCCGGAGCCAGCTTGGTCGCGATGAGGTGCAGGAGCTGCGTGCGCTCGCCGCTCGCCATGCCGTCGACCACGCCGCTCAGCACGATGGCGCCGAGACCGGCCGGGGCCACCGCGCGCAGATGGTCGGCCACATCCTCGCCGCGGAGGTCGGACACGGTGAGCACGCCGTGCTCGACCAGATTGGGACGCGGGTCGACCCCGTAGGCATCGCCGCCTGCAGCAATGATCTGCCGCACCAACCACCCGTCGCCGCTGGCGGCGTGCACGATGCGCCCGGTCGCCGCCCCGACGGCGGCCAGCGTCGGCTGGACCCACCAGGCGCCGTCTCGGTGCAGCGCGGGAAGTTCCACCACACCCGCGCTCGGCACCCGCTGCACCTCCACCTTGCGCTCCAGTTCCTTGAGGCGCCTTTCGACGATGTGCAGGGAGCGGCTCACCGCCGAGGCGAACTGGCTCACCTGATGGGTGATCCAACCCACGTACCACAACAGGAGCGAGCGCATCCCCTTCTTGACGACAGCGCCGGCGGCCCGCTCCGATGCCACCGGGACCACTGGATCGACGAAGGTGGCGGCGTCCACCATGCGCAGGGCCTCGGTCAGGTCACCCCCGCGCCCGGCCACCGGTGAGTGGGCCAGGAACAGCTCGTCGAGCTCGCGCTCGAGCTTGGGCGGCAGGTCGCCCGAGGAGCGCCGGAGGCGGACCTCTTCTTCGATCTCGGCCATGACCTGGGCCACGTAGGCCTGGGGATCCGCCGTGCCCGCCGCGTCCGCCGCGTCTCCCGTGTCCGTCGTCGTCCCCTTGTCGGTCACCCCTGCGACTCCAGATGCGCCAGCTCTTCGGGCGCCATCTGCGCGATGGCCTCGGGCTCGGGCGGGAGCAAGCTGGCCCGGACCGGCATGGTGATGAAGCCGGTCGCCTTGCCCGGGCACATGACCTCGAACGAGCCCGCGGAATCGCGCCAGTCGTAGAGCACCCCACCCGGGCTCAACACCCCGACGGAATAGGTGAACGAGCCGTCGAGTAGTGGGATGTCGTCCAAGAAGAAGTTGACCAGCCCGGGGCCGACGGGCAGATCGAAGCGCAGGTCGAGTATGTCGGTGGCGGTCCGCATGAAGCAGTTCCCGTCGCTGTCCCGCAACTCGAGGGAGAAGACGACGTCATTGGTGGCAATCGACGCGTGGTAGCCCACGCCGATGGTGAGCGTATCGCCGGTGGACATGTAGGCCACCTCTTCGAACCGGGGGTAGGTGTGCGCAATGTAGGTGATCCGAACCGGGTGCTCGACGTCGGGGCCGGGGGGTGTGGTCACCGAAGAGCGCGGTTCGGGCTCCTCATCGGGCAAGGGCACCAAGAGGGTGCCTTCCTCCTCGAGCAGGCCTTCGCGAAAGATCCGCACCGCTTCGCCGGGGAGGGCCTCGATGACCACATCGCCGTGGCTCAGCACCACCGCCCGATCGCAGATGGAGCGCACCTGGTCCGGCGAATGGGTGACGAGAAGGATCGTGCGGCCCTCACGCTGGAAGGACTTCACCCGGTCGATGCACTTGCGCTGGAAGCGCTCGTCGCCCACCGCCAGCACCTCGTCGATGACCAAAATGTCCGGGTCGACGTTGACGGCTACCGCGAAGCCGAGACGGACGTACATGCCCGAGGAGTAGAACTTGACCTGCCCGTCGATGAACTCTTCGAGCTCGGAGAAGTCCACGATGGCGTCGAAGACCTTGTCCACCTCTTTCTTGGACATCCCGAGCAGGGACCCGTTGAGGTAGATGTTCTCCCGTCCGGTCAGGTCCTGTTGGAAGCCGGCCCCCAACTCCAGCAGGCCGGCCAGTTTCCCCCGCACCACGACCTCGCCCGAGGTCGGTTGGAGGACGCCACAGATGCACTTGAGCAAGGTCGACTTGCCCGAGCCGTTGCGGCCCAGGATCCCCACCGTCTCCCCTTCGCGCACCTGCAACGACACTTTGTTCAGGGCCCAGAATTCCTCGCTCGGCGTGCGCATGCCGTGGATGACCCGCTCCTTGAGCGAGTTGTACTTGCCCTGCGCCAGGCGGAAGCGCTTCGAGATGTCCTTGACGTCGACGGCGACCTCGCTCATCCCCTAGAGCTCCTCGGCGAAATTGCCCTCGAGGCGGCCGAACACGACGAGCCCGAGATAGACAACGACCAGCCCGGCGGCGAGCACCCCCACATCGAGCCCGGCGTACCAGGCCAAGCTGTGCGGCGGCAGCTCGGCGACCACGAGGTGGGGAGCCACCGTCGATGTCACCGTGACCTTGCCGTAGAGGACCCGTTGGAAGCTGAGCACCAAGGGGGTCATCGGGTTCAAGAAGTACAGCCAGGTCACCCCGTGCTTGGACAGCCTCAACGCCACCTGGCTCTGGAAGGAGTAGACGATCGGGCAGGCCCAGAACCACGCCGTCATCACCACTTCGATCAGGTGTTGCGTGTCGCGCAGATAGACGTTGACCGCCGAGAGCAGGATGGCCAGGCCCGATGCGAGCACCAGGGCGGCCAACAGGGCGAGGGGCAGCAGCGGCAGGTAGCCCCAGGCCGGGGCGGAGTGGAACGCGAACAGGAAGATCACCATCACGATGGCCTGGAAGAAGAAGAAAACCCCGGCCGAGCCGATGGAGGCGAGGGCCAGGATCTCGCGGGGGAAGGACACCTTCTTCACGATGGCGGAGTTGTTCACCACCACCCCGGTGGCGGTCTGCACGCCGACCTGGAAGAGATTCCACAGCAGCAGCCCGGAGAACAAGAAGATGACGAAGTGCGGGATGCCGTTCTTGGCGATGAACTGGAAGACGATGAAATAGATGGCCAGCGTCATGGCTGGCGCGATCATCGACCACACCAGGCCGAGCACCGAGTTCTTGTACTTCACCTTGATCTCGGTGCGCACCAGGTACACCAGCAGCTCGCGCGACAACCAGATCTCGCGCAGGCGCTGCGGCACGCTTATGGTGGGCGAGACGACGCGCGTGACCTTGTGGCCGCGGGCCTCGCGTTGCGTGAACCCCGCTGCCTCGGCTGCCATGGGTGAGGCGTCGGCTACCGGACGCGCCAGGCCGAAGCCCTCGTGCACGCCGCCGTCTGCGCCGTTAGCCGGTGGTTTGGCGCCCGACGCAGAGGCCGGGACGTCCAATGCCACGTTTAAACGCTCCCTGCCGCGGCGACTGAGCGGTCGATGACCTGGTCGATGAAGCCGTACTCACACGCCTCTTCGGCGGTGAACCAACGGTCGCGGTCCGAGTCCAGCTCGATCCGCTCCAGCGGCTGCCCGGTGTGGAAGGCGATGCGCTCGGCCATCATGCGCTTGAGGTAGATGATCTGCTCGGCCTGGATCGCAATGTCCGCCGCCTGGCCCTGCATCGACCCCGAAGGCTGGTGCATCAGGATCCGCGAGTGGGGCAGGGCGAACCGCTTGCCGGGCGAACCGGCACACAGGAGAAACTGGCCCATGCTGGCCGCCAGGCCGACGCAGATGGTCGACACATCGGGCCGGACGTACTGCATGGTGTCGTAGATGGCCAGCCCGTCGGTCACCGAACCCCCGGGCGAGTTGATGTACAGCGAGATGTCCCGGTCGGGGTCTTCGGCCTCGAGCAGGATCAGCTGGGCACAGACCAGGTTGGCCGTGAGCTGGTCGATGGCGCTACCGATGAACACGATGCGCTCTTTGAGGAGCCGTTGGTAGATGTCAGACGTGGGTTCTTGTCCCCCGCCGGCGGCGAGGATCGAAGGGAGCGTAGATGCAGGAGCCATGACATGAGGCTAGTTGCCGGGACGGGCACCCATGGGCGCATCGCCCTACACTCCCTGTTCACCCGCACTGCGGGCGTTGCGGGCGTGGCGGAACAGGCAGACGCGCCGGGTTTAGGTCCCGGTCCCCACTGGGGGTGGAGGTTCGAATCCTCTCGCCCGCACTCTCGCCCGCACAAACGGGCAATTGCGCTGGTGGACCCCCAACTCAGGCACCCGACGGACTACTCGGACTACTCGGGCACCCGGCACACGTAGGCCAGCAGGTAGCAGTCCTCGATCGCGCTGAACAGCCCGCGGGCGGTGGCGACGGCATCGACGTCGAAGCGGCCGGAGGCCAGGCTGGGGCCGGCGTAGTTGAGGCCCTTGGCCTCGACCACCTCGAAGCCGGCCCGTACGAGCTTGTCGCGCAGCTCGGCGTGGGTGTACTCGTGCTCGTGATCGGGGTCGATGAATTCGTCCTGCTGGAGCCGGGTGACCCGAGCGTTCGGGGTGTCGAGGCCGAGATAGCCCCCGGGCCGCAGGACGCGGCGCACCTCGGAGAGCACCGTGTCCGCCACGTCGAGGGGCACGTGCTCGATGCTCTGACCGCTGTACACGAGGTCCACCGATCCGTCGGCATAGTCGGAGAGGTCGACCATCGAGTGGTAGCGGTAGCGCACCGGTCCGAGCTTGGTCTGGGTCACGGCGTGTGCCGTGTCCTCCTGGTAGAGCGCATTGCGCTCGTCCGAAGGGAGGTCGATGACCACCAGGTCGTCGAAGCGGTACGGATAGCCCATGAGGACCAGGGCGCCCGTGGCATTGCCGAGCGCGGTCCCGCCCAGGTCGAGGATCCGCTTCCCCTCGGGCAGTGAGCGCACGAACATCATCCGGCTGAGATGGAGCGACTGGCCCAGTCCGGGAAACGGCGTCACCGACCACCACTCGCCCGAGGCCACGGCCCAGTTCGCCACCTCTTGAGGGGTCAGTGCGCCGTTCTCGAGACCCGAGAGATAGCTCGCCGACCCGGTCGGATCGGGCTCGCGACCGAGAATGAGCTCGTAGACGACATCGAGGACTTGCGGGGCCGACATGGTGGACAGCGCGCGCCAACCGCGGCCGCCGGGTACGGGGAGCGACGCTCCGCGCAGGCGACGCAGCGCACCCTTCACCGTCGGCATGGCCCTCAACGTAACCGCGGCGACCAGGTAGGTTCGACGCTCATGCCGCACCTGGTCGCCGCTCCCGACAAGTTCCGTGGCACCGCGTCGGCGGCCGAAGCGGCGGCCGCAATGGCCGGCGCGGCGCGGGGCGCCGGATGGACGGCCGATGAGGTCCCGCTGTCCGACGGCGGGGAGGGACTGCTCGAGGCCGTCGGCGGCGCACCCCGACGCGTGCGGGTGCCGGGCCCCCTCGGTGCGCCCACGGAGGCCGAATGGCGGCTCCTGCCGGCCACCGACGACCGGGGCGCGACGGCGGTGATCGAGATGTCCCAGGCCGCCGGCCGGGCACTGCTCCCCCAGCCGCAGGGCGACGACCCCGTGGCGGCGGACACCTCGGGTGTGGGGCATCTCCTCCTCAGTGCCCGCGACGCCGGCGCCACCCGGATCGTCATCGGCTGCGGCGGTTCGGCCACGACCGACGGCGGCTGGGGTGCGGTGCAGGTCGTCGGCTCCCCGGCCGCGCTGGCCGGCATCGACCTCGAGGTGGCCTCCGACGTCACCACGTCCTTCACCAGGGCCGCCGCCATCTTCGGGCCGCAGAAGGGCGCGTCGCCGCAGCAGATCGAGCTGTTGACCGGCCGCCTTGTCTCCCTGGCCGACCGCTACCGGCGGGACTTCGCCATCGATGTGGACGCCCTGCCCGGCGCCGGTGCCGCCGGGGGGCTGGCCGGAGGTCTGGCCGCGCTCGGCGCCCGGATCGTGCCCGGCTTCGACCTGGTGGCCGGCATGACCGGGCTGGCCCGGCGCATCGCCGGGGCCGACCTGGTGGTCACCGGCGAAGGCCACCTCGACCCCCCCTCCTTCGAAGGCAAGGTGCCCGGGGGCGTCCTGCGCCTCGTCGACGGGCGGTGCCCCGTGCTGTGCATCGTCGGTGATGTTGACGAGAAGGTGCGTCAGTCCCCGCCTCCGGGGCTCGAGATCATCAGCCTGGTGGCCCGATTCGGTCCCTCCCGCGCCCGGAGTGACACCAGCGCCCTTATCGCCGAGGTCACGCAAGAAGCCCTGGTCCGGTCTTGCCTCTGAGCGCCCGCGTCGGTCATGCTGCTCGCGCCGCGCCGCGTCAACCGCCGCGCCGGCGCCGGGTCGGGACCATCCCGGCGGCGCCCTGATCACAGCAGAGGAGAGAACAAAATGGGACTGCTCGACGGAAAGGTGGCGATCGTCACCGGAGCGGGACGGGGCATCGGACGGGAGGAAGCGCTCCTCCTGGCCAGCGAAGGCGCCAAGGTCGTGGTCAACGACGTCGGGGGCGCCCTGACCAACACGGCCGCGGGCGAACACCCGGCCGAGGATGTCGTCGCCCTCATCAAGAAGAATGGCGGCGAAGCCGTCGTCAACGGCGACGACATCAGCTCGTGGGAGGGTGGCAAGAACGTCGTCACCCAGGCTATCGACACCTTCGGCAGCCTCGACATCCTGGTCAACAATGCCGGGATCCTGCGGGACAAGATGTGCTTCAACATGGAGGAGTCCGACTGGGACGACGTCATCCGGGTGCACCTCAAGGGCCACTTCGCCCCGACCCATCACGCCGCCGTCTACTGGCGCAACCGGGCCAAGTCGGGCGAGGACGTGACCGGTCGCATCATCAACACGTCGTCGGAGGCGGGCCTCTTCGGCAACGCGGGCCAGGCCAACTACGGGGCGGCCAAGGCCGGCATCGCTGCACTCACCCTGATCCTCGCGCGCGAGTTGGGACGCTACGGCATCACGTCCAACGCCATCGCGCCCCGGGCCAGGACCCGCATGACCGAGGGGCTCTTCAGCGGCGCCGGCAAGATCGACGCGGGCGTCTTTGACGGCTGGGACCCGAAGAACGTGGCCAACCTCGTGGTGTTCCTGGCCACCCCCGAGGCGGCGGACATCACCGGGCAGATCTTCGTCGTGTTCGGCGGCAGCATCTACGCCATGAGCTCGTACCACCCGGTGGGACAGCTCACGCGGGAAGCCGAGTGGACGCCCCAGCAGCTCATCGAGGCCAAGGGCGAGTTGTTCAAGGGCGTCAGCTCCGGCGTGCCGCCCTTCAGCTTCCTGTAAACCGCTCGCCTTGGACCACTTCGCGCTGCCGGTGGCGATGGGCATGCGCGTCCCAGCGACTCTTGGGGGGTACGTTCTCCCTCATGTCAGAAGTCGACGTCAGTGTGCCCGTGGAGCCTGCCTGCCAACGCTCCGTGCTGGGGACGTTCGCCGAGTGCCCGCACTGTGCCGGCGAGATGCGTCCCGAGCACGCCCACTACCGCTGCGGCACCTGCGGGTGGCGTGATTCCTGTTGCGACTAAGCGCGACTGACTACGACTGACTGGGACTGACTGGGACTGAGTGCGACTGAGTGCGACTGAGTGCGACTGACTGGGACTGAGCGGTGACGCTCGGCGTCGCGCCCTCGAAATGAGGCACGATGACGCCATGACAGACCACAAGTTCCGTTTCGCCGCACAGCTGAGCAAGGGGCCCGAGGGGACGGCCACATCGTGGGCCGAACAGGCACGCCGGGTCGAGGATCTCGGCTATTCCGCCCTCCTCATGCCCGATCATTTCGGCGACCAGCTGGCCCCGGTCCCCGCCCTGGCGGCAGTGGCGGCGGCGACCACTACCTTGCGCTTGGGGTCCCTCGTCTTCGGCAACGACTACCGCCACCCATTCGTGCTGGCCAAAGAGGCAGCCACCCTCGACGTCCTGAGCGAGGGACGCCTCGAGCTCAGCCTGGGCGCCGGCTGGATGAAGACGGACTACGAAGAGGCCGGCCTCACCTACGACACCCCCCGGGTGAGGGTGGAGCGCTTCGAAGAGGCGGTGCAGGTTCTCCAGGGGCTGATGCGCACCGATGGCCCCTTCTCCTTCGACGGCGACTACTACCAGGTGCACGAGCACTCGTTGCTGCCGCGCCCGGTACAGCTACCCGGGCCACCGCTCATCATCGGCGGGGGCGGCAAACGCGTGCTCTCCTTTGCCGCCCGGCACGCGGACATCGTCAGCATCAACGCCAACCTGCGCGATGGCACCGGTGGCCCCGAGACGGCGCCCAACATGTCGCCCGAGAGGACGCGGGAGAAGGTGGCCTGGGTCAAGGAGGCGGCGGGGTCGCGTTTCGACGACCTCGAGCTCAACGCCCACATCGGATTCGTCATGATCACCGATGACGCGAGCGGGATCGTCGAGGCCATGGCGCCACACTTCGGCATCGAGGCTGGCGACGCCCTCCATGTGCCCGGGGTCCTGCTCGGCACCCTCGACGAAATGATCGAAGAGCTGCAGTGGCGGCGCCACGAGTATGGCATCACCTACTGGTCCATCGAATCGGACAGCTGGGAAGACCTCGCACCGGTGGTGAGCAAGCTGGCGGGCACATGAGTACGGCCACTCACATCTCGACCACCGCCGGCTGGGAGGCCGTCGGGCAGCACCGCGAGCTCTGCGGGCACCGCGTCTTCACCATCGACGCGCCCTCCATCGGGCCCGAGGTGCACGAGCCGCTCCTGATCCTGCACGGCTTCCCGACGTCGTCGTTCGACTACGCCGCCGTCCTCGACGCGCTGCGCCGCGGGCGGCGCGTCCTTCTCATCGACGGGTTGGGCTACGGGCTCTCGGCCAAACCCGATATGCACTACACCCTGGCCCTGCAAGCCGATCTCGCCGCGGCGTTCGTGGCCTCGTTAGGCCTGACCCGACTGGCGCTGCTCACCCACGATGTCGGTGACACGGTCGGCGGCGAGCTACTGGCACGCCGCGCCGACGGGACGTGGCCCGTCGAGGTGACACGGCGCGTCATCACCAACGGGAGCATCTACATAGAACAGGCCCATCTGACGGACGGCCAGCAACTCCTCCTCAGCCTGCCCGACGAGAAGCTTCCACCCAACATCCCGGTGACGGCTGCGTCGCTCAGACGGACCCTGGGCGACACGTTCAGTCCCGCCACCACCCTGGCGCCCGAGGGTTCTCCCGATGACCTGCTCGGCCCCACGGTGGAGCAGATCATGCGCGATGACGGCCACCTGGTGCTGACCCGCCTCATCCGCTACATAGAGGAACGGCGTGAGAACCAGGAGCGGTTCACCGGCGCGATCGAGTCCGACCCCTCACCACTGCACATCGTCTGGGGGATGGATGATCCCATTGCGGTCCCTTCCATGGTCGACACGTTGACAGCCGCCCGCCCCGACGCCACGGTCGTGCGGCTCGAAGGGGTCGGGCATTACCCCATGGTCGAAGCGCCGGATCGATTTCTCGCGGCCGCGCTCTTGGGGCTGTCCGACTGACACGATGGGCATCGCATGGGGCTGGGCTCCCTTGCGGTCACGTTCCCGCTGGGCCTCGTTCCCCCTGCGGTCACGTTCCCGCTGCGGTCAACCTGAGGCCAACATCCGGTGGAGGTCCTGCTCCATGGCCTCGGTGAGTTCGATCAGCATCTCCAGGCGCTCGCGGGTGCCGCTGGTCGAGAGCACGCGGTGTGCATCCATCATGTTCAGCGGCGCCTCGCTGCACATCTGCCATGACGCAACATCGGGATCGTCATCGAACCGCGTATCGGGCGCGAGGGCAGAGGTCGTACCACTCTCCGAAAGAAGCCCGCGTGTGCGCCGCACACTCTGTTCGGCCCGTTGCAACAACGACTCCTCCACCACGTCGATTTGTGGAGACCACTCCTCCACCATGGCGAGCGGGTACGGGTCGTCGTCCAGCCAATCCGCCACCCGGATGCGCACGTCGCCTTGGACGACCAGTAGCCAACGCCCATCGGAGAGCGAGGCGGCCTTGGTGATGACCGCTCGCGTGCCGACCGCCATCCGTCGGTCGCCTCCACCGACCTCGGAGCC
>Ga0302325_10029418_pt1 | contig 11350 bp, 11 predicted proteins | sample Palsa_T0_2_FD_201948 | JGI IMG/M metagenome (GOLD analysis project Ga0302325, IMG submission 201948) | Peat permafrost microbial communities from Stordalen Mire near Abisko, Sweden - Palsa_T0_2 | ecosystem: Environmental > Terrestrial > Soil > Palsa > Peat permafrost | place: Sweden: Abisko...
ATCGTCGCGGCAGGGAGTATTGGACTTGGGGTGCACGCGTCCTGATTTCTGCACGGATGATCGCTCCGAGTCTGGACATGTTGTCCGACCTGCGCGTGAACCAGTGGATCGCGCATTTGCCCGAAGATCACGCGCTGGCACAACAGCACACCTCGCTTTTACAAGCCACCAATTCGATTACATGGACGTCGGCTCACAACCGCCAGTTGGCGGTTTCGAATGGACTCCGGATTCTACTCGTACACGGTTATGACAGCCTCCACCATATAAAGGATGACGATCTGAAGTGGCTGGCTGTTCGCTGGTCAAAGGGCACCGACGTGCTCGATGCTGCACTCTGCTCACTCGGCGTGTTTTCTCGAACACCGAAGCGGGGCTCTGCCCGCCACGGCAGGAAACAGCGAATGACGGCGTCCGAACTGGTTGAGAACGCTGGTGTGCCAGATCGTTTCCAGCAGATCGTCACACTTTATTTGGAAACGTATGAAGCCCGAATCAGCGATGCCTATCGCACGCTGCGACATAAGGTCATCGCCCTCGCACATTTTTGGCGATTCATTCGGGATCGGCATCCGGACGTTAAGCGGTGCTCCCAGATTCTGCCGCGCCATGTCCGCGACTACATCCCGCATGCGATCAGGCGCGCTCGCGAGGTACAGCGGGGTCTCGGAGCCGGCGACGAGGTACGTCCAACCGCACACAGCTGGCTGATCGACCTGCGCGTTTTCTTTTCCGACATCTGCGCCTGGGCGACCGAACCCGACTCCCCCTTCAAGCGTTTCGCTCCGCGCACGATTCCAGCGACGCGCCACACGTTTCTAGGATATGGTTTCGACAAAGCGCGGGAACGCACCCGAGCTCGCATCACAGCGACGGTACTTGATCTGGAGCGCGAGATGCCGAAGATTCGCGCCTTCGCTCTTCAGCGTTGGAAAGCTGCCGTAGCGGCGCCCAAGGTCTCAACTACGCGGGGTTACCCGTGGTCAGACGAGGTCGACACGTTCTGGGATTGGGCGCTGCTGGAACTGCTCGTACAGAGCGGGTTGCGCATCGAAGAGGCAAGCGAACTGACCACGTTCGACATTCTCAAGCGAAAGATGCCCGACAGCCGCATCTATTATCTGCTGCATATCAAGCCGTCGAAGTTTGATCGCGCTCGCGTCATCCCCATCGGGGATGGACTCGGTCGTGTCCTGGCCGAGATCATCCGATACGTAAAACGCTTCTATAACAGCGAGTCGGTTCCGGTTTGCGATCATTGGGACCTCCAAGAGAAGCGGCCTCGCCCTCCAGCGCCGTACTTGATCCAAGGCATTCGGCATCCCAGTACTGCTGGCATTCAGACCATTCGCAGCCGCATCCGCGGGATCTCGATTGACGCGGAAGCTCGCCGCTCGAATGGTTCTCCTCTAGTGCTGCTGCCGCACGATTGCCGACGTGTCTTTGCATCCGAACATTTAAACAACAACACCCCCGTGCACATTATTCAAGCGTTGCTTGGTCACGCATCTCCTGACACCGTGATGATCTACGCCAAGCTCTACCCCAGTCAGCTCATCGAGGAGTATCGCAAGACCGTTCGCAGTCTTTATAACGCCTACTACGGCGAAGACGGATTGAAGAATCCCACCGCGGAGGAATGGGTCGCCTTCGCGGCGAGCTGCAACCTGCGCGATATGGGCACACACCTGTGCGCTTTGCCCACCGGAGAGCACTGCCCGAAAGGACTGATCTGCCTCGGCTGTGCACATGCGCAGCCGAAGAAAAGCGCGGTACCGATCTTTCGACGCATGCTTATCAGCCAAGAGCGCAGGCTGGCGAGTGCGCGAGGTCACAGCGAACCTGCCGGGCAGATCGCTGCTCGCGAGATCGAGATTGTCAGGATCAAAGGAGCATTGCAGAGAGCAGAGGAATTGAGTGATGATGTGGCCGCGGCTATCGAAAGAGTTCTCTGAAGTTAGCACCACAATCGGCTGTCGGTCTTTCAAGCACAGGATACTTTTCCGACGCTGCTAATTCCTAAGTGAGTAGCCATGGCTTTTCAGAAATGCGCTAATGTTAGTCCAATCTCCCTTTCCGTCGAGAAGGTCTCCGGTATGCGCGATGCTGAATGTCGACCCAGCTGGGAATTGCAGCAGCTTCTGTTCGAGAGCTTTCAAATCCGCGCATCGGTACTGATTGACCGAGTAATGGAACGGTTGCGTCGGCATTAGATAGTCGATCCGATCATCAATAGGAAATACTGGTTCGTTGCCACGACCGTAGATATTGAAATTGCTTGGTGCGGGCCCTACACTCACTTGACTGCCGCAGCTGAACGTGCAGGCGAGTCCCTCGCTCTCCGTATCGCCTATTAGCGTGGAAAGGCCACTCACATCTTTGGGCGAAAGCGTCCAGCCCTGGGCATTTACATAGGCTCGAAGCAGCCGCGAATCCAGGTTGTAGAGTTGCCAGTCATCTTGGGTGTTTTTCTGGCCACTCATGCGCTGTTTCGCTCCGCTTTCCACGTACTTCTTGTGCCAGCGGGAAAGCTGCTCCCACACCACGGGCTTCATGGCTGCGCTGCCGTATCTCCCAAGGTATTCTGCCGCGTCGGCAGCTAGTGGCGTCCCATTTTCAACTTGCCTGGCTGCCAGACTATCGAGGACTGGACTTGCTTCCACGAATCCGAGGCTCGGGAAGAACTCGCCTCGCGGACAATAGGGAGGGCTCACTTTTTCGAGTACGCGTTCCACACGAGGTCGCGCGTCATCCTGCGAAACCTTCAGAAGATAAGCCAACACCGGGATCTGGACCGCGCAGGGCCACTCGGCCAAGTGCTGATCGATGAAAGGAAGTACGGTTGGCAGTGTGGCGCGCGTTGTGTAGCGATGCAGCAAGGTCGCCGAGCGTACCAGGTCTTCTGCGGAGTTGAGCGCTACAAGATTCGCGGCGATCTGCTGCTCCTGCGCCGGGAGCGATTCTTCAGGCAGTCGCAAATATAGTGCGGAAAAGCGCGGCGCCGGCCGAACAACTTCCTGGCGTATGAAGGCCGTTGCAGGGGCGGGATCGAGTTCCAGCCAGCGGAGCAACGCATGGCCATGGCCCATTTCCGCCTTGCGGCGAACAACTGGCAACATCAGCGGAGATCGCAAATGATCCCAGTCGGTATCGAGCAGCGATGCCTGAGTTTCCTCAGAGAGATGATCAAAGTTTGCCGCCGCCATGGCGATGACTTCAGGGGAAAAATGATCGCGCAGATCGTAAACCGAGCCCGGTACTACCCAGTAACCGGACATCGGATTGCGGAGCACAGTTTCCAACGACTGAATCATGGCATCAGGCGTCTTCTTTGGTAGCGCCGCAAACAGCGCCTCCTGCACCTGGTTCACGACGTTGGGCGGCACGGCGGAGATTTCACCGGGCTTCACCTGACCGAGCCTCTGCTCACTTCGGCTGAGCAGCTTGGCATAAGCAGCAAAAAAGACGGGACGAACACCAACGTCCGGGTCTACCAGCAGACGGCGCATCTCTGCCTCAGCGATGTCCTGGTGCGAATTGATCTTCAAGCAATGCGTAACATCGATTCCCCGGCCCAGAAGCCCCGCCAGCGCCACTGCGCCTTCCGGCGTGCCCAAATTGCATAACGCATCCCTTTCCTGGTGATACTTCAGATATTCCGGCGATGGAGGCGTGGTGGGAGCCGGCGGAGGCGCGGTCCACGCGGTGACACCTTGCTCGACGATATTCTTCTTCCATCCGTCCGCCGCCGGAGCGATCTCCAAAATTATCTCGGCCGTCTTGCGCACCGAATTGGGTTTCACCGTGGAAGTCGCTGAATGCCTGATCTGGTTGGTTTCGTCGTCCAGACCCACCGTCAATGACAATTGCACGGTGTAATTTCCCGGCGTGTCGAAGCGAAATCGATCGGTCAAGGTGTAGGAGTATTTTTTCGGCTCCATCGTGAGATCGGAACTCTTGACGTCCATAGTCGGCCCGCTCATTGCCATACAGCCATGCCAACCAATATCTGTCCATCCCGTGTTGGGGACGACGTCGAAGGACCAGTTGGTCACGAACCGGCACTGCGGATAGCCGAAGCAGCTCTCCCAAAACATCTTGCAGGGCTCAAGATAACGGTTTGGCGTGCTGCTGGAGATGAAAACCTCCAGCGGAATCACTTCGCCGAGTTGGAATCGATTTGATCCGGTGGCGGAACGCAACTCAACCTTCAAGTCTGTGGAATCCTGCACCGGGGAATCCTGTGCAAACAGCGGAGAGCAACTGAAGGCAATCGCGAGAATCAGGCGCCTAAGTCGAGAGCGATTCATATTGCTTCCTCACGGAGCACATTTGCCCGGAACACACATCATAGGGCGGTTCGACATTCCACGTCGATTTGCGATGTCCGCCCTCCCCGTGACAGAACGACCGTTGCAAGTCAATCTTGCGCACTTCTTGCATTGCCAGGCCAGAGGAATTGAGCGATGATGTGCTCGTCGCTATCGAGAAGTACATGTACCGGCGGGATCGATCGAGCACGCAGAGGCTCGGCCACAAATCACGAGATAATCTTTCGAAGACGTAGGCATTGCGGAAGCCACGCAAGACGCGCTCATTCTGCTTGGTAATGTCTCGTTCGGACTCCTCTTGCTTTTTGCGGCGGACGCCGACGATGGGGGCAAGAATGCGAATGCCTTTAGAACCAGCTTTGACGCTGCGGCCAAGGTTCTTCCACGTCCAGAAGCCAGCCACGCGGGTGGCGGTGGGCATCTGCCGGGCGATCTCCAGCACATTGCCAAAGCTGTAGTTGTGAAAGCGGCTCATGGCCGTGAGGTAGTTGGTGAGGGCTTCGGAGTGTCCCGCTTCCAGCTGCTCAACAAGCAACTTGATATTGGCGGCGATGAGTTCTTGTTTTGTGGTGGGCTTCTTGCTGTCGATGGTGGCGATTTTGGGGTCGGCTGCGCTGCTCATGGTGTTTTTCTCCTTTGCGGTTGCTTTTGCTTTTCATGCCGTCGCGGCATGTACCTACATGCCGAACGCCTCCTGGCGAAGGCGGGGGTAGCAAGGCGCAATGGGGAGGGGTCTCCCCACCCTTGAAGAGGAGCCGCAGGCGGAACGGAAAGGGCGGAGCGAAGCGGAGGTCTGCACAAGCGAAGCGCGGAAGATTGGGGATCCCCTTGCGCCGCGCGATCGGGGCAGAGCCCCTTAGCGAGGATCTGGCTTGGCGTATTCGCGGGCGAAGCGGGCGCGATCTCAAGGGTCGGCGTTGCGGGCAGGAACGAGACCGTTACGAAACTCAATTTGGGTCAGGTGAGAGAAATTCAGCACGAAAATGGGCCCGACTTGCCGGGCCCATCGTTTTGCTTTGTCGACTGCCGTCTGCTACCAGTCCAGTAGAGCTTCCGCCAATTTCACGGCTCCAAGCACTTTAGTGATCCGCTTCAGGTTGTAAGCCATCGTGGCGATGCCGATTTCAGTGCGCGCACCTGACAATCCACGCATTAGCAGACGAGGATGTCCGAAGATTCGGTATTTGATAGTTGCGAAAGGATGTTCGACTGTGGACCGGCGCAGCCTCATTGCTTCCGGCGTGACGCGCGCTTGCATGCGATTCAGGGCGTCTTCGTACAGATGACGAGCCAGTCCGCGCCTCGGGGCTTGTGTGCAACGCGGCTTCAGTGGACAAGGACCGCAGTCGGAGGCGAAGGCCTTATACATGGTGTATCGATCTTTATGATTGGTGTGTTTCCGAAGAAGTTTCTTATCGCCAGGGCAGGTGTAAGTGTCGCTATCTGCGTCGTAGCGGAAGTCTTCTCGACCGTATAGGCTGCCACCACCTTGATTGTTCACCGTTCGCATAACAGGAACGTACGGCGTGATCCCTACCTCTTCGCACTGCGCGACCTGCTCTCCGTTGGAATAACCGGCATCGGCCACCACATTGAGACGTTCAACGCCCAAAACGCTCTTGGCGGCGTCTGCCATGGGCTTGAGGCAACGGATGTCAGAGGCATCGAGCACTACAGAATGAGTCACAATCAACGCATGCTCAGCATCGACGGCCGTTTGGACGTTGTATGCTGGCAGAGCCTGTTGCCGTACCAGCATGAAACCTGCATCGGGTTCCGGGTTGCGTTTCAGCTTTTCTAACGCAGCCGCGACAGCCGTCTGGTCAATCATCGACTCCGACACCGTGTCCGCTTTCTCCAAACTGTCTAGGTATCGCTGTAACGCGACTCTCTCCCGAACAATATCGACGCTTGCAACCGCGCGAAACTTTGAGCCATCGACGGCAATCCACTCACCGCGAATAAGCCCGCAACCCTTTGCGAAACGGATCAGCTCAGCGCCCGCCGCTGTCACAGCTTCTCGGTGTATGCGACGAAACTCCGCAATCGATTTGTGATCTGGGTAAAGCCTTCCGAGGAGCCACATGACTTCCACGTTGCGAAGGCACTCTGCTTCCAAGCGCCGCGAAGAGCGAATTTGGTTCAGATAACCATAAAGGTAGAGCTTCAACAGGTCGCGAGGATCATAGCCGGGGCGACCCGTTTCCGCTGCCTCTGCACGTTCAAAGCCGATCTCACTCATCGCCAGACTGTTGACGAAGGCGTCTATGACGCGACAAATGTGATCAGCAGGCAATACGTCATCAAGCAACACCGGGAACAATGTACCTTGCTCGCGGCCATCTCCGTAGATGTACCCCATGCGCTTTCACTCCTTGTAGCGCTATAGTGCGTCCTCGACAGGAACCACTGTGAAACTTTTCGTTTCGGTGGCGAAATACTTCTTACGCATCCAGAACGCCACGTTCACGAGCCCGATCAACGCAGGCACTTCGATCAGAGGACCCACGACACCTACGAATGCCTCGCCCGAGTTCAATCCGAAGACCGCAACCGCAACTGCGATGGCAAGCTCAAAGTTGTTGCCCGCAGCCGTGAAGGATAGCGTCGCCGACTGTGCATAGTTCGCGCCCAGGCGCTTACCCATCCAGAAGCTGACAAGGAACATGACTAGAAAGTAGATGACTAGAGGAACGGCAATCTTCACAACATAGAGTGGCAAACGGACTATGAGGTCGCCCTTGAGCGAGAACATGACCAAGATCGTGAAAAGCAAAGCGACGAGTGTGATCGGACTGATGCGCGGGATAAAGCGCGTCCGATACCACTCCTCGCCCTTTAGCCGGATGAGGCCATACCTCGTGAGAAAGCCAGCAACAAACGGAACTCCGAGATAGAGGCCTACGCTCTTCGCAATCTGGCCGATACCGATCTGAACGACACTGCTCTCCAGACCGAACCACTTCGGTAGAACCGTTAGGAAGGCCCATGCATAGAGACTGTAGAAGAGCACCTGAAAGACGCTGTTGATCGCAACCAGACCTGCAACGTAGTCCGTATCGCCTTCGGCCAATTCATTCCAGACCAGCACCATCGCTATGCAACGTGCAATGCCGATGAGGATGAGACCTCTCATGTATGCCGGCTCGCCGCGTAGAAAAGCGATTGCCAGGAGGAACATCAGCACCGGGCCAATCAGCCAGTTCTGCACCAGCGACAGCCCGAGGACACGCTTGTTGCGGAAGACCTCTCCTAACTTCTCATAGCGCACCTTCGCCAGAGGCGGAAACATCATGAGGATCAGCCCGATCGCGATTGGGATGTTCGTGGTGCCGCTCTGGAAGCGGTTTACGAGGGTCGCGGTCGAGGGCACAAAGTGCCCGACTGCAACACCAATCGCCATCGCAAGGAAAATCCATAGCGTTAGAAAGCGGTCAAGGAACGAAAGTTTCTTGCGGGCTGCTGGGGTACAGATCTGCCCCTGAGTGAAGGGAGTAGTCGACATCAGCAAGCCCCGCAAAATGCTTCTTGAATTCTTGTGGGGAGAGGGGCGCCGTCGAGCGAGGCGTACTTCGATGGGGAGCAGCAGACCTTCGTGAGATGAGCGCGATCCTTCTGCATAGCCTTTTCTTCCTTCAACCAATCGAGCGTCTGTTTCAGAAGTTGCGTCGCTCCGATGTGTGGGGGCATGACGATCCGATAGTGCATCCACTTTCCCTCCCGCCGCGCCGACACGATGCCCGCACTACGCAGGTAGGCAAGGTGCCTCGATATTTTAGGCTGAGGGCCACCGAGGATCTCCACGAAATAACAGACGCATACTTCTTGATCGCCCATGAGGTTTAGAAGTCGTAACCGCGTGCTGTCGCCGAGGGCTTGGAAGAACCGCTCGATGCTGAAGACTTGTTTTGCCATGACTCATGTATACGCCTTGACGAATGCGAATACAAGACATATATTCACGAAAGCAGATATGAGGAGGCGGTATGTCAGAGCAGATTTTGGAATCGGTCAGGTCGAAGTACGGCGCTGTTGCAGAGAGCAATCTTTCGAACGAACACGCGGGAGTTCAGGCGGTTGCCGAAGCCTTCGGCTATTCGGTGGAAGAACTGACATCGATTCCTGCCGATGCCAATATGGGTCTCTCCTGCGGGAACCCTACAGCCACGGCTCATCTACGCGTAGGCGAGGTGGTCGTCGATCTCGGTTCAGGAGGCGGTCTCGACGTATTTCTTGCATCGAAGCAAGTCGGGCCGACAGGGCGTGCGATTGGCATCGACATGACGCCATCGATGATTGAGCGCGCCAGAGCGAATGCGATTCGCGGCGGCTACATCAATGTTGAGTTCTATCTGGCCATGATCGATAAGATTCCACTACCCGATGCTTCCGTTGACTGCGTCATTTCGAACTGTGTCCTCAACTTGGCACCGGATAAGCCCGCTGTGTTCCGAGAGATTGCTCGAATTCTCAAGCCTGGCGGTCGTCTCGCTGTGAGCGATATCGCGTTGAAGCATGAACTGCCCGAAGACATGGCGAAGAGCATGGCCGCTTATGTGGGATGTATCGGTGGCGCAATCAAGTTCGAGGACTATCGAGACGGACTTCTTGCGGCAGGTTTTGAACACGTCGAGATCGTCGACAGTGGCGCAGACCTAAATGCGTACGCAAAGGTCGAGAACCAAGCCGGCTGCTGCTCTCCCTCGATGGGTGAGTCAGGTTGCTGCACGCCTGCGGTGACCAGCGAGCCTACGGTTCACGAAGAGTTGACCGATCTCCTCTCGAAGTATGACGTGAACGCCGCTGCAGCAAGCGTCAAAGTCTATGCCCTGAAGCCGGGTGCATCGACATCTCAGGCCTGCTGCGGTCCGAACTGCTGCTCTTAATTCGACACAAACGACGCTTCAGCACGAGGACGCATCATGGCGCTCTACAACGTCTTGTTCCTATGCACTGGCAATTCCGCACGCTCCATCATGGCGGAAGCGATCATGAACCATAAGGGAGCGCCTACATTCGCGGCGTATAGCGCCGGAAGTCATCCTTCCGGCACTGTACGTCAGGAGGCGCTTGCTCAGATCGAATCTGCTGGGCTCAGGACGGATGGGCTGCGCAGCAAATCGTGGGACGAGTTTGCTGCACCTGAAGCCCCGAAACTGGACTTCGTTTTCACCGTCTGCGATAACGCCGCTCAGGAGGTCTGTCCGCATTGGCCCGGTCAGCCCATCACCGCGCACTGGGGCGTTCCAGATCCCGTTGCGGTGACTGGCTCGGCTGCCGATTCCGAAAGAGCATTCAAACAGGCGTTCTCTATGCTCCAACGGCGGATCACCCTGATGCTTTGCCTACCTTTGGCAAGCCTCGATTCCATGGCGATCAAACGAGAGCTCGACAGCATAGGACATCAATGAGCACCAAGGTATCGAGCAATTTTAGGAGAACCGATGGTCAAGGTAATTTTCGCTTGCGTACACAATGCAGGACGTTCTCAGATGGCCGCTGCATTCTTCAACCAATTGGCTGATCCGACCAAAGCGGAAGCCATCTCGGCGGGTACGGAACCCGGTCTCCGCGTTCATCCGGAAGTCCTTGCCGTCATGCTGGAGGCTGGCGTCGACCTCAGCGGAGCCAAACCGCAAAAGTTGACTGAGGAACTAGCTCGCGAAGCACACCTTCTCGTCACGATGGGGTGCGGGGACAAGTGCCCCTATGTCCCAGGCCTGCGCAGGGATGACTGGCCGTTACGCGACCCGAAGGGCCTGCCCGCCGACGAGGTGAGAGCGATCCGAGATGACGTGAAGGCCAGAGTCCAGAAATTGATTGAGGCAGAGAACATAAGCAGGTAAAGAAATTACCGAAGACGCGAAGAGCGCGCCCAAAAGGGCGCGTTTTTTCATTCTCGTTCAAGTCCGATCGCCGAATCCGAGTTTCGTAACAGTCTCGAACAGGCCCGCTGAGGAGGGTCGCGAAGGACCGTAGGACCGCAGCGAGGGAGGAAGCTTCCTCCCACAGTGGGATCAGCTTTTAGGCTTCAGGAAAGACTGGCGGGAATCGGCGGGTTTGTTGTCGGCCAGTATCAGGCGCGGTTGGCTATTGTCGCTAGGACTGCCTGTCGTTTCAATGGAAATATCGGTCTTGAGACAGATGGAGAAGGTCGTTCCGTCCGAAAACTTCATGTGAATCTCAGGGCCGTTGCTCGCATCTTTGTCGATGCGGCAGACCCGAATGATTTTGCCGGCAAGTTCCTTGCATTCGATCATGGGCTGACCCGCTTGAATAGAGATGACATGGGTACGGTCGATTTACTGCACCGGATTCGCCAAAAAACTGGCGACGGTGCGAGATTCCGAATGGCCGGAGAATATCACACTCATCGTGTGTAGACTCATAGTGGTCAACGGCCAACGATGGTGAGGTGCCCAAGGCCTCGACCAAAACTGTCTTCGGAAAAACCGTGCGCTCTCTTCGTGAGGAGCGCGGCTATTCCCAGGAAGAGTTGGCGGAGCGGGCGGGTCTCCACCGGAATTACGTCGGTGGTGTGGAACGCGGTGAGCGGAACGTTGCGCTGGAAAATATTGTCAAGCTAGCTGGCGCGCTCGCGATACGAACTAAAGATTTGTTCGATGCTCTCCCCTAGTCGATAGTGCTACCCCTTTTAGCAGCTTCGCCCTGTCCGCGAACTGACGCCGCCTCGTGGGGAACGCCGTGCGTTCGGAGCGCGGGAGGAGGCCTCCTCCTCGAAAATGCGTAAGGAGCTGCTTGGGTCCGTCAGTTTGATTGGGAATTATTTGGCGCGCTTTTTACTGGACGAGCCGCACGTTCTACCGTCCGAAACTGTCTTTCTGCGTAAGGTCAGAACTGGAGTTCACAGCAGGAGGGGGCTACGCGAAGATCCATTCGCATCGAGCCAAGAATCATGGGTGGTAGCTCAGCGCCCTCGGTGGAGTGGACACTGATTTGCCCTGATCAGTGACAGTCGGCATCAAAGTCTGGTTGCTGTGCGCATTCGAGCAGGTCAA
>Ga0302325_10029420_pt1 | contig 11350 bp, 8 predicted proteins | sample Palsa_T0_2_FD_201948 | JGI IMG/M metagenome (GOLD analysis project Ga0302325, IMG submission 201948) | Peat permafrost microbial communities from Stordalen Mire near Abisko, Sweden - Palsa_T0_2 | ecosystem: Environmental > Terrestrial > Soil > Palsa > Peat permafrost | place: Sweden: Abisko...
GAGGTCATCGCCGCCAACCCCGACCGCTTCGAGCTGGTCGGGTTGGCCGCCGGCGGCGCACACGCGAGTCTGCTGGCCGAGCAGCGCGCAGCGACCGGGGTGACCAACCTCGCCGTCGCCGACGAGCGCGCCGCCCAGTCCATCGGCGACGTCACGTATCACGGAGCCGACGCGGTCACCCGGCTGATCGAGAACACCGAAGCCGACGTCGTGCTCAATGCGCTGGTCGGCGCGCTGGGGCTGCAGCCCACGCTGACCGCGCTGGCCTCGGGCGCCCGGCTGGCCCTGGCGAACAAGGAGTCGCTGATCGCCGGCGGCCCGCTGGTGCTGGCGGCCGCCCGGCCCGGCCAGATCGTGCCGGTGGACTCCGAACACTCCGCGCTGGCCCAGTGCTTGCGCGGCGGCAGCGCCGACGAAGTCGCCACGCTGGTGCTCACCGCCTCCGGCGGGCCGTTCCGCGGGTGGTCGGCTGCCGCGCTCGAGCAGGTGACGCCGGAGCAGGCCGGCGCGCACCCGACGTGGTCAATGGGGCCGATGAATACGTTGAACTCGGCGTCGCTGGTCAACAAGGGGCTCGAGCTCATCGAGGCGCATCTGCTGTTCGGCATCCCGTATGAGCGCATCGACGTCGTCGTGCATCCGCAGTCGATCGTGCATTCCATGGTGACGTTCACCGACGGCTCGACGATCGCCCAGGCCAGCCCGCCGGACATGAAACTGCCCATCGCGCTGGCGCTCGGCTGGCCGGCCAGAGTGCCCGCTGCGGCCGCGGCCTGCGACTTTTCCACCGCGTCGAGCTGGGAGTTCGAGCCACTGGACGATCAGGTCTTCCCGGCCGTCACACTCGCCAGGCAGGCCGGTGAGACGGGTGGCTGCATGACCGCCGTCTACAACGCCGCCAACGAAGAAGCAGCCGAGGCCTTCCTGGCCGGGCGGATCGCTTTCCCCGCGATTGTCCGAGCAATCGCCGAAGTCCTGAGCGCCGCCGACCAATGGACCGCCGAACCCGCTACCGTGGAAGACGTACTCGACGCCCAACGCTGGGCCCGGGAACGCACCCTGCGGCTGATTGAACGGGTCACACAGGAGGTTTTACCAACTCGATGATGTTCGTTATCGGCATCGTGCTATTCGCGCTCGCCATCCTGGTCTCGGTGGCGTTGCATGAGTGCGGCCACATGTGGGTCGCGCGGGCCACCGGGATGAAGGTGCGCCGCTATTTCGTCGGCTTCGGTCCAACGCTGTGGTCGACCCGTCGCGGCGAGATCGAGTACGGCGTCAAGGCCATTCCGGCCGGTGGCTTCTGCGACATCGCCGGTATGACGTCGGTCGAAGAACTGCTGCCCGACGAGCATGACCGCGCGATGTACAAGCAGAAGACCTGGAAGCGTGTCGCGGTGTTGTTCGCCGGGCCGGGGATGAACTTCGTCATCGGGTTGGTGCTGATTTACGCCATCGCGGTGATCTGGGGGCTGCCCAACCTGCATCCTACTGCTGTTATCGGTCAAACATCTTGTGCGCCAAGTGAACTCAAGCAGGGCGACTTTGAGAAGTGCACCGGAGACGGGCCAGCGGCTGCCGCCGGGATCAGGGCGGGCGACGTGGTGCTCAAGGTCGGCGACACTGCGGTATCCGACTTCTCCGACATGGCCGCCGCGGTGCAGAAGCTGCACGGCACCGTGCCGGTGTTGATCAAGCGCGACGGCCAGACAATGACCAAATACGTCGACATCGCCGAGCGACAGCGCTGGGTCACCGACGGCAAAGGTGCTGCGAAGCCGGCGCCGGTGGGCGTGATGGGGGTGATGGGCACGCCGGCCGGGCCCACTCACTACAACGTGATCACCGCGGTGCCCGGCACCGTGTCCTTCGCCGGTAATTTGTCGGTGCTGCTGGGCAAGTCGCTGGTCGCCATCCCGACCAAAATCGGTGCGCTCATCCACGCGATCGGCGGCGGGCAGCGTTCGCTGGACACCCCGATCAGCGTCGTCGGAGCCAGCATCATCGGCGGGGACACCGTGGACCACGGAGTCTGGGTGGCCTTCTGGTTGTTCCTGGCCCAGCTGAACCTCATCCTGGGCGCGATCAACCTGCTGCCGTTACTGCCGTTCGACGGCGGCCACATCGCCATCGCGGTGTTTGAGAAGCTGCGGAACATGCTCCGCAGCGCCCGCGGCAGAGTCGCGGCCGCGCCGGTGGACTACCTCAAACTGATGCCTGCAACTTACGTAGTCTTGGTGCTGGTAGTCGGATACATGCTGTTGACGGTGACCGCCGATGTGGTCAACCCGATCCGGCTGTTCCAGTAAGCCGCACAGGTCCGAAGCCAACACGAGAGAAGGCAGAACGTGACCACTGGTCTGGGTATGCCGACGGCGCCGGCGCCCACGCTGGCACCACGCCGCAAGACCCGACAGCTGATGGTCCGCGACGTCGGCGTGGGTAGCGATCACCCGATTGCGGTGCAGTCGATGTGCACCACCAAGACTCATGACGTCAACGCGACGTTGCAGCAGATCGCCGAGCTCACCGCTACCGGCTGTGACATCGTCCGGGTGGCTTGTCCACGTCAGGAAGACGCCGACGCACTATCGGCGATCGCTAAGAAGAGCCAGATTCCGGTGATCGCCGACATCCACTTTCAGCCGAAGTACATCTTCGCCGCCATCGAAGCGGGATGCGCTGCGGTGCGGGTGAACCCCGGCAACATCAAGGAATTCGACGGCCGGGTGGGCGAGGTCGCCAGGGCCGCCGGCGCTGCCGGTATCCCGATCCGCATCGGCGTCAACGCCGGTTCGTTGGATAAGCGGTTCATGGAGAAGTACGGCAAGGCAACGCCCGAAGCGCTGGTCGAGTCGGCACTGTGGGAGGCCTCGCTGTTCGAGGAGCACGGTTTCGGCGACATCAAGATCAGCGTCAAACACAACGACCCGGTGGTGATGGTCGCCGCGTACGAGCAGCTCGCCGCGAAGTGCGACTATCCGCTGCACCTCGGCGTCACCGAGGCAGGTCCGGCCTTCCAGGGCACCATCAAGTCGGCGGTCGCGTTCGGCGCGCTGCTGTCGCGGGGCATCGGCGACACCATCCGGGTGTCGCTGTCGGCGCCGCCGGTCGAAGAGGTCAAGGTCGGGAATCAGATCCTGGAATCCCTGAACCTGCGGCCCCGCGGACTCGAAATCGTGTCCTGCCCGTCGTGCGGTCGTGCCCAGGTCGACGTCTACAAACTGGCCAACGAGGTCAGCGCGGGGCTCGAGGGCCTCGACGTGCCGCTGCGGGTGGCCGTGATGGGCTGCGTGGTCAACGGCCCGGGTGAGGCTCGGGAGGCCGATCTCGGCGTCGCGTCGGGCAACGGCAAAGGCCAGATCTTCGTCCGCGGCGAAGTGATCAAGACCGTGCCCGAGGCGCAGATCGTCGAGACGCTGATCGAAGAAGCGATGCGATTGGCCTCAGAAATCGAAGAGACGGATGCCGGCGGGACAACACCAAGCGGTTCCCCGGTCGTGAACGTAAGCTGACAGCGGCTACATCGAGCCACCTGTCCGTCGCAGAAAGAGTCATGATGTCGGCTCCTCCCATCCGCCGCACGGTCAGCGAGCGGCGGGTGTCGGTAGTGCGAGATGGCGCGGCGGTGCGCCGCGTTTTCGACGACGACCCGGTCGGGTCGTGCATGGTCGCAGCCCGAGTCGCCGATCACGGCATGGACCCCAACTCGATCGGCGGTGAGCTGTGGACACGCCGCGGCCCGAACGAGTCGCTGTGTTACGCCGGAGCCAACCTCATTCCGCTGCGCGGCCAGCTCGGCGATTTGCATGCGTTCGCCGACGCTGCGACGAATACGTCGCGGCGATGTTCGTCGCTGGTCGGGCGGGCTGAGTTGGTGATGCCGATGTGGCAGCGGCTGGAGCCGGCTTGGGGACCGGCACGCGACGTGCGAGACCGCCAGCCGTTGATGTCGCTGACGAAGATGCCGACCTGCGCGATCGATCCCGGTGTGCGTCAGGTCAAGGCCGACGAGCTCGACACCTATCTGGTGGCGGCCGTCGACATGTTCATCGGCGAAGTGGGCGTCGACCCGCGGCTTGGCGACGGCGGGCGTGGCTACCGGCGCCGGGTCGCCAGTCTGATCGCGGCCGGGCGGGCGTGGGCCCGTTTCGAGGACGGCGAGGTTGTCTTCAAGGCCGAAGTCGGATCGCAGTCGCCGACGGTCAGCCAGATCCAGGGGGTCTGGGTGCATCCGGAGTGGCGCGGCCGGGGCCTGGGGACCGCGGGCACCGCGACGCTGTCTGCGGTGATCGTCGGTACGGGACGCATCGCCAGTCTTTACGTCAACGACTTCAACTCGGTTGCGCGGGCCACCTACGACCGGATCGGCTTTGCCGAGGTCGGCACCTTCGCGACGATTCTGCTGGACTAAGGCTCCCGGGCTCTCGGCGCCCGTTCGCATCACGGTTGAGTCTCGGTGTGTCGCGGCCTGTACCGCTTTCACACCTCTAACATCAGCCTCAATGACAACAAAAGTCACATTGGTATCAGCCGCCAGGTTGGCGTTGGCGGTACTGGTGTCGTCGGCCGCGGTCTCGGCCTGCACGCCACGGCCCGAGGGACCTACCCCGGCGGCCGAGCGTTTCTTCGCCGCGCTGGCCACCGGCGACACGGCAGCGGCGGCCGAGCTCAGCGACGACCCCAGCGATGCGCGCGAAGCGCTCAATGCGGCGTGGGCCGGCCTGCAGGCCACTCACCTCGACACCCAGATCCTCGGATCGAAATACACCGAAGACAACGGCGCGGTGAGCTATCGCTACACCTGGCATCTACCGAAGAACCGGATGTGGACCTACGACGGCCAGCTGAAAATGGCTCGCTACGAAGGCCATTGGCAGATCCGCTGGATTAGCACCGACCTGCATCCGCGCCTCGGCGAGCATCAGACGCTCGCGTTGCGGGCCGACCCGCCGCGGCGGGCGTCGGTGAACGAAGTCGGCGGAACTGACGTGCTGGCCCCCGGCTACCTCTACCACTACACGTTGGACGCGTCGAAGGCCGGCGCCTTCCTGATCAGCACCGCGCGTTCGGTGGTCGACGCGCTGCACCCGTTCGACGAGACGCTCAACGACCCGCAGCGTCTGGCCGAGCTGGCCAGTGGGTCGGGCAAGCCACTGGATCTGATCACTCTGCGCGTCGACGACAGCAACAATGTCGCTGCGGCGATCGGCAGTCTGCCCGGAGTGGTGGTCACTCCGCAGGCCGATCTGCTACCGACCGACTACCACTTCGCCCCGGCCCTGATCAGTCAGGTGAAGAAGGCCGTGATCGACGAACTCGACGGTCAGGCGGGCTGGCGGGTGGTCAGCCTGAACCAGAACAATGTCGACCTTGCGGTGCTGCACGAGGTCGAGCCGGCGCCGGCGCCCTCGGTATCGATCAGCCTGGACCGGGCCGTGCAGAATGCCGCGCAACATGCGGTGGACAACCAGGGTCGGCAGGCGATGATCGTGGTGATCAAACCTTCGACGGGCGAGATCCTCGCGGTCGCACAAAACGCCGCGGCCGACGCCATCGGCCCGCTCGCCACCACCGGCCTGTACCCGCCGGGGTCGACGTTCAAGATGGTCACCGCGGGTGCGGCGCTCGAGCGTGACATGGCAAGTCCCAACACGCTGTTAGCTTGCCCGGGTCACATGGACATCGGGCATCGCACCATCCCCAACTACGGCGGATTCGATCTCGGCGTGGTGCCGATGTCGCGGGCGTTCGCCAGCTCGTGCAACACCACATTCGCCGAATTGGCCAGCAGAATGCCGCCGCGCGGTTTGACGCAGGCCGCCAACCGGTATGGCATCGGGCTGGACTATCAAGTTGACGGCGTCAGCACGGTCACCGGATCGGTCCCCCCCACGGTCGACATGTCCGAGCGCACCGAGGACGGCTTCGGTCAGGGCAGGGTGCTGGCATCGCCGTTCGGCATGGCAATGGTCGCGGCGACGGTGGCCGCGGGCAAGACGCCGGTGCCCAGGCTGATCGAGGGACGGTCGACGACGATCACCGGCGACACCACACCGATCAGCGAAAAGATGATTGCGGGCCTGCGCCCGATGATGCGGCTGGTGGTGACCAACGGCACCGGCAAGGAGATTGCGGACTGCGGCGCGGTGTTCGCAAAGACCGGGGAGGCGGAGTTTCCCGGCGGTTCGCATGCCTGGTTTGCCGGCTACCGCGGCGATCTGGCCTTCGCATCGTTGATCGTCGGGGGTGGCAGTTCGGAGTACGCGGTCCGGATGACCAAGTTCATGTTCGAGACGATGCCTCCGGACTATCTGGCCTGAGGGCCTACTGCGGCAATCGTTACCGCCAAGCGTTACCCACGAAATCAGTAGTGAGAAATCAAGGTCGGATGAACCTGGCTGACGAGTTGTGCTCTATTACCCGTTCTGACCGGCGGGGCCTGTGCGGCCCCGCCGGTCAGACGGTTCCCCCCCATTACCGAACGAGTCGTTTCAGCCAGCCCGTCGATGAGTCGAAGCATATAACAGGTTGGGCCCGTCTGCTAAGCGAATCTCCAATTCAAAACTCAGGTAACTTTTAACGGTTTTAAGTTTCTCATTACGTGCCGTTCGAACAACTACCGGCCACCAAGGCCGCATCGTCAGCGCGCGTCGGATTCCTGGCAGCGCCCATTCCGGGGAGGCGTCGAAGTGTCGAATCGCAGCAGCTTGACGGCTCGCGACGCGATTATCTTGCGTCCATTGACACGCCCGGATTGCGTCCCCACCGTCCTCCCACGTGATTGTCCGAATGGTGATCTTGGGCAAAGTCCGGAAAATTGGACATTTAATCCGGGAGTTCGAACTGATGGTCTGCGAGGCTCCAGCAGCGGTTGCGCAGTGAACTTAGTCAACACGAGGACGGTCATTGTGAAAGTGCCATAAAAAGAATGGCTCAAAATGGATTAGCGGTAATGCCGGTTTGGGTCTGGCGCCATTTCCGTACTTTCGGGATCAGTCTGACCGCCCGCAGCGGGCTACCCGTCCGGCGCAGTCGCAGTCGATACGCGGGCCCTCGCTGGCGGTAGATTGATAGCGCCATGACGCGCCCCGACGAACTGACCGAACTGCGGGTCTCAGATGCCGACCGCAACGGCACGCTGCGCCGCCTGCACAACGCGGTTGCGCTCGGGCTGATCGACATCACCGAGTTCGAGGACCGGTCGTCGCGGGTGTCGTACGCCAGGACTCGCAGTGAGCTGGACAGCCTGGTGGGCGACCTGCCCGGGCCAGGGGCGATCGTCACGTCTGCTGCCGACCGGGTCGAGTTGCGCGGCTGGGCCGGGTCGCTGAAGCGACACGGGGAATGGACGGTCCCGACCCGGCTGGCATTGGTACGCCGAGTGGGCTCGGTCGAGCTGGATCTGGTCAAGGCCAGATTCGCCGGACCGGTCGTCGTCGTCGAACTCGACATGAGGTTCGGATCGGTCGAGATTCGATTGCCCGACGGCGCCAGCGCGTCGATCGACGACGTCCAGGTGTATGGCGGCAGTGCCCGCGACCGTCGCAAGAACGCCCCGGCCGAGGGCGCCCCGCATGTGGTGCTGACCGGTCGGGTGGTGTGCGGATCGGTGGTCATTCGTGGCCCGCGCCGGTCGCTGTTGCGCCGCCGTGGCCGCGACTGACCCGCATCGTCGCCGGGCGGCCAGATATCCTGGTGGCATGCCTGTTCGTCCCGCGCTGTCATCCGGCGTGCTCTCACCGACGCTGCCGGTTCCCAAGTCGATCCCGCGCCCCGAATACGTCGGAAAGCCGACGGCGCGGGAGGGCACCGAGCCATGGGTGCAAGCACCCGACGTGATCGAGAGGATGCGGGTAGCCGGACGGATCGCGGCAAACGCGCTGGCGGAGGCGGGCAAGGCGGTCGCGCCCGGCGTGACGACCGACGCGCTGGACCGCATCGCACACGACTACATGGTCGACCACGGCGCCTATCCGTCGACGTTGGGCTACAAGAGCTTTCCCAAATCCTGTTGCACGTCGCTGAACGAGGTCATCTGCCACGGTATCCCCGACTCGACGGTGATCGAGGACGGTGACATCGTCAACATCGATGTCACCGCCTATATCGACGGTGTGCACGGCGATACCAACGCCACATTCTTGGCCGGTGACGTGTCGGAGGAGCACCGACTTCTCGTCGAGCGCACTCACGAGGCGACGATGCGGGCGATCAACGCAGTCAAACCGGGCCGCGCACTCTCAGTTGTCGGCCGAGTGATCGAATCCTACGCAAACCGGTTCGGCTACAACGTCGTTCGAGATTTCACCGGTCACGGCATCGGCACCACGTTCCACAACGGCATGGTGGTGCTGCACTACGAGCAACCGTCGGTCACCACGATCCTCGAGACCGGGATGACGTTCACAATCGAGCCGATGATCAACCTCGGCAGCTTGGACTACGAAATCTGGGGCGACGGCTGGACCGTGGTTACCAAAGACCGCAAATGGACCGCGCAGTTCGAGCACACCCTGCTGGTCACCGAATCCGGCGCGGAAATCCTCACCCTGCCGTGACCACCCGGCCGTGAGCGGCGCGCTGCTGGTCGCCGGCACCACGTCCGACGCGGGCAAATCGATGGTGGTCGCGGGACTCTGCCGGTTGCTGGCGCGCAAAGGAATTCGGGTCGCGCCGTTCAAGGCGCAGAACATGTCGAACAACTCCGCGGTCACCGTCGAAGGCGGCGAGATCGGCCGGGCCCAGGCGATGCAGGCCCGTGCGGCCGGGCTGGCACCCAGTGTGCGATTCAACCCGATCCTGCTGAAGCCCGGCAGCGACAGCACCTCGCAGCTGGTGGTCAGGGGACAGGTTGTCGGCACCGCCACCGCGGCCGAATACTGGTCGGATCGCAATCGGCTGTCGGTCGTCGTGCAAGAGGACTTAGCCAAGCTACGAGCGGAATTTGACGCGGTGATCTGCGAGGGAGCTGGATCGCCTGCCGAAATCAACCTTCGCGCAACCGACTTGGTGAACATGGGGCTGGCCCGCGCGGCGAATCTGCCGGTGGTCGTCGTCGGCGACATCGACCGCGGCGGCCTGCTAGCGCACCTGTTCGGGACGGTGGCGGTGCTCGAGCCCGACGACCAGGCACTGATCGCCGGATTCATCGTGAATAAATTCCGCGGCGACGTCTCGCTGCTCGAGCCGGGATTGCGCCAACTCGCCGACATCAGCGGCCGTCCGACCTACGGCGTATTGCCCTACACCGACGATCTGTGGCTCGACACCGAGGATGCGGTCCCGGTGTTGGCGCACCGCGTCCTGGGGACACCGCGACCGCCGCACGGCTCCCAATGGCTTCGGGTCTCGGTGCTGCGGCTGCCGCGAATCTCCAACTCCACCGACGTCGAAGCGCTGGCCTGCGAACCCGGCGTGCTGGTGCGCTGGGTCAGTGAGCCCGCCGACCTGGCCGACACTGACGTCATCGTGGTGCCGGGGACCAAGTCCACCGTCGCCGACCTGGGCTGGCTGCGCCAACGGGGGCTGGACCAGGCCATCCGCGCCCATGCCGCGTCGGGCCGTGCCGTGCTGGGCATCTGCGGCGGGTTCCAGATGCTGTGCCGCTCGATCGACGACCCGGTCGAAAGCCGGTCGGGCCGGGTCGAGGCGATGGGGATGCTGGACGCCGACATCGTGTTCGCGCCCGATAAGGTGCTGCGCCGCCGACAGGGTTCGCTCGCCGGCTACGAGATCCATCACGGGCACGTCGCGCGCTGCGCGGAGGCCACCTGGTTCGAGGCGGATGGCTGCCCGCAGGGGTATCGGCGCGGCCAGGTATTCGGGACACACTGGCACGGCCTGCTCGACAACGACGACTTCCGGCGGCAGTGGTTGACCCTCGCGGCGGTGGCAGCGGGCCGAGACGGATTCGTGGTGGCCGACGGCACCGACGTAGCAGCCAGGCGGGATTCCCAACTGGATCTGATGGCCGATTTGTTGGACACCCACCTCGACGTCGACGCCGTCATCGGACTGCTCGACGATGGCCCCCCGCCGCGTCCGACCATCGTTGCCGCGTTGCGCTGATCGCGGCCGAAGGCGGTGCTTGGAGTTCGATGTTGCGGAGGCGTTTCCAATCGCAACTCGTCTAACGAACCGCCCGAAAACGGCCGCGCGCGGGCCAATTCACTGTAATTTGCTGGGGGTGCCTTCGACGATGATGACGACCGTCGACGGGTATCCCATTCAGGTCTGTGACACCGGTCCGGAAAAGGGCTCCGTCGTGGTACTGCTGTGTGCAGCCCAGCGGGCCCTCGGCGCGTATGAGGCCGTCTGCGACCGTCTGCACACCGCGTCGCTGCGAACGATCGTCGTCGGCCCGGACCCGCGCCTGACCCCCAAGTCGGTGGTCGGCGTTCTCGATGCGCTCGACATCAGTTGGGGCGTGCTGGTCGGCGATCGCGCCGGCGGTGAACTGGCATGGGAACTTGCGGCGACCCGACTGGACCGTTTCACCGGCCTGCTGGTCATCGACCGAGGCCATCCACGGGTCGCCGACCTGGCGGGCGAGATCCGCGACGAGCACTGCCCGCCGGTCGAGATCAACACAACCGCCCTGGTCAGCACACCTGCCGCGGAGGCGGTGGCTCGTGCCAGCCAGCGCTACGTCTACGCCGATTACCGCGTGGTGGAGCTGCTCGGACGCCGCAACGCGCACGAGTCGACCGCGCAACTGGCCGCCGAAATCGTCCTGCGCACCAGCACCTGGTGACAGATACGATCGCCCCGTGAGCTTGTCGCGCGACAAACTCGAGCAGCTGATCGCCGCCGGTGATGTCGATACCGTCATTGTCGCGTTCAGCGACATGCTGGGCCGGCTGATGGGCAAGCGGGTGTCGGCGCGGTTCTTCATCGACGAGGTGGCCGAGTCCGGCGCCGAGTGCTGCAACTACTTGTTCGCGGTCGACGTCGAGATGAACACCGTCGAGGGTTACGCCATGGCGGGCTGGGATTCCGGATACGGCGACATGGTGATGCGGCCGGACCTGTCGACGCTGCGGCGGGCGCCGTGGTTGCCAGGCACGGCGCTGGTGCTCGCCGATCTGGTGTGGCACGACGGAAGCCCTATCGAACCGTCGCCGCGCCAAATCTTGCGCCGCCAGCTGGACCGCCTGAACCAGCGCGGTCTGCGCGCCTACGTGGCCACCGAACTGGAATTCATGGTCTTCGATGACACCTACCGCGGGGCCTGGGCGAGCGGATATCGCGAGCTGACACCGGCCAGCGACTACAACCTGGACTACGCGGTGATGGCCTCGAGCCGCCTCGAGCCGCTGTTGCGGGATATCCGCCAGCACATGCAAGG
>Ga0302325_10029421_pt1 | contig 11350 bp, 13 predicted proteins | sample Palsa_T0_2_FD_201948 | JGI IMG/M metagenome (GOLD analysis project Ga0302325, IMG submission 201948) | Peat permafrost microbial communities from Stordalen Mire near Abisko, Sweden - Palsa_T0_2 | ecosystem: Environmental > Terrestrial > Soil > Palsa > Peat permafrost | place: Sweden: Abisko...
CACGCCACACGCCACACGCCACACTTTCTTGATGGCTTGGAGGAGGGGAACATGACCTAGGCTGGGGTGGTAGTCCCTCGCCAGCTTCTTCACGGACAACGTGCGGCCGAGAAAGAACCACTAATTATGGCGAGCGATTTTCACCTCGCCGTCGACAGTACGCACCGACGCGAAGGATACAGTCTTGATGGGATGCATTGCGTAGACGAGTCGTGATACATAAAGGGAGGTGGTGCGAAGGTGCGTGGCTGTCGATTTAGACGTTGGTGCCGGGGATGGCTGCAAGGTGACCTATGGGGTTTTGTAGCTGATCACCTGACCTATCTCCTTTAACCAGAAAATATGTATTCCGGTTTCAATTCTTGAACAGACCAAGGAGTCCGCAACTTTACGTGACTCGTAACTAGGACAAGAGTCCTCAACTAGTTCTCTTAGTGGTCAGTTACAGAATCCCCCCCCCCCCTGGAATACCGAGAACGGCAGATTCCGGGGAAAGCAAGTACGCGTTGCCCCATAGAGTAAGATTGAGAAATTCTTCCAAATATTCCATAGCCACTAAGTTAGACGTCCCTAATCAAAAACCGAGCCGATCTGGAATAAAGAAATAGAGGGGTATATCACACTTTTATTGAATTGGGGTATGAGTCTAGTCCTTGAATGACTTTCAAGCTCCCGCAGCCATCTCCGTTCAAGCCCTGAGCCTGGACTTAGGTAACTTCCTAAACCAGCTCTCCGTCTCTCTCACACACCCCTCCAAATCGAAACCACCTTCAGCCTCAAACGTCTTCTGAATCTGCCCAACACCCTAACTCGACGCAGCGCTCTCCATGTCCTCCTTCCACCTCCTTTCATCCTTCGAGCTCGATGCAACCCCCAAGCCCCCCAAATCCCTTTTAAACCTAGCAATATATCCTGGCTCCTCAAACTCCTCAAAATGCGCCATCCATCTGGGGTCAAACGGCGTCAAGCACCGCCCAAAATCCCTCCAAACGCTCAACACAACCCCCTTCCCCAAGTCCCCGACATCGTACCAATCGTACCGGTATTCCAGCGCGCACCGATCGCACCTCCTCACACTCGGATTGCGATTCTCATCATCAAAATCCCAAAGCACGAACCCCTTCTCCCTCCTCTCACACCTCCCCATCAAATGCCTACATAGATTCATCAATCCCCCATAATCCCCACGCCTCATACAGAACCCGGGCATCTCGGACACATCACGCGGCCTCTTAATACCCGGACTCAGGTGATAGAAATGCTGAATCCTCCCAAGCAGCCGATCAGAAACAGCATACGTCTCCGAGCACCACACGTAGTCGACATGCGTCCCGATCCTCGCCTTGCTATTGTTGAATGCTCGGAGCCCGGCGCTGTGGTCCAGCCCGAGTCGGTGGCATTTCATCGCCATCTGCGCCTCCATGAATCTGAACGGGTGGTTGAAGAGTCGACCCGGGCGTTGGTTGGCGCCGATTACGTACATCGTTGCGCAGGCGGGGGCACTGGGGTCTGCGGCTGGGCAGGGATGCCCTCTGCGTCGGTGCAGGAAGGTGTGGAAGACGTTGCAGTCGCGACAGATAAATTCGCGGTGCCTGTATTTGTCTTGGTAGCGAAGGATTTGCTTTTTGTTGGAGAGGAGGTTTGCGGGAGCTGGGAATAAGGAGTTTTTTCTTGTGGCGAATCGTTTCTTGTGTCGGGGGGTTTTCACTTCGACGAAGGGGTCGAAGCGGACGTTTTTCGGCTTGAGGATTTGGGCGATGGTAGTGGTTGGAGTGTACAGAATTCCTAGAAGTGATTGGAAGTCGTTGCTTGAGAGAGGCTCGGTGAAATCCAAAAACTTTGTGGGTGTCATTCCAGTTCTTGGGCGCCTATTTCCGCGTTTCGCGGTGGAAGCTGTTTGGATGGCCGTTGAAGTTTGATCAGACAGGACTGCGGTAGATGATTGGAAGTTGTTTGGGGGTGGTTCAGTGAAAGCTATAAACTCTGTAGTAGTCTTAACAAGCGACGAATCGCTCGCGGGAAGATCCCGAATTGATGGCAATTTGCCTGAAGAGCCCTCTAGGTTGGCGGTGGAGAAAGACGATTTTCGTTCGAAGTCCGATATGACCGAAGTGATATAGCTTTGTCCAATGCCAAGCGTTGCAGCGTTCACGGCGGGGAGTGTTTGAGAGACCGAGGGGATAACAGACGACTTTCCACAGCCGCAAAATAGCGAGACTGGGATCTTCTTGAGAAGTTTGAGAGAATTTCTTGACTTGGAGACTTCTGTTCCCTGTGTCCCGGCGGTGGAAGATGGTCCGAGCGAGTTCGTGGATTCTGAGATGTCCATTTCCTTAAGCCTAGAGAGTGCAAGTGAGCCTCCGGCTCTTGACCGTTTGCGCATTTTGCGTTTCTTTGTGTATAGAGCGTCCTGAATGATAAAGTAAATATATGTGCGAGAATGTGGAATTTTCAACGAAGGACGGCTAGATATAGAGAAGGATGAGATTACTATTCTCTAAATTCCATTTGGACTGCCTTAGACTCAGAATTTAACTCGGGCGATTATTTTGCATCCAAATTCGGACAGGCTTAAGTCTGGTAGGCTTGTACTGACATTCCACGGTAGCAATAACTTGACACGTGACCGGCGCCCAACCTAGGTAAACCCGCGTTGTAAATTGCGGATGTAGTTCAGAGAAAAAACGTTTTATTGCGATATGCAAAAAAAACTCTCTTCCCGCATAACGAGAGTGATTAACTCCCTTCCTAGTCTATAAAAATGCAACAAAACACCCATTTCCTTCTAAAGAATGGGTCCGAGAAGGAACTATGCGAGAAAAAGCCGAATCTCTCGAATAGAGACGGTACCGAGAACTTAGCGCTGGGAGGAAGTGTTGCTATATGCAACAAAACTCACTTGACCCGGGTAAGAGTTTAGGGCACAGAGACGCTGTTATATCAAGCTTTTACGACATGCAACAAAACTCACGTGACTAAGGCAAAAGAGTAGGGCCCAGAGACGATGTTGTATCGAGTTTTTACGATATACAACAGATTCTTTCTAGTGCAGATATCTTATAGCGCTAGAAGCATTGCTTCAGACACCATGAGTAAAGAAATCTCATGCACCGGCTTTTCACCTGGAGCCATACCACGTATAATTTCCTACGCTCCACTAGAAGCACCCCCCCCCAACATTCACCCGCAATAAATGTAGCAGAAACATATTCCCACAGCCCACAACCACGTATGATCTACGGACAGTGGTAATAGATAAATTCCGCCCCAAAGTGCCTCCACGCGTCCTAGCCTTGGCATTGACGCAGGTACCAGCGCCGAGTCTCCTGGATCTCGAAGAGAGGAGGTCAATGTCTCGCATGGAATACAGAGCTGCAAGGATTGATCTCGCCTTGTACTCCACCTTGCCTTGCGAATATGAAATAATATCAAAAAAGAATCTCCACCCCCCCTCCCCACCCCAAAAAAAAAGAAAGAAAAATAGGAAATTCGACTTACTAGGATGAAAAGGGACTGGAATGATTGGGGTGAGAATTATTCTTTTGGGTATCTTCCACATTATGCAGACAAATTGAGTTCATGACCGTCATCGTGCTCAGAAGAGCTTCCTCTTCGCTGCACTGCCGTTTTCCATCCGCGATAACGCTTGCTCGATGCCAACGACGTCGAGGTCTCCGCTGTTTGTGCTCTTTTCTACTAGTCCCATTCTTCCTCCGCCCTGCTGTCGTGGTGGCTTGCCCTGTGATAATATAACGAATCGATGTTCGGCGACAATTATAATATCAGAGTGTAGGTGTGTGGACGTCGTGGGTTTAGCTATTTGTGCAACGGCGGAACATCGTTCGCCTTGAAGCTCTACGCTCTCGAGTTTGATAGAGTGAGCTCCGGATGGACCGTTGAAGAGGTTTCCTGATCCGCCGGCCTTGCGAGGATTGGCAGCCCAGTATTTTGCCAGGTTAGGGATGATGAAGAAAGTTTCGCCGAACCAGAACAACACCGATTCTTCGGAAGGGCTTGTAGGTGAAGGGGAAGGGACTTCGACGACTGAGATCTGTCCACGCACAACACCAGTCGATCCTCTTGAGCCGAAAGGTTCGGTCGACTTGCGAGTCCCAGGAGTCATAGGGGCAAATTTCGAGCTAGTGATTTGTGGCGGTCCCGAGGTGCGGGATCTTGGTGCTGCGTCGATGTATCCTGTGACACTATATTCTGACCTGGAACCGCCTTTAATTCCCTGACGGCCAAGAAGTCCTTGCGACGCTCCAGGTCCAACGCCTTCGATGTCCCAGATTGCCCATTCCCCATCACTCAATAGCACAATGACAGCTCTGCCGGCCGAGACCCATTGTGCGTCGACGATGGTCTTCCGGCCAAATCCCGCGTGTGTTCCAAAATGTGGAGATGCTTGGGAATCGATTTTGGCATTTTGGAAACCCGAGTAAAGAGAAATAAGCCAGGTTCCTTGCTCGGTTACAGGACTGTCGGCAGCATCTTCGGTAGCCTTGGTGGAGGTCTTATAGTCATAGATACGACACACTCCAGTAGAATCAGCTACTAAAAGGTGGCTGGCATGTTGTCTGGAGAGAGTCGGACTGAAGGAGATGGATTTGGCTGGCGATGCGAGGTAGATGGACTGAAACGGCTCAACAGCTGGTTTTGGCAATTTCGTGGCAATTCGGAAAAGCAGTAATCGTCCCGTTACCTCGCGTGAATGTGACGCGACGATTACGTGTGCATCTGCCGAGGTAGAGTCCTGTCCGCCCTTCTTTTGATCATTAGGAATGCCGCTAAACTCCAGTGTCATCGAAACCCCATCTGAAGGTTTCTGATGCCCATTGAGCAGTGCGACGGTCTCTCCCCACGTGCCTTTTCCAGCATTGGCCAATGTGAAGTCTGATCGGAGTTCAGGTCGCGCTTTGCTCTTCGGTGATGGAGGCGTGAGAGGAACTGTGACGAGTCGGAGGGAATTATCGGCGCATGCAGCAGTAAACACAATCTTTTGCTTCAGAGATTCCAGACCACGCCAGGAAGGTCCATCAGCTTTTAATATCGGATCAGGCAACACGGCGAGGTGAAGGACATCGGTCCCAAAACGCAGATCCAGATCTTGCAGGATGCTTGGGTATGGTCGTGAAGGATCTAGCTCCTCTTCCTCATCTTCGAATTCTGGCTTATCTTCGAATCTTTTCCCAGATTCGCCCTCATCGTCAGAATCGAGGGAAATGATAGCATTTCTTGTGCCATTTGGCTTTTGGGGAGCTACATCGGGGTCCTGCGAGCTCTTGAACGGTCTGCCACCTCTCCAAATAAGCCTCACGCCGTTTTCGTGCCCGTAGAGGATGATCGTCGAGCCATTTGAAGAGCGGATAGGGTAGACCTTGGCTGTATGGATTCGGTGGGGTAGTTCGTAGCTATTTCGGATTCATCAGCGGCGACGCCTCCTGAAGCTCCATGATTGGTTTACCTTAGCTGTGTGTTCTGCAGGTTCTTCAAGGCCCTCGGTTGAGGCAAGCTACCTGCCATGGTCTGGAACCAGTGAAGATCTTATCAATCATCTAGGTGTCATGGACGGGTGAAGATGGTTTCCGGGGGGAAGAAGAGCAGGTCTTCGTTACCGGGCACTGTTGTTGCAAGACGCGAGAGAAAGTCGCGTCGGCTCGGAAAAAGGTTGACGCGGGTGCTCGGCTAGAATTTCCATCCTAAATTGCCTTCGCAGATCCCGTGCGGCTCAGCTACAAGTACGGGGAAACTCTCGCTCTTCAGCAGCAGCGGGAGGAGTTTCCTCTCGTATACTAGGTACGTACCTACCTACACTCATGGCCTCACCTCATGCCAAGGAGACTTTGATCCACGTGATCAATATCAGCATTCAATATACCTACTTCGTATACAGTACAGTACAGTAGTATGAGCTGTCAAAATGTACTCCGTCAGATCGCGACCCAGTAACCGGATTTGGACGATGGCTTCCCCGCTTTTCTTACGTCTAGACTTTTTCGGCTAACGGATGGGACGGCAGCTGCGCCGTCGCCTCCGTAAGCTGCTCGAATCACCTGAGATTTCGGTGCAACTTCATTTCGCACTCCAGTACTGTACTGTACTGAGTACGTAGTACTCCGACCAACTTCTCTCGCCGAGTTGGCCGCCAAATCCCGCAAGAAAAGTGTATATTCGGAACCATGTTCTGAGGCCGAACTCTCTCTCTATGCCTTCATTTGGAGAAACTAGGGCCCGGACAGCCGTCAGAAGAAGCTTATCTTCGTCCCAAGATCCGGCCTGCATAGCGCTTTCACGCAGGGCGCCCAAATAGCATCTTCTGCAAGCACTACTTCGAACTACCCTTGCTTTCCCTGCGCGGAATACCTCCCGCCGCTAGCCTGCGCGGACCATGGGTTTGTCAGGTCTGTCACTTCTCTACTCCGAACTCTCTTATCCCCACCTATGCCCGCTCTCCACTTCTGCTTATTCTCGCCTTCTTCCGCGGATCTCTTTTTTGTGACTCCAGCTGCAAAAATTTATAATTTCAATTTCCTCTTCTTGTACTGCGTTTTTCACAAACAAAGATTCTACTTCATTAGCAAGAGCTCTTAGTGACGAGGGGCGACGATTGCTCTTTCTACCTGATATGCAAGTGGTCAGGCGAGGCTTTTTGTTATATTGAGCGCCTGTATCTGGACTTCTCCAGGCTCTCCAAAATGGCGCTTTCCGATGACCCTGAAAAATATGACTATCCCGGATCTAATTCAGACACGCATCTTTCCAAGAAACAGAGCTCTCTGATAGAAGACTTTGAGGAAGATGGACACACCACTGCATCGTCGCCAATACACACCTTACATTCAAACTCTTCCCATGACACTATCAACAGCGATCCTCTCTCACCACTCGAACACGCCCTAACACCTGACCTCGAAACAGGTGCAGAACATCTCGCACGCCCAGAATTAACGTATACGAAGACTGGCGCCTCAACCGCAACCACAGGTTCAAGGATACCATCTTTTGAAGTCGACTTTGAGAGCAACGACCCCGAAGATCCGAAAAATTGGCCTATGTGGTACCGTGGTCTTACAATTGGTGCTGTAAGCTACTCGACATGGACTGTCGTCCTCTATTCGACCAGTTATACGACGTCTATGCCAGGAATGATGAAGGAGTTTCACGAGTCGAGCGAGCCAGTGGCCACTTTGGGAGTGACCGTATATTTACTTGGTCTAGCCGTGGGAAGTTTAATATTAGCTCCGTTGAGTGAGATCTACGGGAGACGGCCGGTCTACATTGGGAGTCTCGCATTCTTTTCCCTTTTCATCTTGCCATGTGCTCTAGCTAGGTCGTTACCAGAAGTGCTCATCTGTCGTTTTTTTGGGTAAGATTCATTGTCAAGGACCATGATCCCCGAGGCTGACTTACTCTCAGGGCTATAGCAGGATCAGCAATGATTGCAAACGCGCCAGGGTCCGTAAATGATATCGTCGATGAAAATTATCGAGCTCTCGCGTTTAGCATCTGGAGTATTGGACCAATGAACGGTCCCGTAACTGGTCCCGTAATTGGAGGTTTTGCTGCTGAATATCTTGGTTGGCGGTGGACGAACTGGCTTGTGATGATCTTCTCGGGTCTTGGGTGGATTATGTGCTCCTTGGTCAAAGAAACTTATGCCCCGGTACTTTTGCAGAGAAAAGCCGCCAGAATCAGGAAAGAAACAGGTGACGATCGATGGTGGTCTCGGTATGACCAGCGACTGAGCAGTAAGTTCATCAGGGAGTGGAGTGTGGAGCCCATGAAAATTGACCCTCAATTTATAGTCTTCAAGATTCTCAAAGTTAATCTTTCGCGACCATTTGTTTTGGCGTTCACAGAGCCGATTCTCTGGTTTTGGAATACGTATATTTCGGTACGTATACAGTCAACCCTCCCCTGGTGGCTACATCACTACTTGCGGCGTCAGCATTCGCTAATTTCAGACGTCTAAGATTATTTATGGCATCCTTTACCTTTGTTTCGTGGCTTATCCTCTCATCTATACGGGTCTCCGTAAATGGTCACTCGGCATTTCGGGTCTGGCCTTCGTTGGAATTGGAGTTGGTACCATGATTGCAATCGTCACCGAACCGATTGCTCGGAGGGTTGTCAATTCGCATAAGAAGGATCCGGAAACGGGCAGAGTTCCTCCCGAAGCATCGATCTCCATCGTCTGCTTGGCTGCATTCCTGTGCCCAATTGGGCAACTATGGTTCTCATGGACTTCCGTCCCCATCACGATTCACTGGATATGGCCGATTCTAGCAGGTGTCCCATTTGGTGCTGGGAATGCTCTTGTTTTTATTTATGCCTCGAACTACCTGGCTGGCTCCTACGGTATTTATGCTGCGTCAGCCCTAGCAGGAAATAGTGTGGTTCGATCATTCATTGGAGGCACCTTGCCATTAGCTGGGCCTGCCATGTACGCCAAACTGACGCCGCAATGGGCAGGGACTCTTCTTGGGCTCGTTCAAGTTGCGTGTATACCAATTCCGATTGTATTCTACAAGTGGGGAGAAAAGATTCGAGCTAAGAGTCCGTTGATCAAGCAAATGAGAGCAGATCAGCAAAGACGAGAGGAAAAGGCGCATGCTGCACAGCGAAAACAGAAAAAGAAAGACGAGGAGAGAGGAGATGCGATAGTAGTTACTGGGCTGGCAGAGCGTCACCCTGAAAAGGAGGTGGTGGCCAAAAAGGAGTGAAGTATTGTAGAATTAGACCGTACTCGAGTATAGACGTACTAAAATATACCCGTACATAGCAGCTTGTTAAGAACCAACTTACATGGATTCAGTTCATGTTCACCTAAAGTAGAGGTGGCTAATTTCCACGCAGTCAGACTCGCAGCTCAGCCTTGTCATAGGAAACTCCCGGCTCTCAGCCGACCCAAGCCAAGCCTTGCTGAACAACGGCATCCTGACTGATAAATGACTGGCCCTGTTGCCCGTCCACAAACACCCAAACACAGGAAGCACAGAGTATTAATATATGGTATTTATTTGTTTGACTGCACTCCCCCTGATCCAGCCCGCCCCGGCAATCCTAACTCTACTGGAGGCTTAGCGTCGTTCATGCGCGCTACCAGGTAGCGAGGATACACAGAAATTACTTCAACCTTGCGATCCTGCGCTTCCCACTTCTTCACTTCTCCATTCACGGTACCGTGCCAATCTATTCCTACCGGTGTAGTCAATTTACCCTCATTCTTCCGCCGTCGCGTCAATCTGTCGACTCTTCAAGATCCGCTGCTCAGTCTCGCTATTGTCGTGTGACCCCGCCGCTGCATTTCTACATCACCCTTGCAGAGCCACCGCCAGATACAAAGATCTCGCACCTCGAAAGCCTTTCAACCACAACAAAGGATCTCGACTCCGGGACGCGACACGAAGACTACGACCCAACCTGCACCAAGAATCTTCTGTGACTTTGAGTAGTCATGGCAGTTCCGACGCAGTTTGCATACCGAACACTGAAGGGGATTGGCATCGTGGATGCCGCGCCTGTTTACGAGCCTTTGCCTGGGTTTCAGAGACCGGAAGGCAACTCGCGCTGCTGTGTCTATTCTCCCTGCGGCAGATACTTTGCCTGGGCCTCCAACGAGGGCATCACAGTCATTGACGCCTCAGTCGGACACGTCATCACAACGCTCCCCACACCCAACGTGTACGAATTAGGCTTCTCGCCTCGTGGTTCATACATCATTACCTGGGAGAGACCGTCCAAGGATGAAGCAGGTGATGCGGTCAAGAACTTGAAGGTCTGGCGTACAGTTGAGGAGCTCGCAGAGGGGGCAGAAAAACAGGTCGTGGGAAGATTTGTGCAAAAGTCTCAGACAGGCTGGAACCTTCAATATACCTCCGATGAGCGATACTGTGCTCGTTATGTCACCAACGAGGTTCAATTCTACGAGAGTGGTGACTTGGGCACAGTCTGGAACAAGCTGCGCGCCGAGGGTGTTGCCGACTTCGCAATTTCTCCGGGCAACACACATTCTGTCGCAGTATTCATTCCGGAACGCAAGGTAATATACACGTGTTTACGTTCATAGATTCAGCTAACAGGACTCAATAGGGTCAACCAGCCGCCGTCAAGATCTTCAATGTTCCTCAATTCACAACCCCTATATCCCAGAAGACCTTCTTTAAGGGTGACAAAGTCCAATTGAAATGGAATCAACTTGGCACAACCTTAATCGTTCTGGCACAGACGGAAGTGGACAAGACAGGCAAGAGTTATTATGGAGAGACTACGCTATATGTGCTGAGCGCAAATGGTGGATTTGATTCCAGGATAACTTTGGACAAAGAAGGACCGATTCATGACGTCTCGTGGTCTCCCAATTCAAAGGAGTTCGGGGTAGTTTATGGTTACATGCCAGCAAAGACAACAATTTTCAACCAGCGTGCTGTTGCAACCCATACAATATTATTCTCGCCAACTGGTCGGTTTGTTTTGGTAGCTGGTTTTGGCAATTTGGCTGGTCAGATGGATATCTATGATCTTGAGAAAGATTATCAGAAGATCTGTACAATTGAAGGTGGGAATCCTAGTGTTTGCGAGTGGAGTCCGGATAGCAAATACATCTTGACTGCCACCACCAGCCCCAGGCTACGTGTCGACAATGGGGTTCGTTTGTGGCATGTTGGAGGTGGGATTATGTACAATGAAGACATGGTAGAGCTGTACCACGTCACCTGGAGACCCCAGGCATTTGACCACTTCTCGCCCGGCGACTTGTTGCACCCAGTGCCGAACCCGCACGCATCAGCACTGGTGTATCTCGGCACTGTCAAGACCCCTTCGAAGCCAGCCGGTGCATACCGACCTCCAGGAGCACGTGGAACTTCCACACCGTTACACTTTAAGCGAGAAGACGAGGGCGGAGCTGCACACATTGTTAGTAACGGAACATCACTGGTGGGCTCGAACGGATTTGGCAAGCCAAGAAGACAAGTCCCTGGAGCTGAGACTGTTGATACTCTTCCCTCTGGTGCTGCACCAGCCAACGGCCCAACTCCAGGAGCTGCGGAAGGTGATGAGAATTTGTCAAAGGCAGCATTGAAGAATAAGAAGAAGCGCGAAGCAAAGAAAGCCAAGGATGCAGAGGCTAAGGCAGCTGGACTAACGCCAGGGCCAGATGGACCAGCTGCAGGAGGAGAGAACCGAAGTCCGGAGCGCAGAGATCGAAGAGAGCATCAACGTAGCCGTTCCAAGGGACAGCAGGACGTACGCACCCCCTCGCAAGGACGTTATCGCAGCAATACGCACCAAGGAAAGCACAATGGACCGAATGGAGCAGCACCCACGGGTCAAATTAATAACTTATCAA
>Ga0302325_10029423_pt1 | contig 11349 bp, 9 predicted proteins | sample Palsa_T0_2_FD_201948 | JGI IMG/M metagenome (GOLD analysis project Ga0302325, IMG submission 201948) | Peat permafrost microbial communities from Stordalen Mire near Abisko, Sweden - Palsa_T0_2 | ecosystem: Environmental > Terrestrial > Soil > Palsa > Peat permafrost | place: Sweden: Abisko...
ACGTGTGCCGCCTGGCCCACGACGTCCTCGGCGGCAACGGGATCCTGCTGGATTTCCACGTCATGCGCCACCTGTGCGACATGGAGGCGCTCGTCACCTACGAGGGCACCGCGGAGATCCAGACGCTCATCGTCGGCCGCGACATCACCGGGCAGAGCGCCTTCGGCTGATGCGATCCGCTTCAGGCGTAGCCACCGGCGGACCGCCTCGGGATACCCGCCGCGGACGACCCGGTCGAGGCAGTCGCGGGCCAAGGCCTACTGACCGCTGAATTCTCACTGGACGGTGCCTGGTGAGCGGTCCTGATCGAGTCATTCGGGAGACCCAGTGGGAGCCGCGACCTGGTATCTGCGGGGCTGGGACTTTGATGACTGGGATGGCGTTATACGCATCTGCGATCTCTGGAGGGCTGGCACTATGAGTGGCGTTCGACAGCGCGGGTGAGGGCTACCCGGGACCTGATGTCCAGCTTGTCGAAGACATGGCGTAGGTGGGTGTTCACGGTGTGGGGCGAAACGAACAACCTGTCGGCGATCGCCCGGTTGGTGTAGCCCGCAGCGGCGAGGTGCGCGACCTGGAGCTCGGCGTCCGTGAGCGATTCCCATCCCAGTTTCGGGCGGTCCAGCGACTGGACCCGGCGACGGACCCCGAGTTCGCGTAGCCGCTTCCGGGCCCGGGCAGCGTCGTGAGCACCTCCGGCGTCGATGAAGATCCGCAGCACGTGATCGAAGGCGTCCACCGCGCCGCTGCGGTCACCATCGGCCAGCCTTGCGGTGCCCAGATCCTCCAGCGCGGCCGCCAGCGCCAGCGGCCGCGGGCAGGCCGCGAGGATCGCTGCCGCGTGTTCCAGATCTGGTCTCGACTGGTTGAGCAGGCCTCGGGTGTGTGCGGCGGCTCCCGCCATGGACTGCACACCGGGATTGCGTTCGCATCTGCGCCCGGCGAGCTCGGTGACCGCCTTGGCGAGTTCCTCATCGCCGGCCGCTAGGGCCATCCGGACCAGCAGCGGATCGTCGGCGACCTCCATCGGGAACAGGGGGAACAGCGATAGCCGTTCGGTCTCACCGAGCGCGCACAACCAGCGGTGCGCCTGGTCCGAGTCGCCGGCTGCCATCGCATGAACGGCGAGGTACCACGCGGCGTGTCTGCGGACGACAGGAACGGTCGTCGTGAGCATGACCTTGGCGATCTCGGCAATTTCACGGGCTCCGCGCTCGTCCCCGAGGTGGAGCTTGGTACGGCCGAGCGCGACGACTGGCGCGGCGTCCAGGACCCCGACGATCAGGTGTGCGTCGGCGAGGCGGAACCGGCCTTCCAGCACCGCATCCGCCTCGTCGAGCCTGCCGAGGTGGAGCAGGTGCCGGCCTTTCCACGTCTCGAAGACGTGGACGGCCCAGTTCTGCCGGTCGCGCTGGGCGGAGGCCAGTCCGTCCTCGGCGACCGCCATGGCCTCATCGACCCGGTCGAGAGCGGACAGCAGCCACGATCGATAGCTGTGCGTCAGACGTTCCCGCGGATCGTCGAAACCGGCCAATACCTCAGGGTCCACACCCTGGAGCAGCCGGACGGCAAGCTCGAAGTGGCCAAGTTGGTATTCCATCGCCGAGCGGCCTATCCGGATAAAGTACTGCGCTGCGAGGTCGGTGGTGGCGGACACGCTTGCGCGCACCTCGGACTCGATCGCCCGGCCCTCGTCAAGGCGGCTGGCGACCATCAGGTTGTGAAACAGTGACGTCCACAGCCGGGCCCGCGTGTCGGCTGACAGACCGGTGAGGAACAGGCCCTGCCGGGCGTTGTCGGCGCGGTCGTCGGCGGAGATGGTGAACATCGCCGCCAGGCTCAGTCGTACGTCGGCTTCCTGTTCGGCGGGCATGCTCTGGCGGAGGGCGTTGTCGGCGAAGGCGCGCGCTTCCTTGCTACGTCCGGCGGCGAACAAGGACACTGTCCGGCGGGCCACCAACGGGCCGCGTAGCGGGTGCCGTGGCGGGACCAAGGACAGGGCCGCCCGCGCGATGTCTGCCGAGGCGCTGGGGTCGGTCATGCCGAGCGATTCAGCGGCGTCCGCGAGAGTACGGACAGCTGCGACGTCACCAGGCTCCGCGCTGTCGGCCAGTTGCGCCGCGACCTCGACGGGCAGGGCGCCGCCTGCCAGGAGGACGTCAGCCGCTTCACGGTCAAGAGCCCGGCGGACCGCGTCAGGTACCGCGCCGCGGACCGCCTCCCGAGCCAGGTCGTGCTGGAAGGCGAGGCGACCGCCGGCCTCGATGAAGATCCCGGCGTCGATGACCTCCCGGACAGGATCAACGAGGTCGGCTATTGGGATGCGGGCCATCGCCGCGATCTGGCTGAGCGTGAACTGGCGAGCGAGCGAGGCGGCGACGGTGACCACTCGCTCGCCCGCGGAAGTGGTGCGCGACAGGCGTCGTCGCATGCTGTCCTCGAGCCGGTGCGGCACACGGTTCTCCGCCAAGCTCGCCCGGCCGCCGACCATGCGGACCAGGTTCTCCTCGCGCAGGCCGTCGAGAAGATCAACAATGAGGAAGGGGTTGCCTTGCACGCCGGCCAGGGTCCGAAGGAGGTCACCTCCCGCCGGTGCCCCCAGCACATCCGCTGCCACCTCGGCGACCGCCGAAGCGCTCAGCGGCGTCAGGCGAATGGTCGCGGCTCCGGCGGTGGTCAGCTCGGCCAGCGCCCGGCGGATCTGCGGTACTCCTTGGTTCGGCCGGACCGCGATCAGCCACGCGATCGGCAACGACGCCAGCCACTGCGTCAGCATGCGCAAGGCGAAGCCGCATCCCGCGTCCGCCCACTGCACGTCATCGAGGCACACCAGCAGTGGCTGCCGGAGCGCCGCGCGTTCCATCAGTGTCTGCACGTCCTGGAGAAGCCAGAACGGCTCCTCGCGGGAGCGGTCGCGCGATCCGAGCGCCGTCCGTTCGATCAGGGATTCGGCGCCACCGAACAGCGCCTCCATCAGCACGGCCAGTTCGACGGAGCTGTGGCCTGGCTCGGCGGCACCGAGCCCGGTCCGGAACGAGAGGGTACGGGCGGTCGCCTGGGCCGCGGCGAGCAGCCTCGTCTTGCCCAGGCCCGCGGCGCCCTCGATGATCGTGACGCCGCCCGCCCCCGTCCGCACGTGCTCCAGGAAACCGGTGACCATATCCAGTTGCTCGTCTCGCCCCCGGATCGGGGATGAGCTCCCGGTACCGCCCGCAATTGAGCCGCCCGCGCCGGAAAACTGAGCAGCGGAGATCATCGTGAACTCACCCGATCTATGTGCTCCGAAGAGTTGCGCGCATCGGCGCACAACAAACATATTCGTGGCATGAGTCAACCGCGAGCCTTACCGATCTCAGGATTGAACTGGCCCGCGACCTCCTGCTGGGTTCCAGCGAAACGGCCAAGCAGGTCGCGCGACGTACCGGCTACAAGTCCGACGCCGCCTTCAATCGGGCGTTCACCAGACACCACGGCTGCTCGCCGGGACAGTGGCGGCGCGACCACATCATCAGATGAAGGGCGATCATCTGGTTCGGCGCTAAGGAATCGCGCGTTCGTGCGATGCCGGGAACGGGGGGCCGCCGTAGCGTGAATCCGTCGTCGTGACATCTCGTCGAAGGAGCAGACATGCCAGCCAACCGAGCATCGTATTCGCCCACGGGATCCGGGCGGATGGTTCGTGCTTCAACAAGGTGATCCCCGCGCTTCAGGCGGAGGGGTATGAGGTGGCTTCCGCGCAGTATGGCCTCGAGACGAACGAAGGCGACGTCACCGCGACGCTGCGCACCCTGGGGAGGGTCAGCAGCCCGGCCATCCTGGTCGGCCACTCCTACGGCGGAAGTGTCATCACGGCCGCAGGGACCGATGACCGCGTTGTCGGGCTGGTCTACATCGCCGCACTCGCCCCCGACGAGACCGAGACCTCACAGGGCCAGCAGGACAAGTTCCCTGTCACCGACGTCTTCTCCCACATCGAAATCGCCGACGGGCGCGTCTGGATGCTCCCATCAGGCGCCGCCTGCTTCGCCGGAGACCTGCCCGCGGAGGAGCAGAAGCTCGTCTGGGCGACCCACTACGCCCCGGCCGCTGACCTGTTCAACCACAACGCTCCGGGCGTTGCGTGGAAGTCGAAGCCGAGCTGGTACATCGTCGCCAATAACGACCGCACCGTCCACCCCGACCTGGCCGCGCCACGCCGCTAAGCGAAGCCGACCTCGACTGACCCGTGAGCTTCACCATCGAGCTCACCGCCGCGCTGACCGCGGCCAGTCCGCCGGCTAGGGGGCCGGGGAACGGTGCGACTGAACCACGCGACCCTTGCCTCCGGCATCAGGACATCTCCGGCGATCCCATCAGACACGCAGCCCGACAAGAAACGCGCCCCCGGCCACGCCGCCCTCACTGAAGGAGCATCTCGCCATGCCGATGATTGACGTCTACGCTGCGACCGGGACGTTCGCCGATAAGCACCAGCTCGCGGTCGACCTCGCGACCGCGGTCATGACCATCGAGCAGGTGCCGGACATCCCGATGTTCCGGCAGAACACCGCAGCTTTCGTCCACGAGCTGTCGGCCGACTGCCTGTCCAACGTCGACGGTGATAGCAGCTACGTCCGGATTCAGGTCCTGACCAACGCGGGTGCGCTAGATCGCGGTAAGCAGCTAGCCGTGGTCCAGCGGCTGACCGCGATCGCGGCTGACGCGGCCGGCGATCCTGCACTAGTAAACCGGACTTGGGTGCTGCTCACGGAGGCGCCCGACGGCGGCTGGGGCCTGGCCGGCCACGCAAATACCAACGAAGAGCTGGTAGCGACCGCCCGGGCACAGATCGCCAGCCGGGCAGACAGGGCTGCCTCATCCCGCCAAACCATATGAGTACCTCGCGGACTTCCATGTGACCGGGGCCCAGTAAGGCCCTTATGCCGCTTCGGCGGTGGCCAAAGTATGGGTAAGCCGCGAAACTGGCGATTAGGTCAAGCCGGCTGCCTACACAACGCCTCCGCCGTCAGTGCCGTGTGAAGTGCTCCAGGTCACGCATGTCCCGCGTCAGCGGAGGGTCTTGCCGTCCGGTGGAAGCGCGGAGGGGCCGGCCACGTCGGCGGCAACAATGATGGTGGCGCCGATGAGGTGGACGGTGTGGCCGTCTAGCCGGATAGCGTCGGCAATCCGTTCTTTGTGTAGCTCGCCGACCGCATCGGTGCCGCGGCCAAGGATCTGCGGTGAGATGGAAACAATGACCCGGTCGACCACTCCGGCGGCCAGCATGGAGGTGATCACACGCGCCCCGCCCTCGACGATGACCGACCGGATGCCTTCGGTCCGGAGCTGATGCAGCACTGCCGGGATGTCCAGGCCTGCTGGCCCGGGCCGGATATCGCGGACCGCGATGTGACGTGCGGCCAGCGCCAGCCGCTTGCGCTGGTGGTCAGCGTGCGCGGTAGTCAGCACGTACGTGGGCGCGTCAGGGCTGAACACTGCGGCGCTGAACGGAGAGCGGAGGCGAGAGTCGAGGATCACGCGAGCCGGGGACTGGCCCGGGATCGCCCGCACGGTGAGCTGAGGATCGTCAGATAGCACGGTGCCCACTCCGATGAGCACCGCGTCGCAGGCGGCGCGCAGGGCGTGTGAGATCCGGCTTTCGGCCTGGCCACCGACAGGTCCAGTGTCGCTCGTCGCGGCGGTGATCCGCCCGTCAAGCGTCTGGGTGTATTTCAGCACGACGAACGGACGCTTCTCAGGGGCCTGCGCGCTGCCGAGCAGGCTACCGACATCTATGGCCTGCCTGGCGCGTTCGGCTAGCGGCGGATCGCCGATGAGGTTCGCGTGCCCGAACCGCTCCTGCTTGGTGCGCAGGTAGCGCTGATTACGCAGATGCGGGAAGGCGGGTACCGAGACGACTTCCTCAACCATGATGCCCGCAGCCTGCAACTCCTTGACTTTGCGTGGATTGTTGGTCGACAGGCGGACTGAGCGGACGCCGAGGGCCTTCAGCACGGCCGCGGCGTTGTCGTATCGCCTGCTGTCGGGGGCCAGCCCGAGCCGCAGGTTGGCGTCGACGGTGTCGGCTCCGGCTTCTTGCTCCATGTAGGCGCGGAGCTTGTCGAGCAGGCCGATGCCGCGTCCCTCATGATCGGTGGCGTAGATCAGGACTCCGCGCCCCTCGGCGGCAAGTGCGCGCATCCCCAGATCGAGCTGAGCGCCGCAGTCGCAGCGCAGTGATCCCAGCGCATCCCCGGTCAGGCATTCGGAGTGCACGCGGGTCAGCACCGACCGGCCATCACCGAGATCGCCCTTGATCAGGGCGAGGTAGACGTAGCCCGATCCGCAGGTGAACGCTCGTACGTCGAACTCGCCCGCGACGGTTGGCAGCTGGACCCGCGCGGCCTCGCGAAGCTCGCCCATGGAAGTGCGCTACCCCCCTATGCCGGTGATCAACCGCGGCGTTTCGCCAGGTTTGCCGGCGGGTAAGTGCGCTGCGTGCCCGCTCGCGCGCTGTTTCACACCGCGCCGCGCTGCGTCGAGATCTGGGAGCTGCCCACGCCGCGGCCAGCCGCAGGCGAGGTCCTTGTCAGCAGCTTGTTCTCTGGCATCAGCAGCGGCACCGAACGGCTGGTCTACCGTGGCGAGGTCCCTGAGGATCTGGCGCTGGACGACACGATCGACGCACTTGGCGGCGCCTTCCGCTATCCTTTCCCTTACGGCTATGCGTGTGTCGGCGAAGTAGCGGACTCCGGCCAGGCGGTTTTCGCATTCCAGCCGCATCAGGACGTATTCGCGGCGCGGGCCAGTGACCTGATTCTCCTTCCCGCCGTCGATCCCGCGTCCGCAACCTTGTTCCCGCTGGTCGAGACAGCATTGCAGGTGACCCTCGACGCCGGGACGGGATATCGCGACCGGGTCATCGTGCTCGGCGCCGGCGTACTCGGGCTGCTGACCGCCCTGCTGCTGCAGCGCTCGGGGCAGCGGCCGCTGCTGGCCGAACCGCAGGCGTGGCGGCGTGTCCTGGCCAGCAGCCTCGGCGTCACCGCCGCGGCACCGGAGGAGCTGATGAAGGAGGAAGTTGCGCTGGTCATCGACGCCAGCGGTAACCCGGACGCACCGGCCATGGCGCTGGACATGCTGGCCCACGAGGGCACCTTGCTGGTCGCGTCCTGGTTCGGCACCAAACCAGTGGTGTTGCCGCTCGGCGGCGCCTTTCACCGCCGCCGCCTGACCATCCGCGGTACCCAGGTCTCCACGGTTCCGGCCCGGCTGTCCATGACATGGCCGCGGTCTCGCCGCCGACTGGAGGCCGTTGAGCTGATGCCTGAGCTTCCGCTACCGGAACTATGCACACACGTGTTCGCCTTCAGTAAGGCCGCCGAGGCGTTCCGCGCGGTCGACGAGAACACGCCCGGCCTGATGCATGCCGTTCTCGACTACGACAGGAGCGCTATCCGTGACGTATGAAGTGGGGCTGAGCCGGGGTGTCCGTGCTTTTCACATCATGCCGGGACTACCGGGTCCGGAGGGTCAGCTGCATGATCACGACTACCGGATCGAGGTCGTGGTTGACCGCGAGCAGCTGGACGAAAGAGGCATGGTCTGCGACCTGGATGTGCTAGAGGCGGCGATGACCGAGCTGGCTGGGCGGATCGATGGGCGCAACCTTGAGGAGATCCGGCCCGCCAGCGCTGAAGCGGTCACCGTCGAGGTGTTCGCCCGCTGGGTGCATGACACACTCGCGTCCGCTGTGGCCACGGAAGGCGCTGACACGCTGGCGGTACGGGTGTGGGAAACTCCGGTCGCGTTTGGCGGATACCGCGCACCATGCTGACGATATGCCTGATTACCCTCGGTGACCCGGCTACCCTGACGGGCGGATACCGTTACCACCGGCAGATGGCCGAACTCGCGCCGCGTAACGACGCGCGAATCGCCTTCGCGTCACTGCCACCGCGGCTGCCCTACCTCTATGGCCACCAGGTGCTGCGTGCTGCTGGCGAGGCCGATGTGGTCTTGGTTGACAGCATCGCAGCGGCGTTCCTGGCCCCGTGGATACTTCTGCGGCGCCCCCGGCGGCTGGCCGCCATCGTTCATCAGCCGCCCGGTGGAATCGATCACCCACCGCTCCGCCGATGGGTACAGGCCCGGCTGGACCGATACCTCTACCAGCGCTGCGAAACGGTGATCGTCGCCGGTGCAGTGCTGACCGGCTCGTTCGATCGGGCCGTTGTCGTGCGTCCTGGCCGGGACCAAAAGCCGGGAACGAAGGCCAGCAACCTGCGGCACGGGGCCCGAGCCGCTGCGCTGTGCGTGGCTAACTGGCTGCCCAACAAGGGCATCCTCGAGATGCTGGACGCGGTCGCCGCCGTGCCGGCCGGTACGCTGCGCTTGCACTTCGCTGGCGACGAGCGGTCAGACACGGCCTACGGTCGGCGCGTGATCCGCCGGATGCGCGATCTGTCAGACCGGGTAGTGCGGCATGGGCCCTGTGACGACGCCGAGGTGGGGCATCTGTACCGCTCGGCCGACCTGTTCGTCTCGCTCTCACACTGGGAAACGTACGGTACCGCCATTGCCGAAGCGATGGACGCGGGCCTTCCGGTGATCGGCTGGCGCTGCGGCAACCTGCCACATCTCGTCGACGACGGCGAGCAGGGCATCGTGATCACGCCCGGCGATATCCGGGCGCTCGCCAGTGCGCTGCGCAGACTCGCCGAGGACGAGCCCGAACGCCGCAGGATGGGGGCCGCCGCGGCCTGCCGGGCCCGGAGCCTGCCCACCTGGGAGCAATCAGCGCAACAGTTCTTCACCATCCTTGCGGGGCCGCCATGACACTCGGCTGGAACAATCCCACAGCACAACCCACCATCACGGTCCTGCTGCGGCACGGTGACACCCGCATGTCACCAGAACACCGGTTCAGTGGTCTGTGTGACCTGCCTCTCAGCGCCGACGGCTCCCGGCAGGCCAGAGCCGCTGCCTGCCGGCTGGCCGCCGGCGCCCAGATCGACGCCGTTGTCAGCTCACCGTTGCGGCGTGCTGCCGCCACCGCTGCCATCGCGGCCACTGAATTGGGTCTGACCGCCGCCACCGATGATGACCTACGGGAAACCGACTTTGGCGAATGGGAAGGCTTTACCCTGGCCGAGATTCAGAAACGATGGCCCGAAGCGGTGGCCGCCTGGCAGCACAATCCCGAGCAGGCACCGCCGGGCGGTGAAAGCTTCGCTGACACCGCCCAGCGGGTCCACCAGGCTTGTGACCGGCTCCTGCGAGATCACTACGGTCAGACAGTGCTGGTGGTAAGCCACATAACGCCGATAAAAATACTGCTGTGCCGGGCCCTCGACGTCCCGCTTACCACGCTCTACCGGTTGTACCTGGGCTCCGCCTGCATCAACGAGATCCAATGGCACGGCCATGAGTTCGCCGCCGTCAGGCGCGTCAACGACACCAGTCATCTCCTATGACATGGCCTGAGCCTGGGCTGGTAGTGCGACAGCGTCTCGTGATCGCTGATCCGGCGGGCCCAGTGGGAGGCCGGAAGGGCCTGTGACTGGCGGCCTACGACTCGCGGGCGACGGTGCGGAGTTGCAGCGTGACGCCCGCCGCGAACACGAGCCAGCCGAGGGCGGCGGATGGGAAGCCGAGGGCGGCGGTTTATGACTCGTGTTTGAAAGCGCGCCATCGCCGGTCGGCGGCTGCCTGGCGCACGGCCCCGGCGGCTTGCCGTGCCGCCACGAGAATCGGATCCCACACCGGCGCGAACGGCGGTGCGTACGCGAGGTCCAGGGCGGTCATCTCTTCCACCGTCATCCGGTTCCATAGCGCCGTCGCAGCCGTGTCGATCCGCTTGGCCGATCCCTCCTGGCCGACGATCTGCACTCCCAGCAGACGCCCGGTGCAGCGTTCGGCGGTCATCTTGACGTTCATCCGCTGGGTACCCGGGAAGTAGCCGGCCTTCGTCGTGGACCGCACGGTAACGGTCACGTATTCGAACCCGGCGCGTGTGGCGTCGCGCTCGCGCAGCCCGGTCCGGGCGATCTCCAGATGGCACACCTTGCTCACCGCCGTGCCGACCACGCCGGGAAATGTGGCGTAGGAGCCGGCCAGGTTGTGCCCGATGACCCGGCCTTGCTTGTTGGCGTGGGTGCCCAGCGCCACATGCTGGTACTGACCAGAGACCAGGTTGAGGACCTCTACGCAGTCGCCGCCCGCCCAGATATTCTCGTGGCCGAGAACCTGCATCTGCATGTTCGTGCGCAGGCCGCCGTGATCGCCCAGCGCCAGGCCGGCATCTTGTGCGAGCGCGGTGTTCGGCCGTGCCCCGAGGCCGAGGACTACGACGTCGGCCGGGATGGAGCCGTCGGCCGTCAGCACCGAGCGGATCCTGTGGTCGCTGCCGGTCTCGAATCCGATAACGGCGGTGTCGGTGCGCACATCGATGCCGATATCCTCCATGGCCCGGTTTACCGCCGCACCCATGTCCGGATCGAGCGTGGTCATCGGCTGCGCGGCCTGATCGACGACGGTGACGGCGACCCCGCGTCGCACAAGTGCCTCGGCCATCTCCACGCCGATGTAGCCCCCGCCGACCACCACAGCCCGCCGCGGCTGCGCGCGGTGCAGATCCGCCAGGAGCGCGGTACCGTCGTCGAGAGTCTGCACGCCGAACACGCCGATGGCGTCCACGCCGGGCAGCGGCGGTCGCACCGGGACCGCGCCGGTCGCGATGACGAGAGAGTCGAAGCCTTCCCGGGACGACCGCCCGGCGGCAAGGTCATGAGCGAGCACCCATCCGGCCGCGAGGTCGATCTTCTCCACCTCGGTTCGCATCCGAAGGTCGATGCCGTTGCGCCGGTGTTCGTCCGGCGAACGGGCGACCAGACGCTCCGGCCCGCCGACATCGCCGGCTACCCAGTACGGGATGCCACAGGCGGAGTAGGAGCTGTACGCTCCGCGCTCGAACGCGACGATCTCGACCGCGTTGCCTGCGATTCGCTTGGCCTGCGAGGCTGCGCTCATCCCGGCCGCGTCCGCCCCGATGACGACGATCCGCTCGGTCATGGGATCAGCACACCCCACTGCTTGGGCCGCTCCGTCGCGTGCGTCGCCACCGGTCAGACTGCCCCGGTTGTGGTACGGATCTCGGTTCCTGCCCGGACCGCCCTGGTGACCGGGGTCTTCTCCGCGATCTCGGACAGCTTCGCGCGCTGGTCCTCGTCGATGCCGTGCAGGGTGATCAGCCGGTCGATCCACCTGGTGTTCCGGTCTTTGACGACGTAGGTCAGCTCGACATCCACGCCAGCCAGCGGCCAGCTCTGATGTTCGGCGTACATTCGCAGCGTGATCGCGGTGCAGGCA
>Ga0302325_10029425_pt1 | contig 11349 bp, 9 predicted proteins | sample Palsa_T0_2_FD_201948 | JGI IMG/M metagenome (GOLD analysis project Ga0302325, IMG submission 201948) | Peat permafrost microbial communities from Stordalen Mire near Abisko, Sweden - Palsa_T0_2 | ecosystem: Environmental > Terrestrial > Soil > Palsa > Peat permafrost | place: Sweden: Abisko...
GTTGGAGGCATCCATCGTCCCTTCCGCCGAACCGGCTCCGACAATGGTATGCAACTCGTCAATAAAAAGAATGATGTTCTTGGCGCGCCGGATTTCATCCATGACCGCCTTGATGCGCTCCTCGAATTGGCCCCGGTACTTGGTGCCGGCGACCATCAGGGCGAGATCAAGGGTGATGACGCGTTTTTCCTGGAGAATTTCCGGCACATTGCCCCGGGCAATTTCCTGCGCCAGACCTTCCACGATGGCCGTCTTGCCCACGCCAGCCTCGCCCAAGAGAACAGGATTGTTCTTGGTGCGGCGGCACAGAATTTGAATCACGCGCTCGATTTCATTTTGACGTCCGATGACTGGGTCCATGTCCCCTTTGCGGGCGATTTCCGTCAAATCCCGGCCAAAAGCCTTGAGCGCGGGCGTCTTGATTTCGCCCTTTTTCTCGGGCGGACGTTCCGCAGAAGCTTCCCCGCCGCTGCCTTGCGCCTCTTCCGGGTTGGCAAATTGCGGGTCCAACTCCTTCAAAATCTCCTGGCGCGTCTGCTCGATGTCCACATCCAGGTTCTTGAGCACGCGGGCGGCCACGCCGTCGCCTTCCCGCAGCAAGCCGAGCAAAATATGTTCGGTGCCGACGTAGGTATGGTTCAAATTCTTGGCTTCCTTGGACGCCAGCGCGAGAACTTTCTTGACGCGCGGAGTATAAGGAATGTTGCCGATCATTTTTTGGTCGGGGCCGGTGCCCACTTGCTTTTCGACTTCCATCCGCACCGTTTCCAGGTCCAGGCCGAGCTTTTGCAAGACGTTGACGGCCACGCCCTGGCCCAACTTGATCAGGCCGAGCAGAAGGTGCTCGGTGCCGACGAAATTGTGGTTGAAGCGATCGGCCTCCTTGCGGGCCAGCGCCAGGACTTGCTGGGCGCGCGGCGTGAAATTCTGCATGGATGATTCTTCATTCATAAAAATATTTTGCTTCAGTTAATTTCGTTTGTCCAGCGCTGGGCCGCTGGCTCCGGGCGCTTTCGGGTTCGGGCGGCTAACGTGGAGCAATCGCTCGCGCAACATGTCGGCGCGCAACATGTCGCGCTCCTCCGCCGGCAATTTTTCGGTGAATTGCTTCTGCAAATGCGCCGGCTGGGTCGTGACGAACAATTCGTCAATCAAGGCCCGTTCGGAATTGGGAAATGCGCCCAAATCCACTCCCAGTCGCATCATCGACAACAGGTTCATCGTCTCTTTGGAGGCGATGCTGTGCGCGTTGGCCAGTGTTCCGTAGGCTCGCCCGACATGATTATACACGATCTTCGGCTTTTTTTCCAGCAGGACGCCGCGGGCATTTTCTTCGTGCTCGATGATTTGCAGCAAAACCTTGTTCAAACGTTCCACGATATCGGTCTCGACCTCTCCCAAAGTCATCTGGTTGGACACTTGGAAGACGTTGCCCAGAGCCTCTGTGCCTTCGCCATAAAGGCCGCGCACGGCCAGGCCCAGTTTGTTGACCGAGGAGATGATCTGGGTGATTTGCTCGGCCAGGACCAATCCCGGCAAATGCAACATGGCGCTGACGCGGATGCCGGTGCCCAGGTTGGTCGGGCAGGCGGTCAAATAGCCCAGTTCGGAACTGAAAGCGTAATCGAGTTTGCGCTCCAACTCGCTATCAACCTGGTCGATGGCCAGCCAGGCCTGGCGCAATTGCAGGCCGGGACGCAGTGCCTGCATACGCAAATGATCTTCCTCGTTGATCATCACGCAGAGGGATTCCTCCTTATTGAGGACCAAACCGCTGCCGGAGCTTTTGGCCGCGTGTTCCCGGCTGATCAGATGCCGCTCGACGAGGATTTGTTTGTCCAACGGCCCCAGGTTATCCATCGTTTCGGAAAAAGCGCCGCTTAACTGCGGCAAAGTCTCCACCGCCGGTCGAATGATGTCCAACGCTTTAACCCGTTCGTTCTTCTTGGCCCATCCCGGAAAGGCAATTCCTCGCAAATTTCGCGCCAGCCGCACCCGGCTGGACATGACAATCCGGTCGTGCGGACCGGTGCGCCGGGCCGTCTCGACGGGCGGACTGAGAAATTCGTGAATGTTCATGACGTCACCTTGGCCATCGTATGATCGAGTTGGTCCTTGGTGGACTTGATTTCGTCGCGCAAACTGGCCGCCTGCTCGAAATCCTCGGCGGTCACGGCCTTATCGAGTTTTTTCTGCAAATGCTTCAGGCGCTCGCTCAAATCCCGGCCTTGCCGCAACGCAGCCGGGACCTTGCCGACGTGCTTAATGCCCTTGTGCATGGATTTGAGCAGGCTCTCCAGCCCCTCGGAAAAAGTGGTGTAACATTGGGCGCAGCCCAGTCGTCCGGCTTTCTTGAAATCGGCCTGGGTGAAGCCGCAACCGGAGCATCGGATCTCCACCCCGCTGGCGGACTGGGCAATCTCTTGCGAAGCGCCCAAACCCAGCAGCAGGTCGGCCAATGAGAAGCTGGCCGGATCGTTGACCCCTTTTTGCTTGGCGCAGTCCTCGCACAAATCCACCTTCTGCATCTTGTCCTCCACAATCTGCGTCAAGTGAACCTTCGCCGGGTTCTGTTTGCATAACATGCAGAGCATATTCTTCTAAAATTAGTTTGCCATTCATTCTCCAAAAAGAGAACGAAAATTCGCTTCCTACATTTTACTCTACTCTATCTTATATCGGTTCGCCAGAAACTTGAGTTAACTGGCGGTACTGGGCCACCAGTTTCTCCGTCACCGGTCCGGGCTTGCCATTGCCGATCACGCGTCCGTCAATTTTCACCACTGCGATGATTTCCGCCCCCGTGCCCGTCAAAAAGCACTCGTCCGCGTTAAAAAAATCGTAGCGGGTCAGGTTCGGCTCGCTCACCGCCATGTCATTCTGGCGAGCCAATTCCATGACCACGCCCCGCGTAATCCCGTGCAGCGCCCCCGCGGACAAGGGCGGGGTGAGCAACTGCCCGCCTTTGACCATGAATATATTATCCCCCGTGCATTCCGCCACATAACCCGCGGCGTTGAGCATGATCGCCTCCTCGCAACCGCTATTGATGGCCTCGATCTTGGCCAGAATATTGTTGAGGTAATTGAGCGACTTGATGGCGGGATTGACCGCGCTGTGCAGGTTGCGGGTCGTCGGAACCGTGACAATGTCCATGCCGCGATGGTAAAGCTCGGCCGGGTAAAGTTGGATTTTATCGGCGATAATGATGACCGAAGGTTTGGCGCATTTGTGCGGATTCAACCCCAGGCTGCCCGCACCGCGAGTGACGACCAGCCGGATGTAAGCGTCACGCAGCTTGTTTTTCCGGCAAGTCTCCACCACCGCGCGCGCGACCTGCTCCGGCGTGAGCGGAATCTTGAGCAAAATTGCCTTGGCGGAATAAAACAATCGCTCAATGTGCTCGGCCAGCCTGAAGACGCGGCCATGATAAGCGCGGATCCCCTCGAAAATGCCGTCCCCGTACAAAAGCCCGTGATCGAACACCGAGATTTTGGCGTTCTTCGGGTCATAGTACTTGCCGTCGATATAAATCTTCATCGCTTCAATCGAGCGCAAAGTACCGCCGGAGCGCGCCGGAAGAAAGGAAAATCAAGGAGCAAAATGGGCCGTGCTCCAGTAATTCTGGGAGCGCGCAGGTCCGATCATCAAGGTGAGCGGGTTTCATCGCCAAAAGTACCGCAATGTCCCGCCCACATCTGAATAGAGATGCACCAATATCACGGGCAGTATGCGATTTGTTTTCGCATAAAACAGGGAAAGAAGAAGGAAACCTGTTCCGCTGGCGATAGCCATCGGCCCACCCTGATAAGAGTGGTAGCTTGTCTGCAGCACGGTGCTCAATATGACTGCTTTAGTCCTGCTGCCGGTCAGTTCGAAAACCTCTGTCATCAAATAAGCTCTGACAATCAATTCCTCGTAAAATGGGTTTAGGAATTGGAAAAAGAATAATGTGGCCGATTTGGTTCCATCAAAAAGACGATCTCCCACCTGGCGCACGGCGGTCGCTTCGTCAACGTGGAAAAAGTTCAGTTGGTGAAGAAGATTAAAGGCCTCCCGGAACGCGAGATGGAAACCCAACCCTAGAATTACCGCCGTGGGAAGATCTCGCAGTTTAAAGGAAAAGCCGAGGTCCGAAAATGATTTCGCCCTTCGTGATAACAGATACCAGACGAGTGCCAACGTGGATGCCTCATGCAGAACGTTGTTTGTCCAACGCATCGCCCCCGGTACTGTATTCGGGGAATTGGGGTGAAGAAAGTAGTACGTTGAGGCGAGAATCGAGCCGCCGAAAGCGACGACGCAAACGATCAACAATTCGATAATACGCATCCGCCGCTCCCCCGATCCAGGAGGCGGGCGGTTTCTTGGGTCGTTGGCTGGCTTTGATTCATGTTCGTTCGCAAAGGTCTCTTCAGGCACGGCCCGGAAACTAGCCATCCACCGGCCGAAGGGCCAGCTTCTAATTCGCCTATTTGATGCGCCGCTCCTTCAGGAAGCGGATCACGCTTTCCCGCGGCAGGCGGTAACGGGTAGGGCCGCCAACGTCCTCCAACACATGGGTCGATACGAGCCGGTAAATGTGGTCCAGGTCGCATTGCAGGAGCCGCGCCAGTTGCGGGGCCTTGAAGGAGAATTGCGTTTCCGGCGCCACGCGTTCCAGGAACGGCGCCAGATCGGCCGACGGAAGGCGGACCCGCTGCAACGATACCACTGACGCCGTGGCCATCCGAATACAGACCCGGTCCGCGCCGGGCCGGCAAATATCGAAGGCCAGCGGGAGACGGCCCTCTTGCACGTAATGATAGATTTGACGCTCCGTGCAGTCAAGCATCGTGGCCGCCTGCCAGACCGAACTGAAGGGCCGCCTGAAGGCCAGACTTTGCTTCCTATTCATGTTGTTTCCTTTCTGTTTTTTCTTTGGTTTCAATGTCATCAAGATATGTTTTACCACAAAAGAGTGGTAAACGCAATATTTATTTCACACTTTTTTGTGGGACGTGTAATGTGTGCGTCTATGCCTCATAAAAGTGGATTAGTGGATCAACGAGAAATTGACATCGGCCGGCGCGTGCAACAGGTGCGCGAATATATCAACTGGCCCCAGCCAGCTTTCGCCGCCGAGTTGGATATCTCCCGCGACCGCCTGGCCAGCGTCGAGTATGGCCGGACGCCCTTGCGCTATCCCGTCGGATACCGCCTATGCGTCATCTTCGACATCAGCCCTGAATGGCTGGCCAGCGGCACGGGCAACATGAAATCCGAGCAGGTTCTGCCGGATTTGCCTATGCCCGAAGGATTGCCCGCCAAGGCCATGTTCAGCCGGATTTATGACCAGGCCGTCTCCGGCAAGCCCATCGCGGCGAAGAAGGCCACGCGCCGCACCTCAGCGGATGAGGATTTGGTTCCGGATTTTGACGCGACCACCTACATCGTGCGCGGCTTGACCGATTTGTTATCCAAGGAGAAGTTCCGCAACCCGCTGGAACGGCAGGAATTTGCCTTGGAGATTACCAGCTATGCGCGAGACCTGGCCCTGCGCCTCCGGCGCGACAAGACGCGTGAACGGGCCTTGGCTGTCGCTACGCGCCGCGGCGGTTCCTCCAAACCGGCGGATCTGGCGGCCATCCCGGCCCGGAATGCCAAAATGGTGGTGCAGTTGCGCGATGGCATCAAACGGTTGGAAGAGGAAATTGACAAGCTGGACGCCGCCATGAAATCCCTCAATCCCGTGGCCATCGACCCGTCCCGCCTCCCGCGTCCGGAAGCGATGGAAGTCGTCCGGTTGGAGGGCGCGATGGACAAGATCGCCCAGCAGATCGAGGAAGCCGAACGGAAGATCAAGGCCGTGATGTCCCGCCGTCCGCCAACAACTCTTTAGGGCGGTTATTCCAGCGAAAAATTGGCGCGCGTCTCGCCTGCGGCGGCGTTATTGATCGGCTTGGGCGCCAGGATGAAAACGCGCTCCGCCGGAATCTGGCCCGATTCCAGCAAGGCCATTTGCACCGCCCGCGCCCGCGCTTGCATCAATTCGCGCAATTCGTCATCTGTGACGGGGATTTGCGCCAGCAGCCGTTGCTCCATGTGCGCGATGTCCGGCGCGGTCGGCGTCGGCGGGGCTGCGGTTGGGAGCGATTGAACCGGAGCGGCGGGTGGTGGCGCAGCGGCCATCGGAGTGGGGCGTTGGGTGTTCTCATGGCGCATCATCAGCTCCCCGCCCCGGACGAACAAGCTGTTACGAGTGGAATCCGACTTCGTCACCGACGGCGGCTTTAGGGGCGGCGGGGCGGCGACCAACGGGGGAGTGTTGGAGGGTGCGGAGGCAGGTTGGTTTGTGCTGATGGGGCCAAAAGTCTGCTCGTAAAGCTTTTGAAGAAGCCGCGCATAATCCGCCGAATCAAGCTTGATGGACTCAACGCTTTCCACCGGCTGGCTGACGGCCGCCTGTTCGTCGGCGCGCAATTTGTTGATCCGTCGTGTCAGATGACGCCGCGCCAGCACGGCGCTGTCCGACTGTGGCGCGCACGCGCCGGCGATTTGCAAAGTGAGCGCGGGCCGTTCGTAAAGCGCCTTGGCCAACTTCTTGAGTTTTGCTTTTTCCGACGGCGCAAGCACCGACTCTCCGGGCGCAAAATCCACGGAACTCAATTCATTATCCGCGCCCCCGCCGATTGCTTTGCTCAGCAACGTGAAGGGCGATGAGGCCGCCTTCCCTAAAAGGTTTCCCAAAACTTTCTGGATCAAAGGGAGAAACCTGAAATCGGGATCGTCCAGACTGCCGGAAAGAGGGATGTCCAAATCGATTTTTCCCTGGCGATCCTTGAGCAGCGCGACGCCTAGTTTGACGGGCAAGTGCGTCGCATTGGTGCTGGAATTTCTCGCGCCCAAGGTCAGGTCGGCAATCACGACTTTGTTCGAGGCGGCCAGTTTACGCCCGGCCACGTTATATTTCAATTGCAGCAACAATTTCCCTTTGTTGAGCGGATACCCCCCGTACCGCTCCATATAAGAAGTCATGGAGGTTAAATCGAGGTTTTTGAACACAACCGCCAGGTCCAGCGAGAGTTCCTTGGCCAGCGGATCGACGCTGCCGGAAATGGAATAGGGAGAGAACTGGTCCACGTAACCCTTGAAGTCCAATGAGGCCGGCCCTTGGGGTTGAGTCGAAAGGCCTTTGATGGTCCCGCTCAGTTCCTGCAAGTCGAGCGTGGCATGGGGATTGATCGATTGATCGGCAAAATGGAAGGACGCCTTGTCGATGACCAACGCCCCCAATGTGGCCGCGGCATCCCGCTGCTGTTCCGGCGCGGATGGCGGAGCCGCCTCGGGCGGCCCGTTGGAAACGACCGCCAGGAGGTTCATTTGCCCGTTCGTATCAATCACCAGGTTTGCGTTTAATCCCGCCAGCGCGACTTCCTCGATTTGAAGTTTGACCGGGGGATAGCTGGCTTTGATCCCGCTGATTGCCAGATTGTCGAATTTAAGCAGGTCTCTGTGATGCACGGCATCGGAGGCGGCGAAATCCTTTAAAGAAACGTCTCCCGCAAAGCTGCCGGCAAGGTTGTCGTTGGCCATCGCATATTGCGCGTGGCCCTTGACGTTGAGTTGTCCCTTGGAAAAGGCGAGCTTCAATTGGCTTGGGAGATAAGGCGCGAACGGCGGCAGTTCCAACCCCGCCAGATCGACGGTTAAATCGCCAGATAAGGGAGTGAGCGCAAGCGTTCCGTTCAATGACAAGCTACCTTGGCCATTCAAACGCATGGAGACTTCGGCAGAAAGAGGGGAGTTGCTCGCGGTATTGAACCCTTTGACCTTGAAAGCCAGCGCGGAGACACCGAGCTTGACCGGGTGCAGGGGTTTTTGGTCCTCGACTAAAACGCCATAGCCATCAAATGCAACTTCATCAATCTGCGCCGTCCACGGAGTCGAAGCGGCGGCAGGCGAGGGCGCGGGCGCGGTGTTCGTCATCATCAAGGCCAGCAGATTCATGGTTCCGTCGTGATTTTGGCGAACCAATAACGAGCCATCGGAAGATTTGATCGAATTCACATGCACCAACTTCTTTGCCAGACTCGCCTCCGCTAATTTGACGGTCAGCGTGGGAATGGAAAGGACGGTTTCAGCGGAATCAGACGCTTTGACCTGGAGGTTGGTCAGTTGCAATGTTCCATTGGTCACCGTAGCGTCAAACCCATTTGGGCCGATGGCTGCCTGGTAATCCGCCCCCACATCCAGATTGCCGCCAGTGAGTTGCGCGGTCGTGAGCGAGGCCAGGTATGGGCCGTATCGCTTCAGGTCCAGTCCAGCGCCTTGGACTTTGCCAATAATTTGAGGCGGTTGGAGCGTAATCTTGCCCGATGTTTCTATTGTTTCACCCGCATCGGTCGAGACCGAGAAAACGAAGGTTGAGGCCGCATGGAGTATGATGGTAAAATTAGTCAACTGCAAATTAATGGGAGACAATTTATCATGGAAGGCCGCCGCCGGGGTCAAGTCGTCCGCTTCCAGGCTTGCGCCATGGATGCGCAGGCTTTCGACCACCAGAGGCGGCAAGCTGGAGGGTGCCGAGGGTTTGGCGGGCGGCGCCGCGTTGGTTTGCGTCAAATTGTCGAAATTGAACGACCCGTCCTTGCGCCGGATGACATGCGCGAACGGATGAGTGATGGTCACGTCCCGAAAAACCCAAGCCCGGCGTGAAAGCGAAGCGAGCGCCTGGAATTGCAGATGGAACTCGTCCACGCCCGCGAAAGCCTCGCCGTTGCTTTCGGTCAGCGACAACCCGCGCATCGCAAACGCGAAGGTAAAGGGATTGAAGGTGACTTCACGAACCGCCGCCTGGCGCTTGGTCAAGGCCGGCAGGCGTTTGAGCATCTGCGATTTGACGATGGCTGGCAAGATGAGAAAGCCGGCCACCGCGTAGGCCAGGACGAGTCCCGCCGTCCAGATGACTGCCTTGATCTTGCGGGGAAGTTTCGGTTTTCTGAGGGATTCGCTCACATTTTGTCCAGGAACCTGTCACTTCGACGCCGCCCAGCGCACCGCATTCTCGACAATTTTCAATGGATATTCCTGCTTGAAAATCGGATACGTCTCGTGGCCGGGCCGGAAATAAAAGACCTTTCCTTTGCCCACGCTCCACGCGCAACCGCTGCTGAAGGTCTCTCCGCCGTCCCAGTATTCTCCGAACACCGTCGCGTCGGGTCTGGGCACGTGGAACGGACCTCCATAAATCTCCGTTTGCGGAATATCAAACGTGCCCGGAATCCCGGCCGCGATGGGATGCTGGGGCATCAAGGTGTGTATGTGACTCGGTTGGCCCGCATTGTTCACCACTAGGAAAATGCACCTTGGCAACTTCACTTCCAAGGTGTCCGCCCCATTTTCCGCCTTGTAACGCCGGAAAGAAGGCGTGATCGGATCATTCTGGCCGGGCAGGGCGTGTTTGGGTTGGATTTGCACTATTTTAAGTCCGGCGCGCTCCGTTTCTGGCACCGCTTGCAGAGCGTCCTGGATAGACCGTTGGCTCATCGCGGCGATAAATGGCTTAGACCAATGGGCCGAGTGTAACGCGATGAGCGAGAGTCGCCCCTCCTTCAAACGCCGGATAATGGCCTCGACGTGCGCGTCCGTGACATCGTCGTGTTTTTGGTGGCCCCACCAGATCAACACATCACACTGATCGAGAATTTCGTCCGTCAGCCCTTGATCGGGATCGTTTAACCCGGCCGATTTGACGGCAAAGTCCGGTTGAGCGGCCAGAGTGGCCGCCAGGGTATCGCCCAGGAAACCGCCGTAGGCCGATTTCTGCGCCTCCTGCCGTTCATCCCAAACCACAACGCGAATGGGCGCGGCGACCGCCGCCAAACCCAGGACTCCCAATAAGACCAAAGCGTAAAGGATTCGTTTCATGCGCATTGCTTAGGGTCGGGCGATCTGAGAGTCAATCTGCATTCTTGCCCGACTTTCTTGGAATGATGTTTCCCGCCGCGTCGACTTCATCCGCTGTGATGAGGAATGCCATGCGATTGGTCGGTGACTCCGGATGACGGACATCGAGCACAAAAAGGGCATGGCGCTGAGGAATCTGAGCGCGCACGGCGGCGACGAAATTGGTTTGTGCCGCCGAAGTGACAACAAGGCGCGTCGAAAGATCAACCGTCTCCTTCCCCAACCGCGAAAACAAATCCGCACTGTAGGCCATAACATTGTCCGTGGTCATCACCTGTGCCTGCATCCCCTCGCATGTAGTGACTCGCGGCGCACTGCCTATGGTCGCGGCGCCTTTTGGGCGTTCTAGGAAAGCCTCCGGCACTATCCAAACTGCCAGGCCGTTGCTTTCGGCCTGGGCTTGGCCGAGAGAATTCCGGGCGACAATCGAAGCCACTGTCTCAGAAGACTCCATGAATCGGAAACTGCGGGTAATTACTCTTGTCCTCCCCCAGAAAAACAGGCAAATGCGTTGCAACCAAGCCCATTTGACGGGAATCAAACGATAAGGGTTCAAGTCATTCTTAACAGCCAACGGGCCAGGCGGCAGAAACATCACCGATGCCAGGGCGGGAGGTTTGTCAAAAATAACAAAAAGAAGCACCCCGCTCAGCAATAACAGCACAAGAATGATCAGCCGTTTTCGTTTCATGGGTGATGGTTAGGGCTTGGGGCGGCGGGTTGCCAGTCCGGCATGACGAAGCAGTAAGCGTCGTAGCGCATTTCGCTCCAGGCCAACTCAGGCCACGGATGGCCGGGAAAAAGCGGAATATCCACCGGCACAAAGGTGACGCGCACGCGAATCGAATCGCGCCCTTGGGTCAACGGTCGCGGCACCAGAAATTCATCGTCGCGAAAACGCCGGTTGGAGGTCTTCACAATCTGCTGGGCCGGACCCAATTCCTCTTTGGGATCGGAAAAGACGCAGACGTTCGCGCCGGCCAGATACCACGTTCCGGCGTGGTCCCATTGCGCGCCTTTGGCGATCCACACATCGGCGCGCTGGTTGGGAAAAACGTAATCGAGCTTGCGGCGCAGGAGAACCCCGAAATTTCCCGGCGTCAGTTTGAGCGTGAATTCCGACGTGCCTGTCGTTTTGCGTCCAACATCCGTCGTGGCGGGATAAACTTCGCGGCCTTTGAAATGATCCACACCCCATTCGTAGCGCGACGTGACGGAGTAAGGAGCGGAGGCTTGCGGAGAAACATACTCGTGCGCCTTTTCGCTCGTTTCGTCGCCGATCTTCAATTCATCCGTCTTTACCAGCGACGCGGCGGGCGCGCCATACCAATATGTGACCGATTGATAATGCTCCGTCGAGTCATCTGCGCCGCCGTGCTCCAGTTGAATGCGGGCGTTGCG
>Ga0302325_10029426_pt1 | contig 11349 bp, 10 predicted proteins | sample Palsa_T0_2_FD_201948 | JGI IMG/M metagenome (GOLD analysis project Ga0302325, IMG submission 201948) | Peat permafrost microbial communities from Stordalen Mire near Abisko, Sweden - Palsa_T0_2 | ecosystem: Environmental > Terrestrial > Soil > Palsa > Peat permafrost | place: Sweden: Abisko...
GCAACAAGACGTGGGCCACCCCGAAAAGCCTGCCGTGGCCCTCGCTCTCGCCGCACACGTCAGCGACGAAACGGTTGTAGGCCCGGGCGTTGGCGCGTTGTGCCCCCCGGTCCGACGCCAGCCGCTGTTCCCACAAGAGGCCGTAATTGGGGAACAGGACCGCTGCGTCAAGTCCGAACGCGTTGAGCGACTCCAGGCGGGCACCGGCCAGACGGTACGAGTCCGGTACCAGATCCTCGAACGATGCCGGGGCCCGCTCACCGCGCAGGCGGCGGATGCGGTCCTCCCCGATCAGGTTCGAACGCTCCGGGATCGGGACCTCCAGCGGGCTCAGCCTGTTGCCCCGCCACATGAGCCAGGGCCCTCCGGCGTCATCGTCGGCGATGGACAACGCATCGGACCGCCGCGCCGGATCGATGTACTCAGACCAGGTCGTCCTCGACTCGAACAGGTGCTGGTCGACGTCGATCGTCTGCAACATTACGCGCCCTCCCACGCGCAGAGTACCAGTGGTCGTTCCCACACGTCGTGCCCCCCGTTGAACGGTATCGGGCGATCCGGGAGTCGCGACTTACTCGATACAGCTGCGGAGCTCGCGCAGCCAGTCGTCCGCTGCCTCCCAGGCCGCGTCGGCCTGGCGCCGCTGTTCCGGGCCGAGCACCCCGGCGGCCGGATACGAGCCGAGGAACTTCACGCCGGCCAAGCCGACATGGAGATCCCGGAGACAATCCGCGATGATCTCGTCGCCCACATGGCCCGACAAGTCGATGACGAAACAGTAATCACCGAGTGCCTGCTTCGTCGGGCGGGACTCCAGCTTGGTCAGGTTGATGTTGCGCGCGGCGAATTGCCCCAGAATGCCGTGCAGACTCCCCGGGTGGTCAGCCCGTTGGAAGCAGACGATGCTCGTCTTGTCGTGTCCCGTGGCCGCTGGAATGCTGCTCGGGGCGACGAGGACGAACCGGGTCTGATTCTCCGGGTGGTCCTCAACGTCTTCTGCCAGGATCACCAGGCCGTACCGCTCGGCAGCCGGCCTCGGCGCGATGGCCGCTTCTCCTGCGACCCCGGACTCGCCCAGAACCCGTGCCGCGTCCGCCGTGGAGTTGGCCGCCCGCTGTTCGGTCCCGGGCAGCGCCCGAGCCAGATACTTCTGGCTCTGGGCCAGGGCGTGTGGGTAGGAGGACACCGCATGGATATCGGCGAGGCCGGTACCCGGACGAGCCATGAGGTGGAGGTGGATGTCCATGACGACCTCCCGCTGAATGTGCAGGTCGACGTCGTGAATCAGGCCGTCGATGGTTGCACTGACAGTCCCCTCGATCCCGTTCTCAATGGGCACGAAGCCGAGGTCCACCTCACCCCGGGCGACAGCCTCGAGGACCGCCGAGATGGAGGGGAGCGCCCTCAGGTCCGCCCGCGCCAGGTCGGGCTGGGTCAGGAGGGCTTCCTGCGTGAATGTTGCCTCGGGGCCGAAATAGGCCACGGATGTCGCAGGTGGGTTCACAGTTGGGCAGGATAGAGCAGCTCATGGATGCTTCCTCGCTCCGTACCCTGATCGAAGACGTCGCGGCCGGGCGCTGCACGCCTGACGACGCCGTCCGGCAGCTGCGTCGCCTCCCCTACTCGGACCTGGGGTTCGCCCGGGTGGATCATCACCGCGACCTGCGCCTCGGCATACCCGAAGCGGTTTACGGCCCCGGCAAGACATCCGAACACTGTGCGGCCGTCGTCGAAGAGCTCCTCTCGGAGACCGACGGCCCTGTCCTGCTCACCCGAGCGACCGAGTCGCAGGTGAAAGCGGTCACTGCTGCTGCTGCTGCGCGCGGCTTCGGCCAGGCCGACGTCGCCGGGAGCGGGCCTCTCTCGACGGTGGTCTTCCGCCCGGCCCCATCCAGGGCCGGTACCGTCGTCGTCATCACCGCCGGGACGGCCGATCTTCCCGTAGCCGTCGAATGTGCGGCAGTGCTGCGCTCGCTTGGTTTCGAGCCCACCCAGCTCACCGACTGCGGCGTCGCCGGACTGCACCGACTCTTGGCGGAACTCGACACCCTCGCTATGGCGGACGCTGTCGTGGTCATCGCCGGCATGGAGGGCGCTCTGGCCAGTGTGGTGGGCGGCCTCACGCCGGCCCCCGTGGTCGCCGTGCCCACGAGCACGGGGTACGGCGCCGCACTCGAGGGCGTGACCGCGCTGCTGGGCATGCTCTCCGCCTGCTCCTCCGGCATCACGGTCGTCGGCATCGACAACGGCTACGGCGCCGCCTGCGCGATCGCCCGGGTCCTGCCGTGACACCACCGGACTCGAACTCCTCCACGCTGGCCTGGTTCCACTGCTTCGCGGGCATCGCGGGGGACATGGCACTGGGATCGCTCGTCGACGCAGGGGCCGACATCGACGAGGTCCGCGCACTGCTCAACCGACTTTCCCTTCCGGGCTGGCACCTCGATTTCGAGGACGACATCCGGGGCGGAATCGCTTGTACTCGTGCCCTCGTCGGTGGCGATGACGTGGTGGTACGCACCCACGGGGTGATCGCGGCCCTCATTGAAGATGCCGCGCTGCCTCCCCGGGTGGCGGCGCGCGCCCAAGCGGTCTTCCACAAGCTGGCCTCAGTCGAGTCCGCCCTGCATCGACGGTCCATCGACCAGGTCCACTTCCACGAGGTCGGCGGGCACGACGCCATTATCGACGTCGTCGGGACCGCCGCCGCGCTCGAGGTGCTCGGCGTCGACGAAGTGTCCGCCTCCGCGGTCGCAACGGGAATGGGGATGGTGCGCAGCGCGCATGGCCGCTTGCCGAATCCGGCGCCGGCAACGATCCGCCTACTCGAAGGGATCCCGTCCTACGGACGCGACGTCTCCATTGAGCTCACAACACCCACCGGTGCTGCGTTGCTCGCCGCGCTCTCGACGACCTTCGGCCCCCTCCCCGACATGACGGTCACGGCCTCGGGCTTCGGCGGGGGCGCCGGTGAGATGGAGGACCTGCCCAACTGCACCCAGGTTGTAATCGGTCAACGCGTCGATCGGCCGGCCGTGGGGCGGGGGCAGGGCGCGCTGCTGCTCGAGACGAACCTCGACGACGTGACCGGCGAGCAGCTGGGCCTCGCCATCACCGGCGCGCTCGACGCGGGGGCGCTGGACGCCTGGGTGAGCCCGGTCACCATGAAGAAGGGCCGGCCCGGCCACGTACTCCACGTCCTGACCGACGCCACGCTTGTCGAAGTGCAGCGCGCCGAGATCCAGCGGGTGACCGGAACGATGGGGATCCGCGCCACCGCCGTGGAGCGGTGGCCGGCCGCCCGGGAGCTCGGACTGGTCACGATCGACGGCATCACGATCCGGATGAAGGTCATCAGTGGACGGGCCAAGCCGGAGTTCGACGACGTGGTGCTGGTTGCCGCCAAGACGGGGGCCCCGCCCCACGAGGTGGCCAGCCGGGCCGAAGAGGCCTGGCGTGCCACCCGTCGCCCGACCGCAGGTCCGGAGGATCCGTCGGCCTGATGGCGAGCCAGATGTTCCACTACGACGAGGCCATGACAGACCTCGTCCTGGCGGCGTGCCGGGAACGGCTGTCCGTCGATCCGGTCGCCCTCGACTTCGGTGGCCTCGTGGAGTCACTGGACGCCGAATTGGCAGGCCTCATGCGGCCCGAGGGAAACGACGCGGGCGAGGTGCTGAAGCTGTTCGTGGACAAGCTGTCGACGGCCGTGGTCTCGTGCGACAGCCCCCGCTTCTTATCGTTCATCCCGGCCGCGCCCACCAAGGCGTCCCTGCTCTTCGACATGTTCATCTCCTGCTCGTCGCTCCACGGCACGTCCTGGCTCGAAGCGGCCGGTGTCGTCGTAGCCGAGAACCAGGCCCTCGAGGTGCTGGCGGCACAAGCCGGCCTCCCCGAGGGAGCCGGGGGCTGCTTCGTGGCCGGCGGATCGGCAGGCAACCTGTCAGCCCTCATGGTGGCGCGCGACACGGCTGAACACCGGCGCCATGCTGCCCCACCGTTGCGTCCACTCGTTGCCCTGAGCGAGGACGCGCACTCGTCGGTGGGCAAGGCTCTCCACGTGCTCGGGGTCGGCTCGCTCACCGTGGCGACGCGCGACCATCGCCTGACCGGCCCCGCGCTGCGGACCGCGCTGCGTGAGGATCCGCGCCGCGCCGACGTCATCGGCGTCGTCGCCACGGCGGGGACGACCAACGCCGGGATTGTGGACGACCTCGCCGGCGTGGCCGACGTCGCAGCCGAGCACTCCCTGTGGTTCCACGTCGACGGCGCCTACGGCGGTGCCGCCGCGCTTTTCGCGCCGTCCGTGCGGGCGCAATTCGCCGGGTTCGAACGGGCCGACTCCTTCATCGTCGATCCCCACAAATGGCTCTTTGCACCCTTCGACTGCGCCGCGCTGGTCTACCGGCAGCCCAACCTGGCCAAAGCGGTCCACACCCAGGATGCCCAGTACCTCGAGGTGCTCCACAGCGAGAACCCCGAGGAATGGAACCCGAGCGACTACGCCTTCCACCTCACCCGCCGTGCCCGAGGGCTGCCGCTGTGGTTCTCCATGGCGGTCAACGGGCTCGACGCCTATCGCGAGGGTGTCGAGACGGGTCTGTCCATGGCCCAGCGCGCGGCCGAGAGAGTGTCCGAATCACCCCATGTGGAGCTGGTGCGCGACCCCGGGCTCTCCATCGTCCTGTTCCGGCGGCCCGGATGGGACAAGGCAGACTACGAGGCCTGGTCGGCGGCCCTGCTGAACGCGCAGACCGGCTTCGTCACACCGACAACCTGGGAAGGCGAGACGGTGGCCCGCTTCGCGTTCCTCCACCCCAACACGACCCTGGAGATGGTCGACGATATCCTCGATTCAATGGTCGACGCGTGACCAGGCGCGTTCTAACAGGACGCGCAACGTCTCAACGTCCTGCGCGCCTGGTACTGGCCATGCGCCGCCGATGAGGAAGTAGGGAACGCCCGTCACATCGAGCTCCGATGCGGTCGCCTCGTCCGCCCGTACATCTTCGGCGTAGGCCGTGCCCCCGAGCACCTCCTCCGTGACGTGTTCGGGTAGCCCGACGGACTGGGCCTCCTGTCGCAGGACCTCGTGATCGGAGAGCTGGCGCCCCTCGCCGAAGTGCGCCGCGAACAGACGCCGCACCAAGGCTCCCTCCCATTCGGTGCCCCGTGCGGCCTGAGTGAGCCGATGTGCGTCGAAGGTGTTGCCCAGACGGACCCGCCCGAAGTCGAAAGCGAAGCCCACCTCCGCTCCGAGAGCGGTCAACCGCGCGTGACCGGCACGTACCTGTTCGGGCCGCATGCCGTACTTTCGGGCAACGGCCTCCTCAGCGGTACCGGCACTCGAGGCGGGAGCGTGCCGGTCCAACTCGAAGGATCGGTGGGCCACCGTGACGTCCTCCCCGTGCTCGAAGTCGCCCAACGCCACACTGAGCCGGGCCAACCCGAGCGCACACCACGGGCACGCGTAATCAGACCACACGTCAATCTGCATGCACCGTTCACCCTATGGCCGCCGACACAACACTCCTACGCCCAGTCCTGTGCCGGCCACCCTTCGGCTGCGGCCATGAGGGTCCAGCACGTTGCGCCGTCGATGGACTCACGGATGATGTCGGCGTGTCCGGCGTGTCGAGCCGTCTCCTCAATGAGGTGGAGGAGGACCCAGCGGGCCGTCCAGACGGTGCCGCCCGGTATCCACGGCACCAGGTCAATCGTGGGAGGTAAGGGGGCTGCGAGGTCCTCCAGCGTGCCGACCACCTTCTCAGTCAGCCGGGCCTGCTCGTCGGCCAGCGCAATCACGTCCTCGACGGTTTGCCCTTCTGTCAGCCGAAATCCGTCGGCCCAGTCGTCTTGGGGCGCGAACACGCTGGTGTCTCCGGTGGTCAGGAAGGTGGTCCAGGCCCGCTCCACCAGCGCAGCGTGCTTCATGAGGCCGACCAGGCTCAGCTCGCTGACCGTCGGGCGGGCGGATGCCCGGTCCTGGTCCAGGCCGTGGGCGGCGTAGCGCAGGGCGTTGCGCTGCTGGCCGAGGAAGCCGAGGAGTACCTCGCGCTCATCGACCAGGGGGGCTACAAGTCCGGGCATGTCGTCATCTCCGTTCCCGCCGGGTGCTCACCGGCGCTCTTTTTGGGCTGGAGTCCATGGTGCGCCCCGAAACTGGCTACCTCTTGGCCACTTTCCTTGGCAAACTGGTCCGGTGCGCGCGGATCGTCTCGTTGCCACCCTCCTGATCCTGCAGGCCAAGGGCCGGATCACCGCCGGCGAACTGGCGGAGGAGCTCGAGATCAGCGAGCGCACGGCCCGCAGGGACCTCGAGGGACTCGCCTTGGCCGGCATCCCCGTCTACTCCCAGCCCGGGAGAGGCGGCGGCTGGGAGCTCATCGGCGGCGCGCGGACGGACCTCAGCGGCCTGACCGCCGACGAGGCGCGTGCGCTCTTCCTGATCGCAGGACCCTCAAGCGCCACACCCGAAGTCCGGGCTGCGCTTCGCAAGCTCGTGCGGGCCTTGCCGGCAACCTTCCGCGACCACGCCGAGACGGCGGCCAATGCCGTCGTTCTCGACCCTGCCGGATGGGACCACCCTGTGCCGGCGGCGTCTGAAAATCTCGACGCGTTGCAGCGGGCCATCATCGAGGGGGTCCGGGTCGAGCTGGACTACCGAGGACGGGACGGTCGTACCTCTTCACGCACTGTGGATCCGCTCGGGCTGGTCGTGAAGAACGGCATCTGGTACCTCGTGGCCGAGACCGCGGCCGGGCAGCGGACCTTCCGGGTGAGCCGGGTGCTGTCGCTGCAGCTCACGGCGGAGCCTTCCGCACGTCCCGACGACTTCGACCTGGCGCAGGCCTGGCGCTCCATTGTCACGACGGTCGACGCCCAGCGCTCTCCCGTCCGGGTGAGGGTACGGGCCGACCCGACGATCATCGACGTCCTCCGCTACCTCTTCGGAAACCGGGTCGGCGAGGAGGTGGGACAATCGGACGGGCGAATCGAGGTGGAGCTACGCGCCCAGTCGGAGTTGATGGTGGCGCGTCAGCTGGCCGGTTTCGGCGACCGCCTTGAAGTCGTGGCGCCCGAGAGCGTGCGGGGCCACCTGGCTGCGATCGGTCGGAGCCTGTTGCGCGCCCACGCCTGACGATCGTCACCGGCGTCAGGCCGAGCCGACAGCGGCTTCGAGAAGAGCCGCAGCCGCCAACAAGCGCGCCTCACTGTGGGCCGGGCCGATCAGCTGCATGCTGGCCGGCAGCGGACCACCCGACGGCACCGGGAGCGACAGGGCCGGCACCCCGGCCAGATTCACCGGAAGCGTGCAGCGCGAAACGAGCAGATCGTCCCCGTCCTCAAGGTGAGGCGGGAAGATGCTCAGCGTCGGGGTGACCAAAAGGTCGACCTCGGCAAAGGTCCGTTCCAGTGTCTCCTTCCAGGCGCGCTGGACCCGCCAGGCCGCGTCGACAGTGCCGTCGTCGAAGGAGCCTCCGAGCTCCAACCGACCGCGCACGCCATCGCTGATCCCCCCGGGGTCGTTCGCCACCAAAGCCGAGTCGGACTGCCAGGCCTCGACGACCAGCAGCAGGCCGGCCTGCAGAGTGGCGTCGTCCCATCCGGGGACGACCACTTCTCGGCAGTCCCACCCCACCAGCCCCAGAGCCCGGTCCAGCGCGGCGGTGATCGCCGGGTCCGCCACAATGGGCAGCCGGCCGACGACCAAGTCGTCCCCGTTCTGGCCGTCGATGCTGAAACCCGGTTCCAGGAGCTCCATTCCCGTAACGAGACCGCCGACGGTGCGGGCCATGGGGCCGATGGTGTCGAAGCTGGGCGCCAGTGGCCACACCCCCTCCAACGGGATGCGCCCCCAGGTCGTCTTGAGGCCGGCGATGCCGCAACAGGCAGCGGGAATCCGGATGGAGCCACCGGTGTCGCTGCCGTACGCCACGTCGGCCTCGTCCATGGCCACGGCCACGGCGGAGCCGCTGGAAGAGCCTCCGGGGACGCGGGCGGGGTCGAGCGGGTTCACCGGGGTTCCGTACCACTGGTTGACTCCAGTCACGCCGAGGGCCAGCTCGTGCAGATTCGTTCGGCCGACGATCCGGGCCCCGGCTTCCCGGGCGCCAGCCAGGCAGACCGCGTCGCGCCCTGCCGGCACTGCCCGGTCCGCCACGGCGCGGCACCCCGCGGTCGTCGGCTCCCCCACCATGTCGATGAGGTCCTTGACGGCGAGACGGACGCCGGATCCCGACGTCTCGTAGCGGGTGATGAAGGTCGTCATCCCTTCATTGTGTCGTCCGCCTGTCGCCGGGAGGGACGATTCCTATGAGGTGGGCGTGGTGAGGGTTGTCACGGTGGCGCCCGGAGGCAGCTGGAACAGCGATGCCGCGGGGGCCGACGAGTAATTGGTGATCTGGAAGCTGGTCGAGTCCGAGGCAACGCTGACGTATCCGAGAATCCCCTGCGAGGTGCTGCAGATGGTGCTCGTGCCAGCGACCCCCTTGGCGACGAGGTCGACGCAGTCCATGTCGAAACCGTTCAGCGACTTGGTGGAGGTGGTGACCTTGTCACCGGACAATCCGGCCACGAGCGAGACGCCATTGAGGAAGGAGACCCAGTGCGACGGGGTGTAGATGTCGAAGATCTTGTTCTGCGTGGCGGCATCGGCCTTGCTCAGCTTCTGACAGGACCAGGCGCCCGCCGAACCGCTCTGGTTGCAAAGGTACTCGCCGGACGAGTTCACAATGATCTCGACGTCGGAGGCGCTGGCACCCGTCTGCGTCTCACGGAAGGCCAGCCCGCCACTGGGCGGATCGACGGCATAGACGACGGTGGCAGGCGAGCTCCCCGTGGTCGAATAGGTTGCCTCGAAGGGCGTGTCTTTCGTGGACTGCAAGTTCTGGCTGAACGAGTCGATCGTCGCCTTGTTGCCTTCAACGGTGTGCACCGCCTGCTTGATTTTGCTCACCGTGCTGCAGCCCGTGGCCAGGGCGCCGACCACCACCAGAGCCACGACGAACCCAATGCGGCTTCGCTGCGCCATGCCTGCCTCCTCCGTCTGCACCTTCGGGACTGAAACGGCAACGCCGGTGCGAGGTTACGGCAGCACCGGCCTTTCGGCGCGCCAGCACCTCGGGTCGAAGCGGATCAGCCCGCCACGGTCGACGACGGTGAGGCTCCGTCCTCCAGTGCGACGGCCTCTTGGCGCCCCCGCTTCAGGCCGTAGAGCGCAACGAGGCCGGCGAAGGCCATGATCCCGCACATCACGTAGAGCACGGTCTCGGTCGACTGGGCGAAGGCGAGCGAGACGAAGTGCGGGATGGAGTTGACCGAGCCACTGCCCTGCTGGCTCTGCGAGATGTGGTTGGCCTCGGCGACGGCCGCGGCATTCGGTTGGCCCATGTTGCGCAGCGACGTGGTCAGGTGCGACCGGTAGTTGAAGAGCTCGATGGTCCCGAGCGCCGCCAACCCGAGGCTGGCCCCATAGTTCCGGATGGTCTGCGTGATCCCCGTCGCCTCGCCGTACGAGAGATTTCCCGCGCGGTTCACCGCGTCCGTGTTTGCAGGGCCCAGCATCATCCCCATGCCACCACCGGCCACGATGACCCAGATCTGCTGCTTGCTGAAGGAAAGCGTGGTGACCTTCGACGCCCAGAGCCCAAAACCGACTGCCGCGATGGCGCATCCGAGGACCACAGCCCGCTTGGCCCCCTCGCGGTCGAGCATCCGGCCCCCGATCTGCGCCAGGACGACGAAGCCGATGAAGAAGTAGAGGAGGAAGATTCCCGCATTCGAGGCCGAATCGTGCAACGCGATCTGCGCGTATTCGCTGGCGAAGAAAAAGATCGGGATGAAGGCCATCATGGCGATCATCAATACGATGTTCTCCACGGCAAAGGCTCGGATGCGGAAGATGCTGACTTTGATCAGTGGCGAGTCCGTGCGCAACTCGACGAGCACGAAGGCGCCGATGATGGCCAGGCCGGCGATGATGCAGATCCAGGTCAGCGGATCACTCCATCCCCACGGGACCGACTGCTGCAGGCCGAAGATGCTCAGGCCGATGCCGGCCGCAATGAGAACGGCGCCCCGGTAGTCGATCGGAGCCTTGCGGTACTGCGTCTTTGGCTTCGACACCCCAATGAGGACGAGGGCGATGATGGCCACCGGGATGTTGACCCAGAAGATCGCCCGCCAGGTCCACTCGGTCAGGTAGCCGCCGAGGAGCGGTCCAATAGCCGTGAGCCCTCCGGCGATGCCGAAGAACAGCGCCAGCGCCTTCCCGCGCTCTCGTAGGGGGAACACGTTGACCACGATGGCCAGCGCCGCCGGGAACATGAGCGCGCCGCCGGCGCCCTGAATGACGCGGAACGTGACAATCCACGCCTCGGCTCCCGAACCCTTCGGCGTCAGTCCGCACATGGTCGACGCCACCACGAAGATGATCACGCCTATCACGCAACACTTGGTGTGGCCGTAGATGTCCGACAACCGGCCACCCAACGCGAACAACGCAGCCAAAGAGATCAGATAGCCGTTGACCACCCACTGCACGCCGGTCGACGTCAGGTTGAGCTCGCGCTGAATGTTCGGGACCGCGATGGAGACGATCGTCTGGTCGATGAACGTCATCGAAACCGCGAAGATCATCGCTGCGAGCACCCAGTTGCGCCCCTGCATACCGCTGCCGCTCAACGTCGTCTCCTTCCAGCTGGGATCAGTCAAACCCTAACTGTGGCAATCCATCTGCGAGAGGGTGTCTTCTTGTGCATGGACCCAATGGGGCCGCACCCCCCCGGGGGGGTTACCTGAGGGGAGGCTGAGCCTTCAGAAATTTGCTACGCCCTGCGGCCTCGTCCCACGCCCACGCCCACGCCGCAGGGTGGGTGGGTAGTTGTGGCAGGGTCCGGGGCCGCACGCGGCGTGTTCCTGGTCCTCCCCGCCGCGATTGTCACTGCCTGGGTGCTGGCCGAGCTCCGACAGGCCGTCGGGCGCCGACCGGAAGCCACGACATCCGACTCGCGAACAGGAATCGTGCTGCGCGTAGCCTCGGGCCCTCGACGCCTCGGTCGGCCTGACCTTCGTGTGCTGTGGTGTCGCGCTCCGACTGTGGTGCCTCCACACTCTCGGTCGCTGCTTCACACTCACGGTGCGCACCAGCCCAGAACAACCTGTCATCTCTGCCGGGCCGTGCCGGGTGCTGCGTCATCCGAGTTACACCGGCATCCTTCTGGCCGTCACCGTCTCGGCTTCGTCATCGGGAATTGAGCGTCCGTTGTCACACTGAGCGGCTGCGTCGCCATTGGCCTCGTGTCCCGCATCCGGATCGAAGAGGAGCCATGCTCAGCGACCTGGGCG
>Ga0302325_10029429_pt1 | contig 11348 bp, 9 predicted proteins | sample Palsa_T0_2_FD_201948 | JGI IMG/M metagenome (GOLD analysis project Ga0302325, IMG submission 201948) | Peat permafrost microbial communities from Stordalen Mire near Abisko, Sweden - Palsa_T0_2 | ecosystem: Environmental > Terrestrial > Soil > Palsa > Peat permafrost | place: Sweden: Abisko...
TCCGAGAAGGACGAAGAGGGATTTGCGCACGCCGGCGACGATCGAGTCGCGGAGAAGCTGGACGCCGAAGCCGTCTTTGGGTTCCATGTCGTCAGGGTGGAGGCGGCGGTACTGATCGGCGGCCAGTTTGAGCTCGGCGTTGGCCTGGGCAAGAGTCACGCCGGGTTTGAGACGGCCGGAGACAAGAAAGTAGTGGCCGAGGTTGGTGCTGTTGGGCTCGATCTGGAAGGGAACCCAGATATCGGCTTGGGGATCGGTGACGAAGGATTTTCCGAGGACACCGACGATGGTGTAGGGCTCGTTGCTGAGCGAGACGGAGGTGCCGACGATGTTGGGATTGCCACCGAACTTGCGCTGCCAGAATCCGTAACCGATGACAACGACGTGGCCTCCGTTCGGGGAGTCTTCCTGGGGTGTGAAGGTGCGGCCGAGCACGACGGGTGCGCCAAAGAGGCGGAAGTAGGCTTCAGAGGCGTGGATACCGTGGACCTGCTCGGGTACGAGGCCGGTGAGATTGAAGCCGGGACCGCCGAAGTCGTACGCGGTGACGTCCTGAAAGACGCTGGTCTGGGCTCGCCAGGTATTGAAGTTGACCGGGGAGGCCACACCGCTGTTGCCGTCAGCAAAGGTGTTCATGAACTGGACCATGCGGTCGGGATCAGGATAGGTGAGCGGCTTGAGCAAGACGGCGTTGACAACGGTGAAGATGGCGGTGTTGGCTGCGATGCCGAGGGCGAGAGCGGCGATGGCAGTTACGGTGAACGCCGGACTGCCGATGAGCATGCGGAAGGAGTAGCGGAGGTCGCTGAGAAAATCGCCCATGGTGGAGTGCCGCCTTCGAAATGCAGTTCAGAACCGGGCCCAGTGCGTATGCGACATTCTACTTAAGCAATCAACCTTTCGTCGGTAATACGGTGACGGCTTACACCTATCCACCAGAATTGCTGCAATACGTATGCTGTCTCATTTATCTTCCCCCCAATACCCCGTCCCCCAATCCCCCCGTCCCCCAATGCCCCCGGGCTGTACGAGGTGGCTCTTAATCTCAGCGATCATGCAGCATCTCCGATGGCTTTGTAGTCCGTGTAGCCGTGATCCGCGCCGCCATAGAATGTGGAGCGGTCAAAGGCGTTCAACGGGAAATCTCCCCTGATCCGCTCGACCAGATCTGGGTTCGCAATGAACAGGCGGCCGAACGCGATCGCATCCGCGTGCCTCTCCTCAATGGATAAGGCGGCTGTATTCGGTGTGTAAGCAGCCGCAGAGAGTAGCGGCCCGCGGAACATCGACCGGAATAGGGCCGCATTGTTTACGGCATCGGCATGAAGTTCGTCGGTCAAACCCATCTCAGATCCGCGAGCCTCAATCAGGTGCAGGTAGGCAAGATTGCACAGACTCAGCTCCTTGATTACGAAACTGAAGAGATCTATGGGGTTGGTATCGCTGATACCTCCGTACTGTCCGAAGGGCGATAACCGTACTCCTAGTCGATCCGCGCCGATCGCGAGGCTGAGGTCGTGGACGATGTCCATCAGAAACCGTGCCCTGTTCTCTTTCGACCCGCCGTAGCCATCGGTCCGCTTGTTCGTTCCGTCTTCGAGGAACTCTTCGATGAGGTGACCGTTGGCTGCTTGCAGTTCTACCCCATCGAATCCCGCTTCGATCGCATTCAGAGCAGCCTGGCGGAACTCCGCCGCAATAAGAGGGATCTCATCTGTTTCCAATGCGCGAGGTAGCTCCGCTGCAACTTGCCGGAAGCCGCGGGTAAGCGCTGGAATAGTCGGGGGAATCGCAGAGGGTGCAACAGGCCGGGACCCATCCGGCCGGAGCGACGAGTGCGAGTTTCTTCCATGGTGGCCAATCTGCATCACGATTCGACCACCACGTCGATGAACCGCGTTCGTTACGAGGCGCCAACCGGCAATCTGTTCTTTCGTATAAATTCCCGGAGCAACAGGATAGCCATGAGCATCGGCGCTGATCGCCGTTCCCTCCGAGATGATCAGACCAGCGGAGGCACGCTGTGCGTAGTACTCCGCATTCAAGGGGGTAGGCACGTGGTTGGTCCCGGCCCGCATTCTGGTAAGAGGCGCCATGATGATCCGGTTCGGAATCTCTATGGCGCCGAGGCGAAGAGGGGTGAAGAGTAAATCTCTTGACATAACGACCAATTCCTTTGGGTGTCTCTCCCGGGGTGCGTGCTGGCTACTGGTGTGCGTATGAGACTTCTGGAAGAGTGGGATGTTCCGCATAGGCGAGCGTTATATCGCCCATATCGATTGCGACGAGCAAAGGCTCCTTCACTAGCTGGTAGTCGCCCTCATACGCGTACACGCGACGTTTGGTGGGCACGATGATGCCGTCGACGTCACGGTATTCCATGGCGTAATTCAGGCCGGTGGCGCCGCCGAGAATGTCCACGGTGTAATCGTGCCGGCGCAGCAGCCCATCGGGTCCAAAGCAGGAGATCTGTTCCTTTGTGTGACTCTTCACGCTGTCGGGAAAGGTTACTTTGAGCCGTCGCCAGGTCTCGTTCTCGACTTGAATGGATGGGACCTCTTCCGTGATGAAGCCTTCATAGGTGTAGAGGAACGGCGTATTGAGGTAAGTCCATAGCGCCTCGCCTACAAAGTAAGCCACATCGATGTCGTCCCATGGCGTCTCTATCTGCTGTCCTTCAAATGACTTCTCCGGGTTATCGCGGGCATCGATGAGGCCGCCATTCGCCGATTCGATGACAATGCGATTAGGCTCGAAACGCGCCTGCTTGTTTTGGCCAGGGAAATCAACAGTGAGGCGCTCGTCCCGCGTTTCTGCGGTCAAAACCACATTCTTGAGGGCGTCCGGCTTACCCTTGACGTACCAGATCGCGCCCGTGATCGAGGCCGCTACCTTGATCGCCTTTATCTTGTTCCAACGTTCAAGTCCGCCGTGTGCTTTGACTGCCAGATCCAATAGTTCGGTCATGGATGCTCCTTTTTCGAGTTGCGGTTGAAGAATTGCGCAGGACATGAGGGCACAGCCAAAGCGGAGCGACATCGCTCCACGAAGGTGTACGATTTCCCGCATTTGCTCTGTTGAAGCGTTGACTGCGTGGGAAGGGCAGATGCATCCAGCACCCTCGGTTTTCGCCGGTAGCGGAACCGCCACGTCGCGACTGTCCTCAAGGGTATCGCCTTCGATCGCCTGGCGAAAGACCACAAAGAGTGCCTTGCGCGAGACCCTTTCGAGTCATATGGGGATGTTGAAGGGACAGGTAGGCAGCGTGGCCAGACATCCATTTGCGGGAACAACGCTGACTAGGCGAGGCGAGGGCGGCAGCGCTAAGCGATGAGCGTGGAAGCAAAGAATCCAGGTTCCTCACAGTGAATGGAGGAGTGCTATTGAAAGTGATTGACCAGCATGATGTCGCTGTTCACATCGCCGACCAGCGTATAGAGGATCCAGCGGCCATCGGGAGAGACCGACAGGCCACTACCGAAAAACTTGTCCACTTCAAAAATTGGCCGTACCTGCCTGGTTGCCAAATCAAAGTAGCGGAGCGATCTGGGCGCATCGGCCGGAACGAAATAGATACCGCCTGGAGAAAGGGCCCAAACCCCTGCGTTATTCACGCGAGGCAATCCATCCCCTCCTTCTGACGCCGTACCGGGCAATGCGCGCAGAGACACTTTCCTCAACACTGTTCTCGCAGTGCTGCTGGCAAAATACACTGTCTTTCCATCGAAAGACTCCTGCGCAACCAGCCCATCGGTATCTTGAGAGAGTGCTAAAGCCTTTCCGCCGGCGGCGGGACAACGATAGAGCCCCGTTTTGTCAGGTCCGTTGGAACTGAAATAAATCCACTTTCCGTCGCGCGACCAGTGAGGTCGAATGCCGGAGATGTTTGTGACCAGTCTTCTGGGCTTTCCTTCGCCCACGTCCGCTACATATATTTTCCCGTGGTCTCGGGGCGAGTCAAACACTATCTTGTTTCCGTCCGGCGACCATTGCGGACTGCCACTCTCCTCGTTGGGGTTCGAGATCTGTACCAGGTTGCTTCCATCGTCGGCGCTGATCCATACACCTTGTATGCCTGAGCGGTAAGACCCGAAGGCAATGCGCTTTCCATCCGGAGAGTATTGAGCGTCGAACTGTGCCCGCGACGAAGGCATGAGTTCTACCGCTGGAGATTCCGGGTGAAGCAGGTCCCTGCGCCAGATGTTTAAGCTGGTGGAAAGAGAGCTGTAGGCAAGCTCGCCGTTTCTGGCCGACACTGCGGGTAGCATTGCACCTCCCGCGAAGGCAAGTTGTTTCGTCGACCCATTCGCGACAGTAACTTGACTGAGTTCCGATGTGGTGGTCCCATTTGCAATGCTAATGAGGGAATAAAAGAGTTTCTCATCGTCAGCCGACCACGTTAACCCATTTGGAAAACGCCGAGAGGGTGGAATCGTTTTCGGCTGACTACCCCGAATTGGTAAGGTTTGCAGGACCGCCTCGCCATTCTCGCTTAGGAAGCACCAGTATGCGAGGTACTCGCCGTTGTTGGAGAACGCGGGCATACCTTCGCCCACGCACTTTGGACTGATTGGAACTTGTTTGGTCTCCAATGTTTCCGTTGAGAGAAGATAGATCCTTCCATATTCTTCTCCTGGCGCCCGATCAGCGAAGGCAATCCACTTACCATCCGGTGACCAACTGATAAGAGCCAAGCTATGCCAACTGAACCAACTGAAGTTATCGGAGGGTATTCCGGTGGAGCGCAATTTTCTTTCAGGGCCACCAAGCGCGGGGACAACGTAGATTCCGCTGTCACCTCCGGACAAGCGTTGAAATGCGATCTGGGTGCCGTCGGGGGACCATGCAGGACTGATCGATTCCGAGGGATGCTGCGTAAGCCGGAGAAGAGTTTCGCTTCCGAGGGCCTTCACATATAGATCGAAGCCTTTTACCCCATGTGCAGGGTCACCGTTCCATGCAAAAGCGATTCTCGACCCATCGGGAGAGAAAGCCGGGGAAATCGCCTCTTCGGACAGAGCCGTAAACGGAACGGCAGTCAAAGCCGCCTGCTCCTGCGGACGCTGCTCCTGATGCCATCGATACGCAACGACGGTCGTAAGCGCAACGACCGAAATGAAGAGAGCGCCCGCGGCAACCTTCCACCACCTTGGACGAGAGCGCGAGCCGCGAGCCGGTTCGACCGTAATGACCGGCTCGATCACTGTCCCGGCTACAGGCTGAACCGGCGCCTCCAACTCACCGATGAACCTATACCCCCGCCGCGGCAGCGTCTCGACAAAGCGCGGACGTTCCGCCGAGTCACCCAGCGCTTCACGAATCTTATTAATGGCGGTGTTCAGGTTGTGGTCGACATCGACAAACGTGTCCGGCCAAAGACGCTTCTGCAGTTCCTCCCGTGTCACCACCTCGCCGGGCTGCTCGAGCAGAATGCTCAGAACCTGAAACGGCTGGCCGCCGAACTTCAGCCTCACTCCCGCCTTGCGCAGCTCACCGGAGCGCAGATCCGCCTCGAAATCCCCGAATCGCAGGAGTCGAAGCTGGTGCGCCGTCTCTGCCATGGCAAGTATCCTCGTGATCTCCAGCCCTACCGATCCCATCTCCGAACGACGGGAGAACTCCTTAAACGTTTGAGCAGTAACTACTTACTGGATAGAGATTCTTTCGACCTTTCATTGACCAGCATTTTACCCCGCATCGATTGAGGTAGTCCGCCCGAAGCGCCAAAGTCGCCCTCACCTCGCAAACCGCGAGGTGGAGGCCGACATGAAACACCCATTCTCCACTCGCTACGTTCCGTCGCTGGTTGCGTTCAGCCTGGCGCTGGCCACCCTTCCCGCCCTTGCAGCCCAGCCGCAATGCCCGGGAAACACCGCCAGTGTAACCCCGCGGTTCGTTCAACGTGCGCTCATTGTTATTCCGGTGAAGATCAATCATGCAGGCCCGTTTGACTTCATGGTGGACACCGGCAGCCAGGTCACGGTCATCGATCCATCGCTCGCTTCGGAACTCGGCCTCAATTCCCAAGGCAGGGTCGGCCTGGTCTCCGTTGCCAGCTATGCCCAGGCGTCCGCAACTGTTCTGGATACGCTGGAAGCAGACTCCAAGGTGGTGGAGAAATCACCTGCCATCGTCCATGACCTGCGACCGATTCAGGCAGCCGATCCTCGGATCCGGGGGGTTCTCGGTGAAAGCTTTCTCGCTCACTTCGACCTGCTCGTCGACTACGGGCACAAACTGCTTTGTCTCGACGAGACCAGTACGCTGCGCGATGGCCTGCGCGGGGAACACATTCCCTTTGTGGCCCCGCAACATCCCGAGGAGGAGTTGTCCTTTATGGAACGGCTGGTGATTTCCATTCATCTCTCCGGCACCGGAAAACAGCCGATTCTGCTGCAACTCGATTCCGGCAGCGACGGTCCTATCCTCTATCCCGGCAGCGAGCAGCCGGGGGTCCAGACACTCGTCCACGCCGCTACTCTGCAGGGGGGCAATGCATCCAGCGCGCAACGGGCTTTTGCCGTCGTGCCGCCGCAGAATATGCAGATCGGCAACCATATCCTTACCCACATCTCATTCGTGACCCCGGTGATCGTCGTGAAGAACCTTCCAAAGCAGCGTGAAGACGGTCTGCTACCGACCGTGCTTTTCCAACGAGTCTTTATTAGCGGCAGCGGTCATTTTGTGGTTTTTGATCCCAAATGAACTGCCTTGTCGTGGCCGCCAGGTATGAGTGGCTTGCTGCGCAATAAGCCAGGGGTTCGGTTACCATGGGTCCCATGATCCCGAGCCTCGCCGCCTTCACTATGTTCTTCGGAATACTCTTTTTCGCGCCGCTGCTCACGGCTCAGAACAACTGGTTCCAGCCGGGAATGCTCAAGGAACCAGCCGTCGCAAAGGCGCTCCAATCAATCGACGACCGCTCCTCTGCCATCGTCGACGAATGGATTCGTTTGGTCGAAATTCCAGCGCCATCGAGGAAGGAGCAGGCCCGGGCCGAATACATACGCGCCGAGATGCAGAAGTTGGGGTTGGCCGACATCCGTATGGACGATAAGCTCAATGTGTCTGGCGTCCGCAAGGGCACCGGTGGCGGGCCGACGGTCGTCTTTGCTGCCCATACGGATACAGTCTTTCCGGAAGGCACGCCCATCAAGGTTCGGCGCGAGGGCGACATCCTCACCGCACCCGGAATTGGCGACGATGCGAGCAACCTCATGGCGACATTAGAAATGTTCCGTGCACTGAATCGCGGTGGGGTGAGCACCAAGGGGGACCTGGTCTTCCTCGCGTCCGCGCAGGAGGAAATAGGGCTCCTTGGCGCCAAACACTGGCTGGAATCAAGCGGCTACAAGCCCGATATGTTTGTAGCAGTGGATGTCGGCTCAAACGAAGTTTGGTACGGCGCTCTCAGAATCTCGACCTACAAATTTTTCTATACTTCGCCCGGCGCACATACCCTGGAGAGCCGCGGCGCACCCAGCCCCGCGAAAGCTGTAGCGAAGGCTATCAGCGCCCTCTACGATATCCCTTTGCCGCCGGTGGTGCCCGGACTGGACACATTTAAGCTTCCCGTTATGAATGTCGGCATGATGGGGGGCGGCACGGTGTTCAACGCGATCCCGCGCGAAGCTTGGTTTACGGTCGACCTGCGCTCTCTCGACGACGCGACTCAACACCAACTGGCTACCGCTGTGGTCACTGCGGCGAAACAGGCCGCTGACCAGGAGGGTGTCGGCTTCCGCATGGAAGAAACCAGTTTTGGCGACTATTCCAAGGCGCGTCCACAGAGCGAACGCCTGAACCAACCTGTGGTCCAAACTGCGCTCGCCGTTGCGAACTTTTTCCGCAAAAGCGGCTCCCCCGAAATCCTACCCGCTGATCTAGGTTCGACCGACGCCAATAACGCGGTGGGCATGGGGATTCCTGCCGTTGCGGTGGGCGCCGTCATGGACCACCAGCCGCACCGGCTGGAAGAATATGCAGAGGCGAGCAGCATCGTGCCCGGCATCAAGTCCCTCGTCGTACTTGCCATCTCTCTCACGACACACTGACAACGTAGAGTGCGTCACCAGATTTCCCGTGGAGGACCTGATGCGGCAATGCAACGGGCACGCTTCACCGAGCAAAGCTCTGGTTAGGGTCTCCCCGCGAACTTGCTGAGGAAGTGAGACAAGACTTGGGCAAAGCTTGCACAAAAAGGACGTGGGAATGACAACGATTACGCTTGAAGAGGCACGCCTAATTATTAAACGGTGGGTAGAGTCATCCGCTTTACTACTGGTCGGAACCTCGGAGCAGCCCGGGGATGTAATAGGACGTTTCTCAGTCGTCGAAACAACCGATGGTGGCGTTCTATTTAGGTCTGTCCGTGGTGATACGCGATTCTCGCTGGACCTATCTCTCTATAAGACAACCTGTTCGTACTCTGAGCCTAGGGAGTACTCCGAAACGGAAGAATACAAAGGGTGGATTGCTACGCTATCGGACTCGGAGAAACTGACATCATGTCTCGGGTTTTCCTTTTGTGTGCTGGTTAGCGGACCACCCCCTCTAGAGGATTTATGGGTGCCTGTGGGCAGAGTTGTGTTGATAGAGCTCGCTTGAGATCGATAAGAACAAACCCACTCAACGAGTAGCCCAAAACGACAGCTAATCGGGGTTTGAACCCTGGCCCGATGGCGCTGGCTCTCACTTGGCTTGACCAGCCCCGGCGGCGAGTACACCTTTGGCATCCGCGGCGAACTGACCATTGGGTTCCAGTTCAAGGTATCTGTGATAAGCCTCGACGCAGCCAGGTGGCAGAACCAGCTTCTGCGTCTGAGGATCTATCGTAGCTTTCGAAGTGAGCGCCTGCCCTTTGAAGTAATAGGGCATGGCCCGTCCCGGGTCAAGGGCGATGGCCTTCTGCGCTGCCGCCAACTGCGCGTCGGCATTGCCGACCTGAAAAAAGAATATGGTTTCGTTGCCGAGGTAGAACGCGGCCTGGTTGGGATTGGACTGAACGGCGGTGTCAAAGGCGGCCTGCGCTTCGGCGACTTTTCCCTCTCGGATATAAATCTCTCCGAGACTGGCGTAGCCTGTGCCGATAACGTCCGGAGGGCGTTTCTGGCCGGTGTTGGCAGCGCCACCCACGGTGTTACGCGATTGGCGCGTCGCTGAGGGAGCGACCGCTCCGGGGCTGTCAGGCTGTTGGTAGAAGTCGTCAGAATGGGCGCGCTGCTGAGAGGTGGAATCGATCCCGAGTGCGATCTTGAAGCTGTTTTCGGCTTCGGGATACTTCTTGAGGCCAAGCTGCGCCAAGCCAAGCTCTAACCATGGAATGATTAGCTCGGGTCGAGAGCTTGTGACGTTGAGCATGAGGGTTTCAGCGTCGCCATACCGCTTGTCTTTGGTGGCGGTCCGGGCGGCGACCACTGCGGCATTTACGTCATCGATTTTCTCGGGCTTAGAAGCAGAAGACGCGATTGCGGATGCTTGCAGGCTTAGACACAGAGTCACTGCAAGGAATGCGAACACAGTGCGGTTCATACATTAGGCTCCCGTCACCGAAATTCTGTCACCGAAACTCGAACAAGATTGGCCCACTCACGTTTGATCCCTGTTGATTCGCCATGTGCGAAAACCTCCGGTAGGAATATCCTACCGGATTGGGGGCGACGCAGAGGTCTTGGCTAGTAGATGAAGATTGCAGTCAAAGGTGTGGACACACGGCTGTGACACCGAGCGCGGGTCCATACCCTGACTCGACCCGCCGAATCGCTTTGCCGCCTAATTTGAATGCCAGATCACTTTGCCGCCACGGATCGTATATCTGACCTTAGTGAACGCCTCTGGGTGCCCCGACGCCGGGTCTTCTGACAGAATCGTCAGATCACCGCGCATTCCTGGCATCACCTTGCCTTCGCGCTGCGATCGTTGAAACAGCTCCGCCGGGGCCGTCGTCAGCATTGCCAGCACCTGGCGAAAGCCAAACCCAGCCTGCTTCAGCTGACGAAATTCCTCGCTCTGGTCGTAATCCGGGAGAAACCCGGTGTCGGTGCCATAAACCAGCCTTCCGCCAAGCTGGTGAAACCGGTAATCGAGCCCGCGAATGTTCGCAATATCATCGTCGCGCGAGAACAGCTTGAGTGTCGGGATGATCGTCATGTGTTGCGCAATCATGCGCCGCAGCATCGCCTCATCGATTCCACTTGTAACCTCCGGCGTATGCGCCAGAACGTCTACACCGGCGTCGATTGCCACTTTTGTCCCCTCAAGGTTGGAGGAATGCGAAAAGACCAGCTGCCCGTGTTTATGTGCCTCATCAACCGCGGCACGCGCGATCGCCACTTGCATCGGAGTGATGTGACCGGGACTCACAATCGAACCGGTGAAGAGCTTTACGATGTCGGATCCAGCCGCTCGGTTTTTATCGACAATGGTCACTGCGTCTGCAGCCGTCTCAGGCTGCGCCATCTTTGCCCTGAATTCTGGGGGAAGTTCCGCCAGGTAATACGGCAACGCATGCGCGGGAAAGATAGGGATGCCCGCGGTAAGGATGCGCGGTCCCAAGACTTCGCCGCTGTCCACGCGCCGCCGCAGTGCAATCGTATTCTCTCCGTCCGAGCCGGTATCGACCACTGTCGTAAATCCCGAGTGGGTGAGCATCTCGCTCATCTGGCGTGCCAATTTATCTGCGGGCTGATTCGCGGCTTGGTTCCACTGCGGCTCCATGAAATGCACATGCGCATTCCAGAAACCGGCAAGCACAACGCAGCCTTGGCAGGGAATCGTCTCCATGTCCTTGGGGATGCGCAGATGCTCCCCGACCCCCGTGATTACTCCATGACGGATCACAACCGTCACGTCCCTCCGCGCCGGCGCGTCTGGCGCGGAGTAGACTGTGGCGCGCGTTATCGCCAGATCCTGTGGTCGACCAATCGCACCCAGACCGAGCAATAAAGCAAGGACAATAGCCCTAATACAAAAGGTTCTGTTCATTGACATTCCTATTTGTACAGCAAATCTCCCCGGGGACAGCAATTGTCCCGGAGTCTGGCGAGGGCTCTGGCGGGGGAACCAACGGAAGGTTTCCAGACGGAATTGGTCGCGGAAAGAGGCTGGAGCATTTCCACGCGGCCGCGATTCGCATGGCCCTCGATAGTGAGTCTGCAAACCTCTGAGAAGCAGCCACCAGGGCTAAAGAGTCTGCGTGAGAACTCGAAAAACAGACATCAGGTGGAAGAAATTCGAGAGCGGGCAAGAGAGGCAGGGGCTAAAGCCCGACGTTTTCTCTATCGTGTGCGGCCCGACTAAAGTCGTGCCCTGATACAAAACAGAGCTTTTGCGCAGCCGGTAAAGTTGTC
>Ga0302325_10029431_pt1 | contig 11348 bp, 7 predicted proteins | sample Palsa_T0_2_FD_201948 | JGI IMG/M metagenome (GOLD analysis project Ga0302325, IMG submission 201948) | Peat permafrost microbial communities from Stordalen Mire near Abisko, Sweden - Palsa_T0_2 | ecosystem: Environmental > Terrestrial > Soil > Palsa > Peat permafrost | place: Sweden: Abisko...
GGTCCGAAACACATACGCCAAAGTCCCCGACACTTCTTTCTGCTGCGAAAACAGCAGGAAAAACTGCGGCGGCGGCTCGTCGCGCAGATTCATGTACCGCGTATCGCCGCAGACGCCGACAATTTGAACCCAATCTCTCGCCAGCTTGCCTCCATGATCGTCCTGATTCTGGCCGCCTAAGCTGAAGCGCCTGCCGATCGGATTCTGGTTCCCAAAGCGCTCCTTGGCCAGCGTCGCATTGATAATGCCCACCCGCGTTGAAGTCGACGTGTCGCCGGCGGCAAAGCTGCGCCCCGCCAGAATAGGAATCTGCATCAGAGAAAAGAAGTTGTCGCCGACAATGTTGTAGTCCTCGCCCTCATCCTTGTCTTTTTGCGCCTGCTGACCCTCAACGTCGAAATCAGTGCGGCTCATACTGTCGGAGATATAGGTCAACCAGGCCGGTGAAACCGCCTCCACGCCCGGCGTTGCGGCAAAAGCCTCCAGGACGCGGGTGTGCATGGCGATGTCCTGACCGGCGGGATATTGCTTCTGCGGCAGGCTGATCTGGGTCAGCAGCAGATGGTCGGTGCGGAAGCCCACATTGACCGCTTCGAGGCCGGCCAGGGTGCGGAGAAACAAGCCCGCGCCAATCACCAGAAGCGTCGAAAGCGCAATCTGAAAGCCAACCAGCGACTTACCGGCCCAGCCCTTGCGCCGCCGCGTCACAGACTGCGAACCCTCCTGGAACCCGCTCGTGACCCTGGCGCGCGAACCGGCAATCGCCGGCGCCAATCCGAACAAGATTCCCGTCAGAAGAGTAGTCGCAGCCGTGAAGGCAAAGATCTTCCAGTCGAAATGAATCTGAAAGTCGCTGCGAGTCCAGCCATCTTCAGTCAGCTTGGGAATCAGCTTCGCCCCCAGGCCGCCCAACAGCAGTCCACCTGCGCCTCCCAGGCAAGCCAGCAGCAGGCTTTCCACCAGCAACTGCCTAACAATACGCGCCCGTCCAGCGCCGAGCGCCAGCCGCACGCTCATCTCCCGCTGCCGCTCGGTTCCGCGCGCCAGCATCAGATTCGCGATATTGGCGCACGCCAGCAACAGCACAAATCCGACCATGGTCAGCAAAACCGCCATAGGCTTGGCAAAGGTGCGCTGCTGGAAAAACAGGCCCCGGCTGCCATCGCGCAGCTCCATGCGCGGCAGATCGTCGCTGGGCCGAACCACCAACGTAGCCCGCGCCGCGGCCGCAAGCTGGGCGCCGAGCGCCGACTGAGCCTGGGTATCGGTGACTCCGGGCCGTAACCGACCCATCACATTCACCCACCACTCGTTGTTGTCCTTCAACCCGGACGCTCTGTCCCCGTTGGGCCGCACCAGGGGCTGCATGGCGATCGGCACAAATAAATCCGGCGACTGCATCGTGCCGCCCGCGCCGGTAAATCCCTGGGGATTGACACCGATAACAGTCATCGGAACATCGTTCAGCTTGATGGTTTGCCCAAGCGCCGCCGGCGAACGGCCGAATTGCCGATCCCACAGGCCGTAGCTGATCACAACAACCGCTCCCGCGACGGTCGATCGCTCATCCGACTCCGCAATCGCCCGGCCCAGCACCGGCCGCACGCCAAGCTGCCCATAATAGTTGCCTGAAACCAGTTCGCCCTGAATCTGCTGCGCCTGCCCGGCAATCGTGGCGTTGCCGCCCATCCCCTTGAAGGCAAAGAGTTCTTCCATTTCCCGATTCCGGGACTTCAACAGCTCGTAAACCGGGTAAGAAAAGGCGGAGCTAGTAACCCTGTCGCCATCCAAATGCGAATAATCTCCCCAAACGCTGTGTACCGCGACATGCTTGCGCGTGCCGGTCCAGGCCAGCAGCCGCAACTCCGCAGGCCGCTCCACAGCCAGCCGCTCGTACAGGATTTGCTTGGCCAGGGAGAAAATCGAAGTGGTGACGCCAATCGCCAGCGCCAGCGAAATCGATGCTACCGCCGTGAACCCCAGACTGCGCCGCAACCGCCGCGCGCCGTAGCGAAGATCCGCCGCGCCTTCATCCAGCCAGCGCAATCCCAGAGAGCCCCGCATCTGGTCCTTATGCGCAACCGGCGAACCCAGCGCAATCCGCGCCCGCCGCGCAGCCTCTTTGGGAGAATGCCCGGCCCGTTCCAGATCAGCAGCCAGCAATTCCAGATGGCCTGCAAGCTCCGCTTCCATCTGCGCCTCAAGCCGATCGCGCTGTACCGCCGCGCGGAACCAAGACCTCAGCAAAGCCATCCATCGAACTAGCATCAAATAAATCCGCGCCATATCTCCCCCCGACCCCTGACCACTAATCACTGACCACTAGCTCTGAACCAGCAGAATCGCTCCCATGATCCCGGCCATGCGGTTCCACTTCTCCGTCTCTTCTTCGAGGCGCATCCGTCCGGCGGTCGTGAGCCGGTAAAACTTCGCCTTGCGATTGTTCTCGCTCTCGCCCCAGTCGCTCGCGATCGCGCCCTGATGCTCCAGCCGATAGAGCGCCGGATACAGCGACCCCTGTTGAATCACCAGCGCCTGTCCGGAAATCTGCTGAATCCGCAGCAAAACCCCATACCCATGCAGCGGTCCCAGCGAAACCGCCTTCAAAATCAGCAGATCCAGCGTTCCCTGCAGCAAATCCAGTTGCTTCTCCTGCTCGCCCAAAGCCACATCTCCCAAAATCATTCCTAGACGCTCTAATAGAACGTCTAGGAGAGAATAGGAGCAGCTCTCCTAGATTGTCAAGGAGAGCTGTTCGTGCTCTTGAAAAGCTATTTTGCGTGGAGGTGGGGTTTACAAAATCGCAAGCAGATTCTGCCGCAGCCGCTCAGGATCGCCTTCCGGAAGCAGCGCTTCGACGTCCTTGCTCGTGCTCTCCCAGATCGGCGCAGCCTGGACCAGCAGAGCCATCCCCGCCGGCGTAAGCCCAATCCGCTTGCCGCGCCGGTCGTTTGGATTGGGGATGATCTCGACGAGGCCCCTGCGCTGCAACGGCTTGAGCGCCGCTGTCAACGTGGTGCGGTCCATGGCCAGCAGCGAAGCGACTGGACCCATCGGCGGCGGCTCGGGGCGATTCAGCGACATCAGCAGCGAAAATTGGCCGTTGGTCAAGCCAAGAGGGCGAAATGCCTCGTCGAACCGCCGCGCCAGCGCCCGCGCCGCCCTCTGCGCGTGAAGACAAAGACAAGAGTCGCGAACCAGGAGCGTTGTCGCAAATGGCACAATTTCTACTCTTGACATAAAACCAATATGTTGGTATCAACGTAAATTGTCAAGCAGATCTGGAATCTCCCCCCGCTCAAATAAGCCTACCTCTCAAACTGGAGGTCCATCATGGCATTCTTTCACGACCTGAAAATTGCGGTGCGTTCGCTGTCGCGCACTCGCGCGCTGTGGATCACCGTCGCCCTTACGCTGGCCCTGGGCATCGGCGCCAACGCCGCCATCTTCAGCGTGGTCCGCGCCGTGTTGCTGCGTCCGCTGGCCAACCGCGACGAAGACCGCCTGCTCTACCTGCGCCAGAGCGCCCCCGGAATCGGCAATGCAAACGAGACCTTTTCCGTACCCGAGATTCAGGATCTCAGCCACAGCCTGAAGAAAATCCAGGAGCTCGGCACCTTCTCCCAAATCCCCTTCACCATCGTCGGCCTCGGCACCCCGCGCGAAATCAAGGGCGGCGTGGTCGATGGCAATTACTTTGAAGTGATGGGTTTGCACCCGATCCTGGGCCGCCTGCTCGGCCCCGGCGACGACGGCCCGAACGCCCCCGGCGCGGCCGTGCTCACCTATCGATTCTGGAGCAACTCGCTCAACTCCGACCCCAGCGTCATCGGGAAAACGGTACGCCTGGAGAGCTATGAAGGCGCGCGTTCCGCGACCATCGTAGGCGTCCTGCAGCCATCGGTCCCCTATCCGGTCGAGACGGAGCTGATCTCCAACATCGTCACCAGCCCCCATCATCTCTCCGCCACCATGGTCACCGGTCGCGAACATCGCATGACCGAAGTCTTCGGCCGCCTCGCTCCCGGCGCAGAGTTGCAAACAGCCCGCGCGGAACTGCGCACCGCCTACGCCGCCATGCTCTCCGCCCATCCCGAGGTCTATAAGTCCAGCGACCATTTCACCATCGACCTCTCGCGCATGCACGACCAGATCAACTCACGCGCCAACACCATCCTTTGGGTGCTCTTTGCCGCCGCCGCTCTGCTCTTCGTCATCGCCTGCTCCAACGTCGCCAACCTGGTGCTGGCGAGAACGGTTCGCCGCGAATCCGAGCTCGCCGTCCGCTCCGCTCTGGGAGCGAGCACCGCGGCTTTGCGGCGCTCCCTGCTCGCCGAAAGCCTTATCCTCTGCGGCAGTGGCGCGTTGGCGTCGCTGCTCGTGGCCATCCCCATGGTGAAAGTCCTGGGCAAGTACGCGGCGCGTTACTCGCCTCGCGCCGAAGACCTCACGCTCGACTTCAGCCTGGTCTGGTTCGGAATCGCCCTCGCGCTCATCGCCGCCGTGGCTCTGGCATTCATCCCGCAGTTGCCTGCATCCAACGCAGCACGCAGCCTCAGCCAATCCAGCGCAGGAATCCGCGTCTCCGGAGGAAGCAACCGCCGCCTGCGGCTCTTCGCCATCACCCAGATATGCCTCTCGTTCCTGCTGCTGGCCGGCGCCGGAGCCCTGACCAAGACCCTCTACGATCTCGAAAAATTGCAATCCCCCTACGACACCGCCAGCGTTCTCGCGATTAACTTGCCCGTCCTCTCCTACGGCAAAACGCCCGACCAGGTGCTGAACTTTTACCACGACGTCGAGCGCCGGATCGCCGCCCTACCCGGAGTCGAGCATGTAGCTTCCGGCTTCAGCGTCCCCTGGCGCGACACGCAACAGGCGTCGATCTCCCTAGCCTTCGCCGTCGACGGAGCCAAGCGCCAGAACGCCCAGGACGACCTGCGCGGCAACTTCCGGTCCATTTCACCAGGCTACTTCGACACCCTCGGCATGCCTCTACTCGAAGGCCGCGCTTTCAACGAAGCCGACAAGGACGGCGCCGAGCGCGTCGTCATCATCAGCCAGAGCGTTGCGCAGAAGCTCTTTCCCGGTCAGGAAGCGATAGGCCGCAAGCTCTGGTGGACCGACGGCGTCATCAAGTTCATCGGCCTCAGCGGCGAACCGCGGCGCATCGTCGGCGTCGTCCCCGACTTCGACGACCAGAACATCATCCCCTCGCCCTCCCTGGCCGTCTACCAGCCCATCGCTCAGGAAGGCTGGAACGGACGGCTCTTCGTGCGCTCGCAACACGACCCATACTCACTGATCCCGGCCATCACCAAAACCATCCACGAAATGTCCGCCGACCAACCCGTGGAGCAGGCCAAGACCCTCGGCGACATTCGCGCCGCAGTCCTCACCCCCAACCGGCTCAACGCCATCGTCTTCGGCGGATTTGCCGCGGTCGCGCTCCTGATCTCCATCGTGGGAGTCTCCGGCGTGCTCATCTTCTCCGTCAGCGGCCGCACCCGCGAATTCGGCATCCGCATGGCGCTCGGCGCGCAACCGCGCAGCATTCTGACCAACGTACTTGCCGAGGGCATGATGATTGCCGGAATTGGCGTCGTCGCAGGCCTCGTGCTCAGTCTGGCCTTCGGGCGCATCTCGGTAAACTTCCTCTCGGGAATGAAAATGCCCGGCGCAATTCCCTTTGCCGTCGCGGCCTTTGTCATACTGGCCTCAGCGGGAATCGCGTCCGCCGTACCGGCAGCCCGCGCCGCAAGAGTGAATCCTTCAGAAGCGCTGCGCTCAGAATAAGCCGGAACCGTAGCCCGGTTTCCCCACGCGATTACTTCGACATCAAAAACGCCATCTTCACGTTGTCCGACCGATATGGACAATTCTTGTCGAGCCGGTAGCACTGCAGATAGACCATGCCGCAAGGGCACTTGCACTTCATCGTCTTCATATTGGCAACAAACTTCGCCTTGCGCTCGGAACTCAACTGGCTCGGGTCGCCGCCTACTTCGTGGACGATCGCGTCTTCTTCCTGCTCTTCCTGCGCCTTGGCCTTGGCGGCAATCTCCTGTTGCCGCTCCGCCGCCGCCGCGCGGGCCTGTTCCAGCGCCAGCTTCTTCTTGGCCGCTTCGGCATCGCCGCGAGCCTGATCCGTTGCAGCCTGCTGCGCCGCCAGCTTATCTTTCTCCGCCTGTGCGTTGGCCGCGTCATCCGCACCGCTCTGCGGCTGCGGCGTAACCGTAGGTCCTCCGCTGCCGGAATCGGAAACCGGCCGCGAGAGCGAATGATTCCTGGTCATCACGATCACTGCCACAATCCAGATCACCACCGCCGCACCAATCAATCCCCAAGCCCAGCCAGGAAACTTCTTCCCCGCCTGCGGCGGAGGCGGAGCCACCGGCACGGCATGTGCCGCAACCGGAACCGGAGTCTGCGGCACGACTAACCCAACCTGAGCCGGCGGCTCAACAACCGTGCTCGACCGCACCGTGCTGCGCAGCATGATCGTCTCGGGATGATCCCCATCCAGCTTTGGAGGCCCAGGCGCAACCGGCGCAGCCCCCATATGCCGCTCAATCTCCAGTAGCCCGATTAGCTCGTTCGCATCCTTATGCCGCGCCGCGCGATCCCTCGCCAGCAGCCGCAGCACCTGCGCGTCCAGCCCCGGCCATTCCGCCAGCTCCGTCCGCAACTGGCTGGGCGGCACAGGATTCTCCTGGAGGTGCGCAAACATCCACCCCTCCATGGTGTGCGCATGATACGGCGTTTGCCCGGTAAGCATCTCGTACAGCACACCGCCCAGCGCATAGAGGTCCGTGCGCCCATCCATATCCGCCGCCGGCATGCCCCGCCACTGCTCCGGACTCGCGTACTCCGGCGTCAGCATCAGTCCGCGCGTCAAACTGGTCGGAGCCGGTCCATCCAGCATCGCCGCAATGCCAAAATCCAGCACCTTGGCCTGCACATCCACGCCGGCCGCGCCCGTCAGCAGAATATTTTCCGGCTTGATATCCCGATGCACCGTCCCGCGCGCATGCGCCGCAGCCAAGCCCGCGGCCACGCCCCGCGCAATCGAGAGCGCCAGCTGCACCGGCATCCCCTCGCGAAAACCGCCCGTAACCGTCCGCAGACTCGGCCCGTCCACATACTCCATGGCAATGAACAAGCTGCCGTCTTCGGCCTGATCCAGATCCAGCACTTCCACAATATTCGGGTGCCGCAGTTGAAACGCCGCTCGCGCCTCGTTGCGAAATCGCTTGATAAACTGCGGATTCCGGCTCAGTTCCGTCGCCAGAAACTTCAGCGCCACCTGGCCCCCGAGCAGCAGATGCTCCGCCAGATACACAATGCCCATGCCGCCCTGGCCCAGCTTGCGCACCACGCGATACTTGCCGCGCACCAGGCTGCCCACCCCAAGCTCATGCACCTCGATCAGCATCGCCCCGTCGGTAGGGCAGGTCTTATGCTGGTCGGGATAGTCCGTGTCGCATACGGGGCAGCTTTTCATGGCAGGCGCCTAGCCCTGGGCAGGAATTGGAATGGCCATAGCATACCACCGCCAGCAGTCTGCGAAAACAATTAGTCGAATCGAGGTTAACTTGATTTCAAAGACGGTAATGATCGGCAAATCGCAGACCCAAGCGCCAAAGGCGCGTCGCAATACCAGCCTGGGGCAACGCCCCAGGAAAAAGTCAACACCCTGAATATCGAGGGCCGAAGGCCCGCCCTATGGCTTCGCGCCGCCCTCACCATGCGCCGTCAGCCCCTGCGGCGCATAGAGAAGCGGATCACCGATCACCACATCCTCCCAACCCACAAATCGCGAAGCTGCATAAAAGCTCTCAACCATCAAATACCCGGACGTAAACCGCTCCATCACAATCGAAGGCGACGCAATCGCCTGCAACAGCGGCTCATCCACATACCCCTTCACGCCCGTAATCCGTTGCGCCACCAGATCCGCAATCAACGACTGCCCACCCGTAGCCGGCAACGATGTCCGCGCGCTCGTCGATACAGCCGTATCCCCAATCGCGCCAGCCGCAAACCTGAGCGAATGGTACGCCGCATCCGTGAATTTCGGGTCGTTGCTTCCCCACGAAAGAGATCTGTCCGTTCGTCCAAATATTATCAAAAAATGACAATTGCGCGACAACAAATCCTTTCTTGTCCGCGTATGGTGTACTCGGCCAGTTAAAGACAAAATCAAACGTCGGAATCTCAATCCGATCACGCTGTTGTCCTTGGCCCAATGCGCATTTTGATATTTGGTTTTGGAGTAAGCCACAAAGGATGGAGCACCTATGCAGGAAACAGTAGCTGGCCCACGCGTCTTCAACACTCTTTCAACCCTTCTTCTGCTTGTCTTCACTGGTATCGGCGCTGCTCAGGCGCAAGTCGTCATCGCTCCATCAACCCCCCAGGTGGGCTCTTCCAATCCTGCCACTGCCGAGCCGCCCGTTACGGTGCCGAACGTCAAGCCTTGCACGGTTTCACTACTCACCAATGCGCCGTTTGACAACTTCAACGCAACCACGTTCAACTACGCCCCGCCCGCAGGCTGCCCCGGCCCCTGGGCCAAGGTCGTTCTCACGGCAGACCTCACCGTCTCCGCCGGAAACCAGTTCGACCGCAGTGCCTGGTTTTATCTTGGCGACGTCAATATCTTCTTTGGCTCGACTGCCGAGCCCCGCAGCAACCTCAGTCCCTCCTGGCACATTGAGCGCGACGTTACCGACCTCACCTCGGTCCTCAAGACAGCCCAGCCCGGCTCGGCCAGCATCGGCAACATCGTCAACTCCGTCGACAACGGCACCATCTTTGCGAGCGCCACGCTGGAGTTCTTTCCCGCTACGCCCTTCGCCCCCGCTCATGCCACGCCGGACATCGTCGTAGGCATCAGCTCCGGCAGCAATCCTCTCGATCTCGTCACCGCCACCGACCAGCTCAGCCAGACCGTCAACCTGCCGCGCAACGTGGAGAAGCTCTATCTCGACGTCTTCGCACAGAACCAGATCGACGATGAGTTCTATTACTTCTGCGTACCCAATAATGTGGCCACCGAGCTCGAGAGCTGCGACAACACCGCCTTCCGCGAAACAGAGATTTCGATCGATGGCAAGCCCGCCGGTGTCGCGCCAGTCTTTCCCTTCATCTTCACCGGAGGTATCGATCCCTTCCTCTGGGAGCCGATCACCGGTGTCCAGACCCTCAACTTCAAGCCCTACCGCGTCGACCTTACTCCCTTTGCCGGCGTGCTCGGCGACGGCAACCAGCACACTGTTGCCATTAGCGTCTTCAACGCCAACGACTTCTTCAACGCAACCGCGAACCTGCTCGTCTTCACCGACCACGGCAGCCGCGAGGTCACTGGCGGGCTGATCGGCAACACCCTCAGCGCGGCCCCAACTCCGCAGGTCAACGAAAAGCTGACAACCAGTCCCAGCGGAGTCGTAACGGGCACGGTCTCGGTCGGCTCCAACCGTAGCTTCTCGATCAGCGGTTTCGTCAACACCTCGCACGGTCGCGTCGTAACCACGGTCGAACAGCAGGTCAACTTCCTCAGCACCCAGACCTTCAACGTCAACCCGAACACTGGAGGCGACGTGCAGAACGCCGTCCAGACCAGCACTGTCGATTCGCAGACCACGACCCAGCAGGGCCTCTTACGGCAGACAGTGAGTAAACATGTGTCGTATCCGCTGACGGTGGACTTTTCGTTCATTGCCAACGCCGATGGCTCCGCCACCCAGGCGACATCGGTGAATCAGCAGAATCTACAGACCGACACACAGACCCTCGACGGCTTCCCTCTGTTTCAGAGCAACACCCAGGAGCAGGTTCTCTCCACGGACACGTTGTCGATCAATGCCGCCGATGAGCTCACGGGTGCAGTCGGCAATTCGAGTGCGTCCTTTCAAAGCAATGACACGCTCGGTAACTGCTTCAGCCGTTCGCTCACAGCCAAGGACCAGGTGTTGACGAATGTCACTGACGGCAAGAATTGTCAGCAGCGGAATCCCTTCTAAACCGCATGCCGCGACGTGAGGGGCAGTCCTTACTGCCTCCTCACGGTTCGGCAGGGCAGAGTTTTGGGCTCTTGTGCCTATAGGTAAAGTATTTGAACCAAACGGGATGAAGCACAAATTTCTCAGAGGCTTTCGTCCGAACCCTCAAACACACATCCGCTGGTGCAAGTCTCTCGCACCACAATCTTGCTCAGCAACGGCAGCGCAGGCCGCAGCTCCCGCCAAATCCATCGAGCAAGATTCTCGCTAGTCGGATTCTCAAGCCCCTCCACTTCATTGAGGCAGTAATGGTCGATGCGATCCTCAATCGGCTGGAAGGCGGCCTTGATCTCGGCAAAGTCCAGCACCCAACCCAGCTTCGAGTCGACCGGACCGCTCACATGCACTTCGATCTCGAAGCTATGTCCATGCATCCGCCCGCACTTATGCCCCTCGGGAACATTCGGCAGCCAATGCGCCGCCTCGATCCGGAATTGCTTGAATATCTCCACCGCTTCTCCTATGGAATTCCCAGAAACTTGTGCGTCTGCAAACTCAGCCGCCACTTCGGATGCTCCATGCAATACCTCACCGCCAGATCCGTGTTCAGGATGCGATTCGGCCCATCCATCGGCTGCAAAAAGAAGTTCTCAAACGCCAGCTCTTCCAAGCGCGAAGGACCGAACCCGTCCTGAGGATAGACCAGCTTCAATTCACTCCCCGACCGCTGCACCAGCGGCGCACCGGCCTTCGGGCTGACACATATCCAGTCGATCCCCGTCGGCGCAGCCACAGTTCCGTTGGTTTCCACCGCAATCTCAAAGTCCACGGCGTGCAGCGCGTCGATCAGAGCTGAATCCAACTGCAACAGCGGCTCTCCACCGGTACAAACCACAAATTTCCGCCACGCGCTCTGAACAGAATCCGCGGAATCCCGCCGCCATTCGCGGTCAATCGCAGACGCGACAGTCTCAGCCGAATCAAATTTCCCGCCATTCTTCCCATCCACGCCCACAAAATCCGTATCGCAGAACTGGCAAACCGCGTTCGCACGATCCCCCTCACGCCCCGACCACAGATTGCACCCGGAAAAACGGCAGAACACCGCAGCCCGCCCAGCCTGCGCTCCCTCCCCTTGCAGGGTATAGAAAATCTCCTTGATGCTATAGCTCATTCAACCATCCCCATGCAGCAATCATCGCGTTCAAACACGAAAGGCCACCCCAAGGGGTGGCCTTCATGATTTTAATGCCGGCAGTAACCTAATCTCCCACACAGTTACCCGTGCAGTACCATCGGCCCAACGAGGCTTAACTTCCGTGTTCGGGATGGGAACGGGTGATC
>Ga0302325_10029432_pt1 | contig 11348 bp, 8 predicted proteins | sample Palsa_T0_2_FD_201948 | JGI IMG/M metagenome (GOLD analysis project Ga0302325, IMG submission 201948) | Peat permafrost microbial communities from Stordalen Mire near Abisko, Sweden - Palsa_T0_2 | ecosystem: Environmental > Terrestrial > Soil > Palsa > Peat permafrost | place: Sweden: Abisko...
CTGGGTCATTCTCAGTCGTCCCTGCGGGACTGATCGCGATACGCCCTGACAGCTGATTTGTTTCCAGCTAGTGCTGTCCAAATCAACTGATCGAGACAAGCTAATTTGGACAAGACTGAAACCGCGACGGCTCGGACGGGCCGTTGAAAGTGCAGAAACCCAGGTGACGACTCGTCCTAAGACGAGCCGTCTGAGTTCCGCTGCCCACGGCTCTAGCGGGTTGTTCCCAACAGAGCCAGTTCCACGTTCGTGGGTGGAGTTGTCGCCGCGGCCATCTTGACCTGGTTCTCTGCCTTCGAATTGGCGATGTGAATGCGGCGGCTTCTTCCTGCGACCGTAATCTCGCTGAGGAAGTATTGGCTGCCGTATCTACGGAATGTAGCCTTGCCGTTCTTTGCCGGCTGGCCGTTGTCTTCGATAGCGGCCATCGTGAGCGCAGAGTCGGAGTCTCCCCTGATGAGCATGGTGTGAGGGCTATCCATGCGTATGGAGTAGACGCCGGGGTTGAAGTGGTGCCCGGATGTAGTCTCGAAGGCAAAGGGTACGTTCATCTTGCCTATCATGCCTACATCCTGCGCGTGCAAAGCCGGCGACAAGGGAGCGACGGCAAGAACGGCGGCGAAAAGACCTGCGCGGAACTTCGAAGTCGAAAGAATATTCATGGCGGTTCTCCTTGAGGAAGGCGTCTCATTGAATCGCCTTCACTCACTAAGGCGGGACCGATCCGCCAAAGGGGCCACAACTTCCGCATTTATTTTTTTGCCTACCATCCGGGAAAACCTTACCAATCCCGGAGTAGCCTTTTTTGAGCGACTATTCCCTCTGGGCAGCATCGTTACCAGAGAAGTCGTGAGCCCCGAGGCGGTAGTCCTTTCTCCGGGGCATCGATTGCCGAGGATTGGAGCAAACATATGCCGTTGCCTACAGATGAAAAGATTGTTGCTTTAAGTCAAGAACTGCTACAGAAGTTCGACCAGATCTTCGGGATGCACCCAGGCTTTCGACCAGCTCATGCCAAAGGCATCCTGTTGCAGGGCACGTTCACGCCGACGGCGGATGCGGCGAAGATCAGCAGGGCTCCTCATTTGAACAGGCCATCGACTCCAGCGACGGTACGCTTTTCGAACTCTACCGGCATTCCGGTGATTCCAGACAACGATCCCAATGCCGATCCGCGCGGTTGTGCCATTCGGTTTCATCTTGCCGAGCGCGTGCACACCGACATCGTGGCCCATTCGACCAATGCTTTCCCGGCAAGAACGGGTCAGGATTTTCTGGAATTCCTGAGCGCCATTGCCGCCACCGATTTGGCGCACTTCCCCGGGTCGCCGCTGGAGAAATACCTTGGCACGCATCCCGCGGCGCTGGCATTTGTGCAGGCTCCGAAGCCGCCGGCCGCGAGCTTCGCGCGGGAATCGTATTTCGGTCTCACCGCGATGCACTTCTTCAACAAGGATGGCGCGAGCCGTTACGGACGCTACCGCATTCTCCCCGAAGGCGGGAACGATCATCTGGATGCCGCGGGAGCCGCGGCCAAAGGACCCAATTATCTTTTTGAGGAGATTGAGACACGGATAGCAAAGGAGCCAGTCAAGCTCAAGGTGGTGGTCCAATTGGCCGAGGACGGGGATGTGGTGGACGATGTGACGGTTCACTGGCCGGAGGATCGCAAGTTGCTTGAGCTGGGGCAGCTCGCGTTCACCGGGCTGGTGGCCAACGAGGCTCATGAGCAGAAGAACATTATCTTCGACCCGATTCCCCGGGTGGATGGCATCGAACCTTCCGATGACCCCCTGCTGGAGCTGCGTGCCGCAATCTACCTTTTGAGCGGCCGCCGGCGACGGGCGGCCCCGGAATAAACGGTCAGGACCGGAGAAAATAGATCGAACCGAACACGGCCCCCTTTCGTAAATAACCTTGCGGAGGGTTTGGATGCAGATTAGGGCAGATGTCCGGTACGCTTTACGTCAATTTGCCAAGGCGCCGGGGTTTACGGCCACAGCGATTCTTACCCTGGCGCTGGGCATCGGCGCCACGACGGCAATTTTCACCTTGGTGTATGCAGTGTTATTGAAGTCGCTGCCGGTGGTGAACCCGGAAGACTTGTATCGGGTGGGCAATGAAGAGAATTGCTGCGTCACCGGCGGTATGCAAGACAATTGGACGCTCTTCTCCTACGAGCAATACAAGCGGTTTCGCGATCAATCCACCGGCTTCGAGGAGCTGGCCGCCTTTCAATCCGGGCAAACCCTGATCGGCGTGCGCCGCGATGGCAGTAACAAGCCATCCGAGTCGTACAAGAGCGAATTTGTCTCTGGCAATTACTTCCAGACCTTCGGCATTCCTCCCTACATGGGGCGGGCGATCACGCCAAATGACGACAGGAAGGGCGCTGCCGGCGTGGCCATGATGAGCTTCAGGACCTGGCAGGAGAAATTTGGCAAGGATCCGTCCGTAGTGGGAGCGGGGTTCGTGATTAACGGCCAGGCCTTCACGGTGATCGGGATTACGCCGCCCGGGTTTTTCGGTGATCGCGTACAAAGCACACCGCAGTCCTTCTACATTCCCCTGCACGACGAGCCGCTGATTTCGCCAACGGGCACAATCCTGGAAGATGCCTCGCTCAATTGGCTGGATCTGATCGGCCGCATTCGTCCGGGCGCAGACACAACCGCCATGGAAGCGCAGATGCAGGTGCAGCTGCGGCAATTTCTGTTGAGCCCGTTGAGCAAAGTAGAGGAGCGCGACAAGCCCCTGGTGGCGAAGCAGATGCTGCACTTCTCCCATGGAGGCAACGGGGTGCAGATGATGCGAGACCAGTATCAGCAAGGCCTGCACCTGCTGATGTGGGTCTCGGGATTCGTCCTGCTGATCGCCTGCGCCAATCTTGCCAACCTGATGCTGGTGCGGTCAGCCAACCGACAGCAGCAGACATCGGTGCGGTCGGCACTGGGAGCGCCGCGCATGACACTGGTACGGCAAACTCTGACGGAAAGCATTGTGCTGGGTGTATTGGGTGGGATCGCCGGCATTGTCGTGGCGTTTGCCGGCACGCGGGTGATTTTGTATCTTGCATTCCAACATGACCCGGTGCCTATCCAGGCGACTCCCTCGCTTCCAGTGCTTGGCTTTGCCCTTGCGGTCTCATTGCTGACGGGGATTCTTTTCGGGGTCGCTCCGGCGTGGTTGACGGTCAAGTCGAATCCGGTGGATGCCTTGCGAGGTGCGAATCGCTCCACTGCGAATCATGGTGGATGGGCACAGAAATCCCTGGTAGTCGTGCAGGCAGCTCTCTCCGTGGTCCTGCTTTGCGCCGCGGGGTTACTCTCCCGGAGCCTGAGCAACATGCAGCACCAGGACTTCGGATTTGTGACCACGAATCGCTTTATCGCCCACATCGATCCACAGATGGCTGGCTACACTCCCGGCCAGCTGGAAGCGCTTTACCGGCAACTGCGAGCGAACCTGGCGCAAATTCCGGGGGTGAAGCAGGTGAGTTTCTCCATCTACAGTCCGATGGAGGGAGACAACTGGGGTGAAGGGGTCTTCATCGAAGGCGAGCCGCCGCCGGCTGCCGGGACGCGCGATCATGGAGCTTCATGGCTGCGAGCAGGCCCCGATTATTTCGACACCATTGGGACAAAGATTGTCGAGGGCCGCGCCAACAACGAGCAGGACACGCCGGGCACACGCAACATCGCCGTAGTGAACCGTTTCTTTGAGAAGAAGTATTTCAAGGACGGCCACGCAATCGGCAAACACTTCAGCGATGATATGAAGCATCCCGGATACTTCGAGATTGTAGGCGTCACCGAAGACACGAACTATTGGGGACCTTCGGATAAGATGCGTCCGATGTACTTTCTGGCTGAAGGTCAACGGGTTCACGGCGACGATCCGCGGTATGAGCAGTTTCAGGACCGGTCACAATATCTGAATGCTATCGAGATTGAGACCGCGGGTAATGTGCCTGGACTCGAGATGCAGGTGCGACATGCAATTTCGCAGGTCAATGCTGATCTCGCGGTTATCGATTTCGAAAGCTTTGGCGAACAGGTCAAGGCTAACTTCACGCAGCAGGGCATGATTGCCAAGTTGACCTCGTTCTTCGGTATTCTGGCGCTGGTTCTGGCGTCCATCGGACTCTATGGCGTGACGGCGTACTCGGTGGAACGCAGGACGAGCGAGATTGGTATCCGCATGGCGGTGGGGGCCGATCGCTTGAGTGTGCTGCGGCTGGTGCTGCGCGGCGCTTTCCTGCAGGTGGGCAGTGGTCTGGCGGTGGGGATTCCAGTTGCGGTCCTGGGCGGTCATGCGATGGCGAACCAGCTGTTTGGAGTAAAGCCCTACGATCCAGTCGTATTGTCGATCACGCTGCTGGTGTTGTGTACGGCGGCCTTTTTCGCCGCACTTGTGCCTGCACGGATAGCGGCCGGTCTGGAACCGATGCGGGCGCTGCGAACGGAATGAGGAAACAGCAGGTCCCTCGGCTACGCTCCCACGGCACGCCCCGCGGCATGCCGGGGCAGGCGGGGCAGGCCTGATGACACAGGTGCAAGCGGACCCAGGTTTAGTGCCGCGCCTACGGCGCTCCCACGGCAGGCCGGGGCGGGCAGATCATCTTCGGGATTGATTCCTGTAGAGGGTATATGAGAACCCCATTTTCAGGCGGCAAAGGAGCGCAGGGACTAAAGAGTGTGTGTGAGGACCGGGGAAAGAAACCGCAGGTCCCTCCACTACGCTTCGCTCCGGTCGGGATGACAATTTTGTTTGCAATCGAGAATGTCTGTTCCCAAGCAGAATTGTCATCCCGACCGGAGCGTAGCGCAGTGGAGGGACCTGCGGTTTCTTCTAGTTCTCACGCAGGCTCTAAGGCCCTCACCCCGAAGAACTTGCGTATTTCCGCGAATTTGGATTATCCATCCTCTCTCCGACGGAGAAACTCCAGACCTGACGTGCCGAGACTGCTCTCGGCGCTGCTCAGCTCTCGCTAACGGCATTGAGTTTCGAAACAGGGTCAGGCCCAGGCGAGAACGATGGCGCCGGCGGCGATCAACAGGGCGCCGGCGGCCTTGGCCAAGGTAATCGTCTCGCCCAGTAGTGGCCACGCGAGCAGGACGACAAAGACTACGCTCAGCTTGTCGATGGGAGCTACTTTAGAGGCCTCGCCGAGGGAGAGGGCTCGAAAGTAGCAAATCCACGATAAGCCGGTCGCCAGGCCGGAAGCGATTAAGAACAGCCAACTGCGGCGGCCGACGTGCGCAAGACCGCTGTGACTACCGAGACCCAGAGCGATCGCCCAGGCGAAGACCAAGACCACCGAGGTGCGTATGGCGGTGGCCAGGTTGGAATCGACATGGGCGACGCCCACCTTGGCGAGCAAAGCTGTTGCCGCGGCGAAAAGAGCCGAGAGGATGGACCATCCAAGCCAATTCATGAGAACGCCATTGGGATAGTTTACTTCCGCATTGTCTAACCTTTCGCGCAAGGTCTATGATTCGCGCCGAGGTGAACGTATGGCCACTTATCTTGCACTGATGCGTTGGACAAAAGAAGGTATTGAAAAGATCAAGGACAGCCCAGCCCGCCTGGACGCCGCCAGAAAAGCCATCGAGCCCCATGGCGGAAAGATTACGAGCTTCTACATGTTGATGGGGCAATACGACATGGCAGTGGTCATCGAGGCCCCCGACGACGCGGCACTCGCCCGCATGAATCTTTACCTTGCATCGAAAGGGGGTATTCGCACGGAGACGCTGCGCGCTTTTACCGAAGACGAATACCGGAAGATCATTTCAAGCATTCCCTGATCGCTTAGAGCATAGGATTTTCTGGCGGTACCCAATGCTCCGCCCGTGAGCGCGCCAGTGGTGTGTCCGCGCCATGCGGAACGGATCAGGACTCAGGATCAAGCCCGGCGCTAAACAAATCCTCGGATTCGCCGATTGTCGGAACAGACACTGCGCCGATCAGGAGCCCGTTGCGGCGCCCACAGGTGAGCTATCTCTCGACGGGCCTGAGCTTTTAGGATCTTGTGCAAAGAAACAGGCATTGGGCACGCGGAAAATTCAGAGGCTGGGGCCGTTATTTCGCGGTCGCCGCTTCTCTCGCGGTTCTCTTGGAAAATTTCTGCGGCACGATGTCATCGGCCCCTGCGGCGCGATCGAGCCCGGCGGCGGAGTTGTCTCCCATCGTGATCGGGGTTTCGAATGTGCAGTCCGGCCCCTCGAGCATGCTCGGTCAGGCCTTGCTTCTTGGATCGAAAGCATATTTCGACCTGGTCAATCAGCATGGCGGTATTCGCGGGCGGAAAATCACAATCGTCCTAAAGGATGACAAGTATGAACCGGATCCCGCAGTGCAGAATACGAATGAATTGATCGAACAGGATAAGGTGTTCTTCCTCTTCGATTATGTGGGCACGCCAACGCTCACCCGGGTGCTTCCGCTGTTGAAGTACTACGAGAAGGAAGGGATTGTGAACGTCGCGCCATTCACCGGCGCCGATCCGCAGCGTACTCCTCCCTATGACAGGTTTGTCTTCAACATACGGGCTTCGTATCGCGAGGAGACGCGCGCCCTGGTTGGCTATCTGTACAAGCAGGGTTACCGTCGAATCGGGTTTTTGGGCCAAGCCGACGCTTACGGCAAGAGTGGCGAAATCGGAGTGAACGCCGCTCTGCAAGAGTACGGGCTGAAGATCGTGAGCAGCGTGACCTACCCGCGCAACCAAAGGCTTGAAACACCGATGACCGCGCAAGTGAACTTACTGCGTGCTGCGGGCGCCGAAGCGGTCATCGCGGTGGGAGTATATAGTCCTTGTGCCGCTTTTGTTCGCGATGCGCGCCGGAGCGGGTGGAATATCCCGATTGCCAATGTCAGCTTTGTCGGCCCAGTGGTCATGCTGCAGAGGCTGAGTCAGTTGTCGGAGCAACTGGGCGTGGACTTGACGGCTAACCTCATCAACAGCCAGGTGGTTCCTTCAATCGACGATCTCCGCTATCCCCTGGTGGTTGATTATCGTGCTCACAATCCACTTGAGCCCTACCCGGGCGTGGCTTTAGAAGGATGGCTGAATGCCGTGGTGGTAACGGAGGCGCTGCGGCGGACAGGTCCTAACCCGTCGCGCCAGGACTTTATACACGCCATGGAGTCGCTGCACGATTTCGATCCGGGGCTGGGGATCAAACTGGGGTTTTCCTCCAGCAACCACCAGGGCTTGCATAAAGTCTGGCTGGATCAAACCGTTCATGGGCGCTGGCAGCCGGTACCGGAGCCATGAGCAGCATCTCCTCGAAGTTTGCACTCCTGCAGCTGGTCTGCGCTTCCCTCGTCGCGGTGATCCTTTACGTTTCCATGGACCGGCAATTATTGCCACAACTAACGGAGAGCTTCGTGAGTCGGTCTGAAGTCGTCACCGAAGGTTTGGCAGCATCGGTGGAACCCTCCCTGGTTTCGCGGGATATCACCTCCGCACAAGCCGCCATCGACCAGGTGCTGAGCGTCCCGGATGTAAAGTGGGCTTACATAACGGCTCCCAACGGCGAAGTGATGGCCGATACCTTTGTGCCTCAATTTCCCGACCAGCTGAAGCGGACACTGTCCGGGGTGAACGACTATGCCTGGATCCGGCTGGCAGGCGAGCGTGTGCCCACGCTGGTGATCCGGAAAAAAGTGCTGAGCGGCATCGTGGGTACGGTCTGGGTTGGATTCAACCAGGTGAATTTGTTGTCCGCGATTCACGGAATGGAACACACCATCCTTGCCCGAATCGTCCTGGTCATGCTGATTGTGACTTTCCTCTTCGTCGCTGTGACCCAGCGTATCATTGCTCCCGTTCGCTCCCTGACGCGGGCGGTCCAGTTACTCCCTAGAAGCGCGGGGGAAACCTTTCGTCCCCTGCGGGTGCAATCCGGCGATGAGCTTGGCGTTTTGACGCGCACCTTCAACAGCATGGCCAGCGAGGTTCGCGAGCAGCGCGAGACTTTGGAAGCGCGGGTCCAGGAGAGAACCGAGATGCTTTCCCGGACCAATGCAGGACTAGCCGCAGAAATGGCTGAGCGCGAGCGCGCCCAGGGGGCGCTACGCGAGAGCAGCGAGCTGGTTATGCTCCTGCTCGAGTCCGCTCCCGAAGCGATCTACGGAATTGATTTGGAGGGTAACTGCACTTTCTGCAATCCCGCCTGCTTACGCCTCACTGGCTATCAAGAGAGTTTCGAACTTCTGGGTAGGAACATGCATAGCGTCATACATTATGCGCGCCCGGGCGGAGCCCCTTACCCGGTCGAAGAATGCGGCATCTACCAGGCATTCTCGAGGGGGCTGGATACGCACGGAGACGATGAGGTGCTGTGGCGCAAGGACGGAACCAGCTTTCCGGCGGAATACTGGTCGCGTCTGCTCCATCGCAACAATCGTGTCATCGGCATGGTAGTGACTTTTGTCGATGTCACGGTGCGCAAGCAGGCAGAAGAAGCCATGCGTAACGCGAAGGAAGCGGCCGAAGCAGGGAGCCGCGCCAAGAGCGAATTTCTCGCCAACATGAGCCATGAGATTCGCACCCCCTTGAACGGTGTCATCGGAATGACCGAACTGGCGTTGGGAACGGACCTGACCCAGGAGCAACGCGAGTATCTGGAGACGGTCAAGTTGTCAGGTGACGCGCTGCTCAGCGTGATTAATGATGTTCTGGACTTCTCCAAGATTGAAGCCGGCAAGACGGAACTGGAAGCCAGTGACTTCAATCTGCGCGATAGCCTGGAGACCATATTGAGGACCTTCGCTTTGCGCGCCTCTGAAAAGCGGCTGGAGCTCTTGTGTGCGGTCGACCCGCAAGTACCGGAGCGGATACGAGGAGATCCGTTCCGGTTACGCCAGATCCTGGTTAACCTGGTCGGCAACGCTATCAAATTCACCGACGCGGGAGAGGTTGCGTTGCGCGTCCAAGCGGACCAGGCGGAAGGTAACGAATGTCCTCTGCATTTTTCGGTTTCGGATACCGGGGTGGGGATCGCCGCGAATGCGCTCAAGATGATCTTCGATCCCTTCACCCAGGCGGACAGCTCGACGACACGGATCTATGGAGGAACTGGACTGGGCCTGGCAATATCGGCTCGCCTGGTGAAAATGATGGACGGAGAAATCTGGGTGGAGAGCGAACCTGGCCGTGGCTCCGCATTTCACTTTACGGCTCGCTTTCAGGCTGCCGAAAGAGGCACTGTCGCTCCGATTCCGCTCTCCCCTGAAGTGGTGCTCGATCCTACCGAATCTTTGCGCGTGCTGCTGGCAGAAGACAATGCAGTCAACCGCAAGGTGGCCACGAGATTGCTTGAGAAACGAGGGCACCAGGTGGTCGTCACCTCGAACGGCAAGGAGGCTCTTGCCGCGCTCCAGAAGGACACCTACGATCTCGTTTTGATGGATGTACAGATGCCGGAGATGGACGGCCTTGAGGCCACCCGGACGATCCGGCGTTTGGAGCAAGGGACCGAGTTCCATCAACCGATCATCGCCCTGACAGCGCATGCCATGATGGGGGACCGGGAGCGATGTCTGGAAGCAGGCATGGACGGTTATCTCACCAAACCACTACGTGCTCAGGAACTCGACCAGCTTCTCGAAACCTACCTGCATCGAACGGCGCGAAGCGCGCAAGGCTAAGCTACCTGGAGGCGTTCTCGCGGGTTGAAAACCCGCTCCCCCGGACTAATAGAGGCTGCGAAAAAAGTCTGCACCGAGCGGCAAAGCAACACCACAGGGGCTAAAGCCCGTCGTATTCTCAATCATTTACGGCCCGACTAAAGTCGTGCCCTGATACAAAACATGAGTTTTTCCGCAGCCTCTAAAAGTCCGGGGCTGGCACAACTTAAGTTGTGCATTGATCCAACACGGCAAAATCCCTTTCGTCGACCAATCCGCAGTTCCGGAATATTTAGAAACTACAATGGCCTTTTTCTTGATGAAAAGGGCCCTGCGCAGCAGCTAACCAGAGTGCGGCAAGCCTGTTTCTGCTTAGCTGCAATTTCTGATAGGACTACTACATGAGTTCAGAAGCAACGCGTGCAATAGCCGGCCCCCTTTCCATTCTGCGGCGGGAATGGCTTCTGGGGGCGGCGCTTGCCACGACAGCGTTGTTTCTGCTGTTTGGCAAAGGCTGGCTCGCCGATTTATCCAATCCGTTGTGGTTTGCCCTGATGCTGGGTTGGCTTTTCGCCGTCATCATGGGCTCGGCCTTCGCCGTGGTGCACCACGCGGAGAGCCTGGCGGTGCGGCTGGGAGAGCCTTTGGGAACGTTGGTGCTGACGCTTTCCGTGATTGGCATCGAAGTGATGATGATTTCCGCGGTCATGCTCACGGGCGAGGGCAAGCCTGCGTTGGCTCGCGACACGATGTTCGGCATCGTGATGATCGTGCTCAACGGCATGATTGGGCTGGCATTGCTACTGGGCGGTTTACGCCATCGCGAACAGGAATACAACCTGCAGGGAGCGAACTCCTTTCTGTCCCTGATCGTGCCCTTGACAGTGCTTGGCCTGGTGTTGCCGAACTTCACCAAGGCTTCGGCGGGCCCTACTCTGTCCGCCTTTCAATCCGTCTTTCTGGCGATCATGTCGATGGGAATTTATAGCCTCTTTCTGATCATCCAGAACTGGAGACACCGCGAGTACTTCGTGAAGCCGGCCAAAGCCGCCGAGGACCAGGGTGGGTTGAGCGCCCCAGGACACGCAGGGGGTATCGAAACTAACTCAGTTACGTATCATGCCCTGTTTCTGGTGATGTATCTGCTGCCTGTAGTGGTGCTGGCGGAGGAGATTGCCCTGCCCATCGACCATGGTATCGAGGTCCTGCATGCGCCGCTGGCACTGGGAGGCTTCCTGGTGGCCGCGCTGATCCTGTCTCCGGAGTCGCTCAGCGCCACGCGCGCGGCGCTGGCCAATGATCTGCAGCGTTCTATCAACATCCTGTTGGGTTCGGTGCTGGCGTCGATCGGGCTGACGATCCCCGCGGTGCTGACGATCGGCTTGGTGACCGGCAAGACCATCGTCCTGGGGCTCGATCCGGTGGACTCGCTCTTGTTGGTTTTAACTCTGGGGGTGTGCGCCCTCACATTCACCAGCAATCGAACCAATGTTCTCTTGGGGGCGGTGCACTTATTGCTTTTTCTGGCTTATTTGATGTTGATCTTTGAGCACTAAGCGGCTGCGGAAAAACGCTGCGCTCGGCAGGAAGCAATGCCTCAGGGGCTAAAGAGTCTGCGTGAGAACTAGAAGACACAGCAAAACCCTCCGATCGCCAAGGCCCGGGAGGGCCGACCGCAAAACGTCAGCCCAGCCCGGCAGGGCTGGGTA
>Ga0302325_10029434_pt1 | contig 11348 bp, 9 predicted proteins | sample Palsa_T0_2_FD_201948 | JGI IMG/M metagenome (GOLD analysis project Ga0302325, IMG submission 201948) | Peat permafrost microbial communities from Stordalen Mire near Abisko, Sweden - Palsa_T0_2 | ecosystem: Environmental > Terrestrial > Soil > Palsa > Peat permafrost | place: Sweden: Abisko...
GGCACATGCGCCGGGTACTGGCGTCGGAGTGCGTTGCGGGAGTCGAGCCCGATGCGGCGCTCGTGCGCCGCCTGACCAGGCGGAGCTACCGGGCCACCGGCCGCTACTGGCTGGAGGGGGCGCGCCTGCCCTACACGCCGCCCGCCACCGTCTTCGCCCGCATGTCCTTAGAGGGTGAGAGCAGAGAGAACGTGCGCGCCGCCATGGCCGAGGGGCGCGGCGTGGTCATGGCCCTGCCCCACGTCGGGAGCTGGGAGTGGGGCGGCACCTGGTTGGCGCTCGAGGGCTGGCCGATGACGGCGGTGGTCGAGCGGGTCGACTCAGAGCGCCTCTTCGAGTGGTTCGTGGAGCAGCGGGCGCACATGGGGCTGACCGCCGTGCCCCTGGGCGAGGGGGCCAGCTCGGTGCTGCTGCGGGTCCTCAAGAAGGGGGGCCTGGTCGGGCTGGTCAGTGACCGCGACGTGGCCGGCAACGGGGTCGAGGTGGAGTTCTTCGGGGAGCGCACGACCCTGCCCGGTGGTGCGGCGACCCTCGCCTTACGCACGGGTGCGCTGCTTTTGCCGGTGGTCGTCTACTCCGGCCCCGGGAATTGGCACACTGGGGTTGTGCACCCACCCCTCGACACGACCCGCCACGGCTCCCTGCGAGCCGACATCGGGCGCCTGACCCAGGAGCTGGCCACCCTCTTCGAGGGGTACATCCGGCGCCACCCCGAGCAGTGGCACCTCTACCAGCCGAACTGGCCCAGTGACCGCCAGGCGCTCGAGGGCCGCCCGTGAAGATCGCCATGCTCTCGCCGTACTCGCTGTCGCGCCCTGGGGGCGTGCAGGGCCAGGTGCTCGGGCTGGCCCGGGCCCTGCGCAGCCTGGGCCACCAGGTGACCGTGGTGGGCCCCGGTGAGTTGGACCCGCTCGAGTCGGACCCGGTCGAGGCGAGCGGGGGGTCGGACCACCCGGACGTGTTCGTGATGGGGCGGCCGACCGGGTTGCGCTCGAACGGCTCGGTGGCCCCGGTCACCGTGTCGCCCGGCGCGGCCCTGCGGGCCGAGCGCTTCGTGCGCTTCGGCGGGTTCGACGTGCTGCACGTGCATGAACCGCTCGCCCCCGTCGCCGCCTACGGCTTCGTCGCCCGGGCCTCGGTGCCGATGGTGGGGACGTATCACCGGGCCGGGGTCAGCCGGTGGGTCCCGCTGCTCAAGCCGTTGGTGTACCTCGTCGGCTCGCGGTTGCAGGTCCGCGTGGCGGTCTCCGAGGCGGCCCGCGACACGGCCATGCGCTCGAGCAAGGGCGAGTACGAGGTGCTCTACAACGGGGTCGACATGGAGCGGTTCGCCCGGGCGGAGCCGGTGCCGTCGGATCGCCCGACCGTGCTGTTCCTCGGGCGCCACGAGACGCGCAAGGGCCTGAGCGTGCTACTGGACGCCTTCGCGCTGCTGGAGCGGCCGGCCGTGCTGTGGGTGGTCGGGGACGGGCCCCAGAGCGAGGTGCAGCACCGCCGACATCCCGAGTCGGACAGCGTCAAGTGGCTGGGCACCCTCAACGAGGAGGAGGTGACGGCCCGCCTGCTGGGGGCGGACGTCCTGTGCGCCCCGTCCCTGCGCGGCGAGTCGTTCGGCATGGTGGTGCTCGAGGGCATGGCCGCCCGCTGCGCCGTGGTGGCGTCGGACCTCCCGGGCTACCGCTCGGCCGCCGGCGGCCACGCCGTCCTGGTCCCCCCGGGCGACGTCGGCGCCCTCTCCCGCGCCCTGGGCGTGGCGCTGGCCGACGTGGTCGAGAAGAGCGGGCGGTCGTCCCCCGAGGCGTTGAAGGCGGCCGAGGTCCATGCCGACGGCTGGTCGATGAAGGGCCTGGCCGAGCACTATGTCGACGCGTACAAACGGGCCATCGACCTCTACGCCCTGAAGCATTCGTAAGGGCTATCGGCCAGACCGCCAGTTCGGAGCCTTCCGCAACTCCGTCTATTACGGAAGATTAGACATATATACTTCCGTTATGACGCCCATTACGGAAGGTGGCGAGCGGGGCCACGAGGAGGCGATCGTGTGGAACGGCGCCCCGGTCCGCGCCTGGGTTCCCCACCTTCTTGCGAGCCAGGACTTCGAGGTCGGTGTCCGTACCGCTCGCCGCACCGAACAAGCCGTCGCGGCCGTGCGCGCGGAGGGTGCCGTGTCTGCCCGATTCGAGTCGCTCGCCTTGATGCTGCTGCGGGCTGAGGGCGTGGCGTCCTCGTACATCGAGGGGCTCCGCACCCCCTACCTCGACGTCGCGGCGGCCGAGATCGGCGACACATCGAACCCCACCGCCGTCTGGGTGGCCGACAATCTCGCCACGGTCCGCCAGGCCCTCGGCGGGGCCGGGCGCCCCCTCGCCGTCGAGGACATCCACCATTGGCATCGGCGTCTTATGGGTCCGACCGGTCACCTGCCCGACGAGATGGTTGGTGCTTTTCGCACCGCTCAGTCCTGGATCGGCGGCACCACGCCGCGTGATGCTTCCTTCGTCCCTCCCCCTCCCGGGCGCGTCGAGGACCTCATGGCCGACCTTGTGGCCTTCGTCAACGCCGAACGGGTCGATCCCGTCACCCAGGCCGCGGTCGCCCATGCTCAGTTCGAGACCATCCACCCCTACGGGGACGGCAACGGTCGAATCGGGCGGATCCTGATCGGTTGGATTCTGGCCCATCGCATTGGGATCACCGTTCCACCTCCTGTGAGTGTCTTCATCGCCCGAGACCCAGGTGGGTACCTGGCCGGCCTGACCAGATTTCGCCTCGGCGAACTCGACCCCTGGGTCGACTGGCTGGCGGCCGAACTCCGCTACTCGTGCGAAGCCGCTCGGGGCTTGATCGAGGGCTCCGAGCAGCTCCTCGTGCAGTGGGCCCGCCATGTCGGGGACCTGCGTGGAGATGCGACGGCCCGCCGAGTGCTTCCTCTCTTGATTGAGCATCCGGTCGTCTCCTCCGACCTTGTCGCGGTACTGGTCGAAGTGTCCGAACGCGCCGCGAGGGCCGCCCTCACAATGCTGGCGGACCGAGGCATACTCGAGCCATTCGACAGAGCGCCGGTTGGCCCCGGCCGACCCCGCAGATTCTGGATGGCACCCGACATCATCGCGTTGATCACGAGTTGGAGTCCCACCTTTGTGGGCAACTAGCAGGGTCTCGATCTGGTCAGTCGCGTAGTGCTGCTTCGGTCTGACTGCTGTCCTCAGTCCCGCGGTAGAAGGAGACCTTGCAGTCTCTGAACCGGAAGTAGTGGTGGAGATTCATGTCCACCTCCTTTCCGGTGCGGCGGGACTTGGCTCGACAGTGCACCACGGTGAGTACGGCGTCTTCGTTACCGGCGAAGGCAAAAGGGTGAACTCCGCCACTTCCATCGCCGACCCATACGCCTCAAAGAACGACGCTACGCCGTCCTTACCGTGGCGGACCCCGAACCAAGACGCTGCCGTGGAACTGGTATCCGATGCCCAGTCGACGTCGTCAGTCACGGCGTTGAGGATGGATCCCACATCGCCGACTCCGAACGCTTGATACATGGCTTGAATGCTCTTGATGTTGTCGTCAGTGCCCACGGCACTCCCTTCCGAGTTCGGTCACGTCCTCGTTCGGTCATCGCCTGTTTGGGTCTCACGTGGTCACTTCGAACGTCTGCCGTCTTGGCCGATGGTCCCCTCCACCGGATAGATCGCGGGTGTGGCGTGCAGTCCGGCTTTTTCGATGGCCGGCCCGATGATCTTTCCGAACTCGGCGAAGGACTCCTGATCCTTCCAGACGTCGACGACGGTAAACCCTTCCGCGGTGCGATAGCAGACGTGGTAGAGCCGGTTTGGTTGCTCGAGAACTGCCGTGCCACCCGCGTCTACTACCTTCTCGTATTTCTCGATTGGCTCGTTGGGAAACTCGAACAGGACGACTACGGCCATGGAGGTGCCTCCTCGATCATTTCGTGGACGGTGTCAACTCGTCATCTCGGCCCGATGAGTTTCTCGTCCCCCGACTGGACAGCGTTTCTCGCCACTTGGCTGAACAGCACTGAGCCTGCCGTCAGTGTCGCGCCGTGCCCTGAAATTGGACTGATATAGCGATTGCAATTGGATGACATTCGCCATTTGTATCGACTCACGTTGGTTCTCGGGAGAGTCTTTGCCGTCCGCCTGGCAGCCGACCGGATCGGTCGTGGCACCCCTCGGGCAGATCACGAGGGACGGCATGGTGCGGCCTGCACCCCCTGATAAGCACCGGCTAGCACCCTTGGCTCCCGGCGGTGGTTACGCCATAGTTGCGACCGTGGAATGTGTTGGTTGCGAGCGCGGACCGCAGGCGACGGGGCCGGCTCTGCGCGCCGATTGCTAGCCCGCGATGAGCCTCATATGGCTGCGTTGCCGGGCTGAGCTTCGGGCCAAATGGCGTAATACGGTCGTGCTCGTACTTCTCCTCGGTATTGGTGGGGGGATTGGCGTGACCGCGCTCGCCGGAGCCCGCCGCACCGACGAGGCGGTATCCCAGTTCGTCACCTACAGCCTCCCCGACGATGGCGGGTTTCTGTTCGGGAGCGCCACGACACCTCCGCTCACTCCCGGAATTCCGGCTGACTCGCGGGCCCTTCCCCCCGTCGCGCAGCGAATTGTGGACCTCCCCCAGGTGATCGCCCACTTCCGTGCGCCCTATCTTTTCCTGACGTCAGATCGCACCGGCCGCAAAGCCGGCGATATCAGTGCCATCGGGGTGGAGGACGCCGATATGTTCCGCCGCGTTGACCGGCCTCTGGTGCTGGCCGGCCACCTCCCGGACCCCACACGTCCCTTCGAGGTGGTGGTCAACGACCTGGCGGCTCAGCAGGACCATCTCCACGTCGGTAGCCGTGTTCGCCTCTACGCCTATTCGGCGGCTCAGGTGAACAGCAGTGTGCTCACCGGCGCCGTCGAACGACTCCCGGCACCGCAGGGCCCGTCATTCAGCGTTCACGTTGCCGCCATTGTGCGCTTCCCCCAGGACGTCAATGCCGTGGCCTCGTTGGCAGACAAGTCGGGTGCCTCCTACGAAGGTGACCAGAACCTCTATCTCACCCCCGCGTTCCTTCCCCGTCTCGCAGCAGGGCTCGGTATAGCCGTGCAGCAGATTCCCGAAGTCAACTTGGTCGCCGTGCGACTGCGCCATGGTTCGGCGGATTGGAAGGCCTTCGCGGCGGCGGCCCGATCCATAGGCGGGAGCCAGGTCTTCGATAGCCCCGGGAACGTCTATGGGGTCCATCAGACGGCGTCGAGCGCCCAGCGAGGCATCCATCTCGTCGTGCTGGCACTTGTCGTCTTCGGCGCGCTCGCCATACTGGTGACGCTCGCACTCGTGGGTCAGGCAGTGGCCCGCCAGACCCTGCTGGAAAGCGAAGACTATGCAAAGCTGCGCGTCGTCGGCGCGACCAGGTCGCAGATCATGGGGATCGTCCTGCTGCGATCGGGGCTGATTGGGGCATCGGGGGCCTTGTTGGCATTCGTCGTCGCGGTTCTGGCGTCACCGCTCATGCCGTTGGGGCTCGCTCGTCAGGCGGAAGTCCATCCCGGTGTGGCCGTCGATACTGCGATACTCGTTCCAACCGCTGTCGTCATCGGGGTGCTGATAACCGGATGGGCGGCGATTCCCGCCTGGCGCGTGAGCAGGCGCTTCATGGTGCGCAGCGACGGGAGACTGTCGGCTCGAACTCCCCTTGTGTCCACGTTCCTGTTGAGAAGCCCGCTCCCGCCCGAGGCGACACTTGGGATCCGCTACGCGCTCGAATCGGGACGGGGGCAAAACGCGACTCCCGTTGCCAGCGCGATGATCGGGGCTGCACTTGCCGTGGCGGTCCTCGCTGGAGCCGTAACGTTCGGGACGAGCCTGGGTCATCTGGTCAACAGCCCACGCCAACAGGGATGGAACTGGAACGTTCTTGTCGGCAACCCCAACGACATGACCGACCGCGAGGCACAGGTCGGCAAGTTGCTCGCGCATAACCCGTTCGTCGGCTCGTACTCGGCGATTGCGATCCTGGCCAGCCAGAGTCAAGGGAACGCAGTGATCGATGGCACGGTGGTCCCGACATTGCTGGCGATCGATCCTCTCAAGGGATCCGTCTACCCTCCGTTACTCCAGGGACACCCTCCACGAGCCGACGACCAGATCGTGCTCGGTACCCAGACTCTCGAGAATCTGCACCGCACGGTGGGCCAGTCGGTCCGGATAGAGACACCAACGGGACAGCTGAAGCTGCGTGTCGTCGGCCGCATGATCTCTCCGTCCATCGGTGATCTCTTCACCAACAGCCTGGGTGTCGGCGGGTGGGTCTACGGTCCCGCGGTGAAGCGCCAACAACAGCAGCAAACCAAGCCTGCCGGCTCGAAAACCTCGAGCGCGACACCGCCGACCGTGTTCAACCTTTTCGCCGTGCGTTACGCACCGGGAGTCTCATCAACCGCCGCGTTCGCCAGCCTCCGGCACGAATTCGGCCCAACTGTCCTCCGACAACTCCCTTCCGAGGATGTGATCAACCTCCAAAGCGTCGACGGTTTGCCCCTCGTTCTCGCCGGACTGGTGCTGGTATTGGGTGTCGCGACGGTCGGTAACTCATTGATCACTTCGGTGCGCCGCCGGCTGAGGGACTTTGCGATATTGAAGACCATCGGCTTCACGCCCCGCCAAGTTGCCGGAGTGGTCGCCTGGCAGGCGACCACGTTCTCCTTTATCGCTTTGGTGGTGGGCATTCCGCTTGGCATCGCCGGTGGACGATGGGCCTGGAGCCTGGTCGCCTCCAGCGTCGGCTCGACCTCACCAGCGTCGGCGCCGATCGTGGCCCTCGCGCTGATGATCCCGGCGACACTAGCGGTGTGCAACGCCATGGCTGCGGTCCCCGGTTGGGTAGCAGCACGGGTGGGTCCGTCACGTGTGATGCGTAGCCAGTAAGGACGACGAACCGGGGACGCGGCGGGGAGTCGACATTGAGCCGGGATCCTCCGGCTCTCGGCCGCACGTCGCTGCCATGGCGAGGACGTTCGTGTCAGAAACACCGGGTACGTCGTGTGTGGTGGCACCACCTGAATGTTCGTATTGGCTCCCTTGAACCCACTCGAGGGACCGGTCAGAATTGGCAACTATGGATAGGCAGGTCCGAAAGGTCGATTGATGCAGGGCATATGGACCTGTTTCCGGATCGATGTCCGTTCGAAATGGAGGTCATGGGTCTCCCTGGCGCTGCTACTGGGTCTTCTGGGAGGGGCGGTTCTGACTGCAGCAGCCGGGGCCCGACGCACTGAAACTGCCTATCCGCGCTTGCGGCAGTATGTGGGCGCTCCTGACATTCTCGTCGCACCTGACAACACTGGCTTCGACGGCTACTACAGGGCAGTTTCTCGACTGCCCGAAGTAAAGGCCCTGTCCACTCTTCTGATCTACGGCATTGCCCTTCCGGGACGGGGCCGTCTTCCCGACGTCAATGTTCAGGTAGAGGGCAGCACAGCAGCAACTGGCACCTATGGTGGCCGGGTCAAGGTTCTTCAAGGTCGTCAGTTCAATCCCTCCGATCCGCATGCGGCCATGATCGATGAGCAGGTCGCCCAACGAGAGCACCTTCGGATCGGCAGCACTCTGCATCTTCTCGGGATACCAAACGACGCGCAGGGAAATCCCGAAGTGTCCCACGCCGTTCCATTGTCATTGCATGTCACGGCGATCGGCCGCCTTTGACGATCAGATCGTTCCTGCGAACAAGGCCAACGGTGAACCGAGGGTTCTCGTCACCCCGGCCTTCTACCGAGTCCCCGCATACCGCAAATTCCACGGTTCGGACGGAGCTACCGTCTCCCTCCGCGGAGGCACGAGTAGAGCGGCGTTTCTACGCCAAGCCAGTGCCCTCGCCGCATCTCCTCAGTACAAGTCTTCGACCGGTGGGCAAATCTTCATCGGCGATCTCGACGCGCAGGCTGCTGCGACGGAACGGGCAATCCAACCTGAGGTGATTGCCCTGGTTCTCTTCGCGTTGCTTGCTGGTTTGATCACCTTTGCGGTGATGTCCCAGCTGATGGGGCGCCAGGTGGTTCTTGACGCCACCGAGAATCCGGTCCTGAGGGCGATCGGCATGAAGCGGCGCGATCTGTTCATCCTGTCTCTCATGCGCGCCGGGGTGGTCACGATTTCTGGGGCTGTTGGCGCAGTTCTCGTCGCGATTGCGGCCTCGCCCTCCATGCCCATTGGCCCTGCCCGATTGGCCGAGCCGGCTCCCGGGATCGACCTCAATCTGACGGTTCTCGGATTCGGATTGGTGGTCGCCGCCTTCCTTCCCTTGGTTGCGCTCATTCCCTCCGCGTGGCGAGCGTCAGCATATGGATTGCAGGGAGCCCGAGCGACAAGAGGCGGTCGCAGCGGCTCACTCGTCGTCCGCATGGCATCATCGGTGGGCTCGGTCCCTGCATCTTTCGGGATCAGAATGGCACTCGAGCCGGGGAGCGGCCGCAATGCGGTACCCGTTCGGAGCGCATTGGTCGGCATAACCATCGCAGTCACCGCGGTCGTGGCGACGCTGGTCTTTGGAGCGAGTCTGTTGCACCTGGTCGACACCCCCACGCTGTACGGCCAGAACTGGGATCGAGAGGTTGATCTGAGTTTCGGGTCTGTTCCGGGCCCCTTTGCACGTCAGGTTCTGTCGCACCAGCCGGGAATGACCAGTTTTGCGCTCGGGAACTACGCTCCCTTCGGGACCGTTAGCATCGGTGGCGAGGCCGTGCCCGCCATCGGTATCGGCCACGCCAGTGGACGTTCCTTCCTGACCATGCTGTCTGGGGGGCCACCGTCTGGTTCTCATGAGGTTGTGCTCGGAGCTCGAACGCTGCAGAGTCTGCGTCGGCACGTTGGAAACACGGTGCCGGTCGAGATAAATGGCCACATTCGCGCCATGCGCATAGTGGGAACCGCCGTCTTTGCGTCTTTTAGTCGTGGCAGTTTCGATGCTACCGACCTGGGTGATGGCGCTGCCTTCTCGGCCTCGGTGATGTCGACCAACGACCAGGGAACCGATTGCGTGGGGAATGTCACCTGTTACAACTTCTTCCTCGTCCGCTACAGACCCGGCACAAATCTCGTGGCGGCAGGGGCACGACTAGAGAAGGCGGTCGTCGCCGCAGGATGCCCGGTGGGTTCGTGCAACATCGTGGCCGATCAGCGACCTGACGACATCAATGACTACAGCCGTGTCCGGGAAACACCCGTGCTCCTGGCGGGAGTGCTTGCTGTCCTTGCGATCGCCATGCTCGCCCATGTGCTCGTCACCGGGATCCGCCGTCATCGGCGCGATCTGGCCGTCTTGAAGACACTGGGCCTCCTGCGTCGGCAGATGCTGGCCATGATCGCCTGGGACGCCAGCACTATCGCCGCGGTCACGTTAGCCCTGGGCATACCTCTTGGGATCGTGGCCGGTCGAATTTCGTGGTCGCTCTTCGCTGACTCAGTGGGTGTTCCGGTAGACGTCGAGGTACCACTGCTCTCCGTGTTGTTGATCGTTCCTGTGACGCTCGCCATCGCCAACGTCACCGCCGCGTGGCCCGGGTGGCTCGCAGGTCGCGTGAGCGCGGCGACGATACTTCGTGATGAATAATGCCGCGAGATCGCCGCGACGGGCGCTGGGACCCGGCTGGGAAGTGTCTTCCAGCCCGCACTCACGAATCGTCGAGATACTCTGATGCCTTCCAAGCCAGAGGTGTCTCATGGCCATCGAGAGCACAGTCATTCTGTTCACCGATGTGGTCGGTTCGACGGACTTGTCGCAGCGAGTGTCGCCCGACGCCGCGGAAGAGCTCCGCCGGGGGCACTTCTCGATCCTGCGCCAGACGATCGTCGAGGCCGGTGGTACGGAGGTCAAGAACCTCGGTGATGGCCTCATGGTCGTGTTCGGTTCAGCGTCAGCCGCGCTGGCCTGTGCCGTGGCCATGCAACAAGGCGTCGAGCGGGACAACCGGAATCGGGAAGGCTCGGTGGCCCTGCGGGTTGGTCTCAGCGGTGGGGAAGTGACCCGGGAGGACGACGACTACTTCGGAGATCCGGTCATCGAGGCGGCCAGGCTCTGTGCGGCTTGCGAAGGCGGGCAGGTTCTGGCTGCCGACGTCGTGCGGGCCATGGCCGGTCGCCGCAACCGCCACGAGTGCCGGTCTCTCGGGGAACTCGCTCTCAAGGGTCTGTCCGATCCCCTCGAGACCGTCGAAGTGTTGTGGGAACCCTTGGCCGAGGCGAAGACCGCGAACTCCATACCTCTTCCTATTCGTCTGGCTGTGCGCCCCGCCGTCGGCGTGGTCGGACGCGAACCTGACTTGCGGTCATTGACCGATGCCGCCAAGCGCGTGTCTGAGGGGGAAGGCCGAGAGGTTCTGTTGATCTCGGGTGAGGCCGGTCTGGGCAAGACCACGCTGGTGGCCGAAGCGGCCCGCGCCGCGTTCGACCGCGGCGCCTGCGTGTTGTTCGGTCACTGCGAGGAGGACCTCGCCACGCCCTATCAACTCTTCGCCGAAGCCCTCGGTCACTACGTCACCCACGCCGGCGAGGCTGAACTTGTCGCCCACGTCGAGGCGCACGGGTCTGAACTGTCGAGGCTGGTCCCGGCCCTGGCCAGCAGAGTCCCCGGCCTCCCACCGTCCAAGGCCACCGACTCCGACACCGGACGGTTCCTGCTCTTTGCCGCGATCGTCGCCCTCTTGAGCACAATCTCAGAGCACCAGCCCGTCGTCCTCGTGCTCGATGACCTTCAATGGGCCGACAAGGGGAGCCTGCTGCTGTTGCGGCATCTCACCGCGGCCGATCAGGCCATGCGGGTGCTTGTACTCGGGACCTATCGCGACAGCGAACTGTCTCGCTCCCACCCGCTCACCGACACCCTGGCCGCGCTGCGCCGGCAGAGTGGCGTCAGCCGCATCGAGTTGACCGGGCTGGACGACAACGACGTGGTGGCCTACGTAGAGGCCGCGGCCGGTCAGGCCCTCGATGACGCCGGAGTGGGCCTGGCGCACGCCGTGTACCGCGAGACCGACGGCAACCCGTACTTCGTGAGCGAAGTGCTGCGCCATTTGGCCGAAACTGGAGCCATCTACCAGGACGGCTCGGGGAGATGGACCTCTGAGACCACGCTGGAACAGGTGGCCCTGCCGGACAGTGTCCGCGAGGTCATCGGGGCCAGGGTAGGACGACTCGGGAAAGACGCCGAGTGGGTGCTCTCGGTGGCGGCGGTCATCGGTCGGGACTTCGACCTCGATCTCCTGGCGCGGGCCACTAAGACAACCGAGGACGATCTCCTCGACATCCTCGAAGCCGCAGCAACCGCGGCTCTGGTACGCGAACCC
>Ga0302325_10029435_pt1 | contig 11348 bp, 12 predicted proteins | sample Palsa_T0_2_FD_201948 | JGI IMG/M metagenome (GOLD analysis project Ga0302325, IMG submission 201948) | Peat permafrost microbial communities from Stordalen Mire near Abisko, Sweden - Palsa_T0_2 | ecosystem: Environmental > Terrestrial > Soil > Palsa > Peat permafrost | place: Sweden: Abisko...
CGCTCCACAGCGGCGCCGAGAAGCCTCGCGCCCCTCCCGCCATGTGCCTCGCCTTCCATCGCCACTCGTGCTCCTCCCATCCCTCCTCGAAACGGCCGGCCGCCAGAAGCACGATGCCGAGATTGTTGTGGGCGTCGGCGAAGTCCGGACGCCGGCCCAGGGCTTCGCGGTAGCTCGCCTCGGCCTTCGAGAGGCGGCCCTGGGCAAAGAGGGCGATGCCGAGATTGTTGAGGACGCCCGGCGAGCCGGGTTGCGCCTCGAGGGCGGCCCTCAGCACCCCTTCGGCCTCCGCCGGGCGACCTAACTCGTTGAGCACATGACCGAGATTGGTGCGGGCGTCGACGTATTCAGGATTGAGCCGCAGGGACTGGCGATAGGCCACTTCGGCATCGGCCAGACGGCCTTGCCGGTTGAAGACGTTGCCGAGATTGTAGGGAGCGGCGGCCAGCTCCGGCGCCAGCCGCCGGGCCTCGAGCAACGCCGACTCGGCCTCGTCGAGGCGGTCCAGCTCGGTCAGGATGACGCCCAGGCTGTTGTGGTAGTTTGGTTGGCGCCTGTCGATCCCTATCGCGCGGCCGACATGGTCGGCGGCGAGCGCCCCGCGCCCCGACTGGTGGGCGAGGACGCCCAAGAGATGAAGAGCGTCGGCGTGGTCGGGTTCGACGGCCAGGATCTGGCGATAGGTCGCCTCAGCGCCTGCGAGGCGCCCGGCCGTGTGGTCGGCCAGGCCGCGCTCCATGAGTTCGCCGACCGAAGCGCCGGAGGAGTCCAGTAAAACCCCCATCTGAGGCGTCGCGCTGTCCGCCGACAGCCGGCGGAGAGATTTCAGGCCCTTAGCCGACCAAATGAGCGCCAAGCAATGCGGCTTTAACGCTCTCTTACCCATTCCCCGCGACCCTCGCGGTCATGATCAACGATGGTTTCGCGCGCATCGCCCTCGCCAGCCTGGCCGCCGCGGTGTTGGCGGCCGCGCCGGGCGCCAGGGCCGCCGGGCGCCAGCCGGCCGCCGACGCGGGATTCCCGAACATCGGCTACGCCACCTGGACCGACAGCGAACCCGACTACCGGCTCTTTCCGGGAGACGCGGTCGACATCACCTTTCCCTCGGCGCCCGAACTCGACAGGAGCGTCGTGGTCCAACCTGACGGACGGGTCGCCCTGCCCCTGATCCCGCCGGTGATGGCCGCGAACAGGTCGGCGCCACAGCTCGAGGACGCGCTCTCGGCCGCCTACGCCAGCCAGCTTCGGGATCCGGCGGTCGACGTCTCGATCAAGAGCGCCCTTCCCCTGAAGGTGTTCGTCGGCGGGGAAGTGACCAAGCCGGGGGCCTACGACATGGAAGGCGACATGGACGCCATGCGCGCGATCTTCGATGCCGGCGGCTTCACCGTCGGCGCCAAGAGAAGCCAGGTGGTGATCATTCGCCGTGGCCCATCCGGCCGCCCGATGATGCGCACCGTCGACCTGGGGCGGGCTCTGAAGGGGCAGGCGCGGGACGGGCTGGTCCCGCTCCGCCGCTACGACATCGTCTATGTGCCGAAGAGTTCGATCGCCGAGGCCGGCGTCTTCGTCCAGCAGTACATCCGCGACCTGATCCCAGGCCAGGTCGGCTTCGACTATTCGATCGGCGCGACGGCGATAGCGACCGGCATCCCGTAGGATCGAGGCGCCGGGCCGGCGCCTTAGCCGGCCAGCCAGCGCCTGGCGGCTCTCTGGGCTTCGGCGACGTCCGACGGATCCATCTCGTCGCTCAGTTCCTTGCGGTAGATCTTGGCCTCCAACGAACCGCGCATCGCGGCGAGGTTGAAGAGCATGTGAGCCGAAACATAGTCGAGCGGCGCGCCGCCCTGGCCGGTGGAATAGAGAAGCCCCAACCGGAACAGCTCGTCGCCGGTGGAGTGCTGGTCCGGCAACGGCACCTGGACCTCTGTTTCGGCCTGCGCCTGTTGTAGCATTGGCTGACCCCTTGACCCTCTTCACGGGCAAGATCCGAACTTAAGAGACCTCGCCGGTGAACTGACGATGAACAGGAAAGTCGGAGGGCGCTGAACATATGGTTAAGCGCGCCACAGGGTGAACCGACCGTAGCTAAAGGGCCACACCGGGTCGCCTGGCCCGGCTTGGTCAGCGGGCGCGCTGGCCGAAGAGGATCTTGCGCGCCGCCTCGGCCTCGGCGCCCGACTGCTGGAGGCCGACCCCGCCCCGGACCGTCTTGCCCTGCTCGAGCGCCTTCTGGACCGCAGGACGGGCGGCGATCCTGCCGTGCCAAGCGAGGAGGGCCGGGAATTCCTCGATCTCCAGGGCCGAACTGGATCGCCCGGCGATCCAGGGCCAGGTGAGCATGTCGGCGATGCTGTATTCGCCGGCCATATACTCGGCCGCTCCGAGGCAACGGTCGAGGACGCCGTAGAGGCGATGGACCTCGTTGGTGTAGCGCGCCGCGCCATAGGCGACCTGCCGCTGATCCAGAATAAAGCTCGGCGCGTAGTTGCGAAAATGGTTCCTCTGCCCGGCCATCGGGCCAAGATTGCCCATCTGCCAGAAGACCCATTCGTCGACCTTCACCCTGGCGCGCTCGTCGGCGGGATAGAACCTGCCGGTCTTGCGGCCGAGGTACTGAAGGATCGCGCCGGATTCGAAGATCGAGATCGGCTCTCCCCCGGGGCCGTCCGGATCGGTAATCGCCGGCATCCGGTTGTTGGGCGAGATCGCCAGAAACTCCGGCGTGAACTGTTCGCCCCGGCCGATGTTCACCGGCCGGATGACGTAGGGAAGGTCCATCTCCTCGCAGGCGATGGTGACCTTGTGGCCGTTGGGCGTCGGCCAGTACCAGACCTCGATCGGCGCAGCCATGCTCGCGAAACCCTCCTCAACCTTCCTTGACGAGCCTGGCGCGCAGGATCCGGTTGACCGTCGCCGGATTGGCCTTGCCGCCGGTCTCGCGCATGACGGCGCCGACGAACCAGCCAATCGCCTGAGGCTTGGCGGCCACGGCCGCGGCCTGGTCCGGAGCGGCGGCGATGAGGCGATCGACCAGAGCTTCCAGGGCGGCGGTATCGCTGACCTGGGTGAGACCGTGCTTTTCCACGATCCGCCCTGGAGTCCCCTCCCCCGCCCACATTCGCTCGAAGACGTCCTTGGCGATCTTCGAGGAGATCACGCCCTCCTCCAGCAGCCGGACCAGCTCGGCAAGATCCGACGGGCCGATCGGACTGGCGCCGATCTCCAGACCATCCCTGGAAAGGCGCGCGAGTAGCTCGTTGGTCGTGAAATTGGCGACGAGCTTGGCGTCGCGCCCGGCGGCGGCGGCCTCGAACCAGTCGGCGCGGTCGGCCTCGATCGCCAGCACCCCCGCGTCGTAGGCGGAGAGACCGTACTGGGACGAGAGCCGCGCCCGCTTGGCGTCCGGCAGCTCGGGGAGAGACGCCGCGATGCTGGCGACCCAGGCCGGATCGAGCTCTAGCGGCAGCAGGTCAGGGTCGGGGAAGTAGCGGTAGTCGTGCGCCTCTTCCTTCGAGCGCATCGGCCTGGTCTGACCCGTGGAGGGATCGAAGAGGCGCGTCTCCTGGGCGATCGCGCCGCCGTCCTCCAGGATCTCCACCTGGCGGCGGGCCTCGAAGCCGATCGCCTGCTGGATGTAGCGGTAGGAATTGACGTTCTTGATCTCGCAGCGGGTCCCTAGCGGCGCGCCAGGCCGACGGACCGAGACATTGACGTCGGCGCGCAGATTGCCCTTCTCCATGTCGCCGTCGCAGGTTCCCAGGTAGCGCAGGATCGACCTCAGCTTGCGCACGTAGGCGGCCGCGTCTTCGGCGTTGCGCATGTCCGGATAGGAGACGATCTCCATCAGGGCGGTGCCGGCGCGGTTCAGATCGATCAGGGTGGCGTCCGGATCGATGTCGTGGATCGACTTGCCGGCATCCTGCTCTAGGTGCAGGCGCTCGAGGCGGACCACAAACGTCGAGCCGTCATCGCGCTCGACCACGACCTCGCCCTCGCCGACGATCGGATCCTTGTACTGGCTGATCTGATAGCCCTGGGGCAGGTCGGGATAGAAGTAGTTCTTGCGGTCGAACCGCGACCAGGGATTGATCGTGGCCTTCAGCCCCAGACCGGTCTTCACCGCCTGCTCGACGCAGTGACGGTTGATCACCGGCAGCATGCCGGGCATGGCCGCATCGACCAGGCTCACCTGGGTGTTGGGGGCGGCGCCAAAGCCGACCGCGGCCCCGGAGAAAAGCTTGGCCTTCGAGGCGACCTGGGCGTGGACTTCGAGGCCCAGCACGATTTCCCAGCCACCGGTGCGGCCCTCGATCAGGTCGCCGTCGCGCGCCTTGGGCTCACCCTTATTCATGGCGACCTCATACAACAGGCTTGGCAAGTTGCGCTGGACAAATCGCCCCGTTCAAGGCTTCTGCCGCGGGGTTCGCCACAACGATCAAGAAAAGGTATCGATTCATGCGCATCGCCGCGGTCGGCCTCGCCGGCCTCCTCATCGCCCTTTGCGGGGCGACAGCCCACGCCCAGCCCGCCGCCGCGCCGGCGGCGGCCGCAGCCTCGTCGGGCGCGTCGGTGGAGACGACCTCGATCGCCAACCTGCTGGCCGATCCCGCTTCCAAGGGAGTCATCCAGAAGGACATGCCCGAACTGATCGCCTATCCGGGTCTCGACGGAATCAAGGAAATGACCCTTCGCGACATCTCCAAATACCCGGAGGCCAAACTCGACGATGCGCGCCTGGTCACGATCCAGAAGGACCTGGACGCCGCCCACGGGCACTAAAGGGCCGCTTCAGCAGAACTCCTCCCTAGGCGGTCCACCAGCGGTCCGGCTTGGTGCGGAAGGCGGCGGCCTTCTCCAGCGCGGCGGCGAGGGAGAAGATGGTCGCCTCGTCGAGGGCGCGGCCGATCACCTGCAGGCCTAGCGGCAGGCCGGAGGCGTCGAGGCCCCCTGGGACGCTGATCGCCGGCAGGCCGGCGAGGTTCACTGTGACCGTGAATATGTCGTTGAGATACATGGCGATAGGATCGGAAGTTCGCTCGCCTAGGCCGAAGGCGGCGCAAGGGGCGGTGGGGGTCAAGAGGGCGTCGACGCGTTCGAAGGCCTCGTCGAAGTCGTCGGCGATCCGACGGCGGACCTTCAGCGCCTTCAGGTAGTAAGCATCGTAATAGCCGGCCGAGAGGACATAGGTTCCGATCAGGACCCGGCGCTTGACCTCCTCGCCGAAACCGGCGGCCCTTGTCTCCTCGTAGACGTCGCGCAGGGTCGGGCCATCGACGCGCAGGCCGTAGCGAATGCCATCGTAGCGGGCCAGGTTGGACGAGGCCTCGGCCGGGGCGATGATGTAGTAGACCGGCAGGGCGTACCGCGTGTGGGGCAGCGAAACCTCGACGATCTCGCAGCCGGCGTCCTTCAGCCAGGCGACGCCCCGCTCCCATAGGGCCTCGATCGCCGCCGGCATGTTCTCGACCCGGTACTCCATGGGCACACCGACCCGCAGACCCTTGACCGACTTTCCGACAAAGGACGGGAAATCAGGTACATCGGCCGACAAGCTGGTGGAGTCCTTGACATCGTGACCGCTCATCGACCGAAGCAGGATGGCGGCGTCCTCCACCGACTTGGCCAGGGGGCCGGCCTGGTCGAGGGAGGTGGCGAAGGCGACGATCCCCCATCTCGAACACCGCCCGTAGGTCGGCTTGACCCCCACCGTGCCGGTCAGCGCCGCTGGCTGGCGGATCGAGCCGCCGGTGTCGGTGGCGGTCGCGCCGAGGACGAGGTCGGCTGCGACCGCGGCGGCCGAACCTCCGGAGGAGCCTCCGGGGCTCAGCGCCTTGTTCGAGGCCCGCGAGCGCCAGGGATTGACGACCGGGCCAAAGGCGCTCGTCTCGTTGGACGAACCCATGGCGAACTCGTCCATGTTGAGCTTGCCCAGCATCACCGCCCCGTCGCGCCAGAGGTTGGCGGTGACGGTGGATTCGTAAGGCGGGACGAAGTTCTCCAGGATCCGCGAGCCGGCGGTGGAGGCGACGCCACGGGTGCAGAAGAGATCCTTGATCCCGATTGGCGCGCCCTCGAGCGGGCCCGCCTCGCCGGCGGCCAGCCGCGCGTCGGCCCGTGCGGCCATTTCCAGCGCCTTTTCCGGGGTTTCCAGGACGAAGGCGTTCAGCGGCCTAGCCGCCTCGATGGCGGCGATGTGGGCGGCGGTGACCTCGACGGACGAAAAGCGTCTCGCCCGCAGGCCCTCGATCGCGCCTGCGAGGGTCAGGGTGGTGAGATCGCTCATTCGACGACCTTGGGGGCGACGAAGAAGCCGTCTCTGGTCCTTGGGGCGTTGGCCAGGATGGCGGCGGCGTCGCCGCCGTCGGTGACGACGTCCTCGCGCATCGGCAGAGCCACGGCGACCACCGAGGTCATGGGCTCGACGCCGGAAGTCTCGACCTCGGCGAGCTCTTCGACCCAAGCGATGATCCCCGAGAGCTCTTCGGCCATCGGCGCTAGCCGCTGCTCCTCGACGGCGATGCGGGCGAGGTTCGCGACCTTGCGGACGGTGTCGGCGTCGATCGCCATCAAAGCTTTCCCGAAACTGCCCGGCGAGGGGTTAGCCATCCCCCTTCCGGTTTGACAAGGGCGCGAGGCGGTGGAAAGCCGCGAGCCATGGCCGTCGTCGCCCTTTCCGATATGCCGGCGGCGCTCGGCCCACGAGGGGCGCTCTTCGGCCTCGACCTTGGCGAGAAGACGATCGGGGTCGCCGCGTCGGACCCCTCGCGCGCCATAGCCACGCCGATCACCACCCTGGCGCGGACGAAGTTCACCGCCGACGCTGCAAAGCTCTTCGCCCTGATGGCCGAGCGCGAAGCCGGCGGACTGGTGATCGGCCTGCCGCTCAACATGGACGGCACCGAAGGCGGGCGCTGCCAGTCGACGCGGGCCTTCGCGAGCAACCTGCTGCAGCTGCGCGACCTGCCGATCGCCTTCTGGGACGAGCGGCTCTCGACCGCGGCGGTGAACCGGACCCTGATCGAGGAGGGGGACCTCTCCCGGGCGCGTCGGGCGCGGATCGTCGATCGGGCCGCGGCCGCCTGGATCCTCCAGGGCGCGCTCGATCTGTTGCGGGGGGGAGAGGCTCGCCCTACAACCGCCTTTTGATGGAAAACACCGCTCCAGGCGTCCGCATCCACGAGGCGCCGCGCCCGATCTTCCCGTTCCCGAGTCGGCATTTCCTTTCCATCACCGATCTCGATCCGCCGTCGGCCAAGGCGCTGCTCGATCTGGCCGAGGGCTTCGTGTCGCTGAACCGCGAGCGGGCCAAGAAGCTCGACCTGCTCAAGGGCCGGACCCTGATCAACCTCTTCTTCGAGCCCTCGACCCGAACCCAGAGCTCCTTCGAGCTGGCGGGCAAGCGCCTGGGCGCCGATGTCGTCAACATGAGCCCGCGCGCCTCCTCGGTCACCAAGGGCGAGACCCTGATCGACACGGCCGCGACCTTGAACGCCATGCAGCCGGACATCCTGGTGATCCGCCACGAGGCCTCGGGCGCGGCCTCGCTGCTGTCGCAGAAGGTCACCTGCAGCGTCGTCAACGCCGGCGACGGCCGTCACGAGCACCCGTCCCAGGCGATGCTCGACGCCCTTTCGATGCGGCGGGCGTTCGGCCGCGTCGATGGCCTGACGGTCGCGATCTGCGGCGACATCCTCCACAGCCGCGTCGCCCGCTCCAATGTCGCCCTGCTCACCATGCTCGGGGCGCGGGTTCGGCTGGTGGGGCCGCCGACCCTGATGCCTGTAGGCGTCGAGCGCTGGGGGCTGGAGGTGCGCCACGACCTCGAGGAAGGCGTCGCCGGCGCGGACGTGGTGATGATGCTGCGCCTGCAGACCGAGCGGATGCAGGGAACGTTCGTGCCCTCGAGCCGCGAATATTTCCACCTCTGGGGCCTTGACCGCGCCAAGCTCGCCGGCGCCTCGCCAAGGGTCAGGGTCATGCACCCGGGGCCGATGAACCGCGGCGTCGAGATCGACTCCGACGTCGCCGACGATCCGGAGATCAGCCTGATCCAGGACCAAGTGGAGATGGGAGTCGCGGTGCGGATGGCCATACTCGCTTCCCTCGCCGCCCGGCTCGACAACCGGTGAGCGTCCGCCCGATCGCCTTCGTGGGAGCGCGGCTGGTCGATCCGCAGAGCGGCTACGACGGACCTGGGGCCCTGGTCACCGAGAAGGGTCGGATCGGCGAGATGATCCGGGGAGAAGGCGCGCCGGATCTGGCCGACGATTTTCGCATCGTCGACTGCGGCGGGGCCCTGCTCTGCCCCGGGATCGTCGATCTTCGGGTCAAGACCGGCGAGCCGGGCGCCGAGCCCAAGGAGACGCTGGAATCGGCGGCGCGGGCGGCGGCGGCCGGCGGCGTCACCACCATTGTCGTCCAGCCGGACACCGACCCGGTGATCGACGATCCCTCGGTGGTCGACTTCATCCTGCGCCGGGCGCGCGACATTGGCCTCGTCCACGTCTATCCGGCCGGCGCGGCGACCAAGGGGCTTGGGGGCCGGGCCATGGCCGAGATCGGCCTGATGCGGGAGGCCGGCTGCGTCTACGTCACCGACGCCGACCGGCCGATCGTCGATTCCCGCCTGATGCGCCGGCTGCTGGCCTACGCCGGAGGCCTGGGCGTCCTGGTCGCCCACCGGCCGGCCGATCCGTGGCTGATGGACGGCGCCTCGGCCACCGAAGGCGAATTCGCCGCCCGCCTGGGTCTTCCCGCCGCGCCGGCGGCGGCCGAGGCGATCATGCTCGAGCGCGACATCGCCCTGGTGGCCCTGACCGGCGCGTCGCTGCTCGTCGACCAGGTGAGCGCCGCGGGGGCGCTGGAGAGCCTGGCGCGGGCCAAGGCCGGCGGCCTGCCGATCCTCGCCACCGCCTCGATCAACCATCTGTCGTTCAACGAGCTCGACATCGGCGACTATCGGACCTTCTGCAAGTTGATCCCGCCGCTGCGCGCCGAGGAGGACCGGCTGGCTCTGGTCGAGGCGCTGGCTTCCGGGCTCGTCGACATCGTCGTCTCGGCCCACGCGCCGGCCCCGCCGGAGGAGAAGCGCCTGCCCTTCGAGGAGGCGGCGCCGGGGTCGGTAGGGCTCGAGACGCTTCTGGCGGCCCTGCTCACGCTGCATCACGAGCGCCAGGTTCCGCTCGGGCGGCTGATCGCGGCGGTGACCCTCGCGCCGGCGCTTGCGATCGGGCTCGAGGCCGGAAAGCTTGCCAGGGGCGCCCCGGCCGACCTGGTGCTGGCCGACATCGAGACGCCTCGGATCGTAGACGCCGCGGCGCTGACGTCGAGGTCGCGCAACTCGGCGTTCGATGGGCGCCGCCTCCAGGGCGCCGTGCGGATGACGCTCGTCGATGGGCGGGTGGTTCACGAGGCCGCGTGAACTGTTCGCGGAAGCGGGAATTGGTTCTAGAGGTGGGGGATGGCGGTTGACGTGCACCTGCTGCCCCCTCTCCTTGGCTGCGCGGCCGGAGGGTATCTGATCGGGTCGATCCCGTTTGGCGTCATCGCGACGCGGCTTGGCGGGGCCGGGGATATCCGCACGGTCGGGTCGGGCAACATCGGGGCGACCAACGTGCTGCGGACCGGCCGGCGGGACCTGGCCCTGATCACGCTCGTCGGCGACGCCGGCAAGGGGGCGGCGGCGGTGCTGCTGGCCGGCGCGCTGGTCTCCCCGGTCGGGGCGGCGATCGCCGGAGGGGCGGCGTTCCTGGGCCACCTGTTCCCCGCCTGGCTGGGCTTTCGCGGCGGCAAGGGGGTCGCGATCTTCTTTGGGATCCTGTTCGCGGTCGCCTGGCCGGTGGGGCTCGGCGCGGGCCTGGTCTGGATCGCAATGGCGGCGATCTTCCGCTTCTCCTCGCTGGCGGGCCTGGCGGCGGCCGGCTTCGCACCCGTGATCCTGGTCCTGACGCGGCGCGAGACGACGGCGAATCTCGCACTTCTCGTCTTCCTGGCGCTTGCGATCTTCTTTCGCCATCGGGAGAACATCGGCCGGCTGATCCGGGGCCAGGAGCCGCGGATCGGCGCCCACTAACGATGAAGAGCCTCGATAGCGCCGGGCGGCGGGACTGGCTGCGGCTGGCCCGAGCCGAGTCGGTGGGGCCGGTGACCTTCGCCCATCTGATCGGCCGCTACCGCGAGGCGGGCGCGGCGCTGGCCGCCCTCCCCGACCTGGCGCGGCGGGGCGGGCGGACCCAAGCGCCAAGGATTCCGACCATCGCCGAGGCCGAGAAGGAGCTGGCGGCCGGCGCGGCCCTGGGCGCGCGGCTCATCGCCGGCTGCGAAATCGAGTTTCCAAAGGCCCTGGCGGTGCTCGATCCTCCGCCGCCGCTGATCTGGGTCCTGGGAGACGTCGGCCTTATCAGCAGGCGGCTGGTGGCGATCGTCGGGGCCCGGAACGCCTCGGCGGTCGGAGCGCGCTTCGCCCGCAGCCTTGCCGGCGAGCTTGGGGCGGCCGGCTACGGCGTCGTCGCCGGCCTGGCGCGCGGCATCGACGCGGCCGCCCACCAGGGAGCGCTGGAATCGGGCACGGTCGCGGTGATGGCCGGCGGCGTCGACGACATCTATCCCCCCGACAACGCCGGGCTGTACCGGGCGATCGCAGAGAAGGGCGCGATCGTCTCGGAGCGCGCGATCGGCCATGGGGCGCGGGCCGCCGACTTTCCCCGCCGCAACCGGATCATCTCCGGGCTCTGCCTCGGGGTGATCGTGGTCGAGGCGGAGGTGAGGTCCGGCTCGCTGATCACCGCGCGGCTCGCCGCCGAACAGGGACGCGAGGTCTTCGCGGTGCCTGGATCGCCGCTGGATCCGAGGGCCAGGGGCGCCAACAGCCTGCTGCGCCAGGGCGCGAATTTCGTCGAGGAGGCGCAGGACGTGCTCGACGTGCTGGACGCCCAGGCGACGATCGCCGAACCGGAGGGTCGGGACTGGGACGCCGGCGAATCCGCGGACGATGCGGAAGACCAGACGTTGCCCGCGGCGGTGCTGGAGCTGCTCTCGCCGACCCCGGTCGCCATCGACGAGATCGCCCGCGCCGCCGGAGTCCCGACCGCCGCGGTGCTGGCGGCGATCGTCGAGCTGGCGCTGGCCGGCCACGCCGAAATGATCGGCGGTGGGATGGTGCAAAGGATATGACTCACTCCAGTCCCGGCGCCTTCGGGCCGAGGCCTGCAACGCGGGGCGTTGCGGCTGGAGAGCCGGTGGGGTTCTAGTCTTGAAAGCAATATGGCGGAGGGAGTGCTCATGGGATCGATGGTGGTGGCCTGCTATAAGCCGAGGCCCGGGCAGGAAGAGGCGCTCGTCGCGCA
>Ga0302325_10029436_pt1 | contig 11348 bp, 14 predicted proteins | sample Palsa_T0_2_FD_201948 | JGI IMG/M metagenome (GOLD analysis project Ga0302325, IMG submission 201948) | Peat permafrost microbial communities from Stordalen Mire near Abisko, Sweden - Palsa_T0_2 | ecosystem: Environmental > Terrestrial > Soil > Palsa > Peat permafrost | place: Sweden: Abisko...
CGCCACAGCCGTCCCCGGCGTGGAGGAATGGCGGGACGGCGCGTACCGGCGCACCGTGGCGCTGCCCCGCGGCACCGGCATCGTCGCGCTGCGGCCCGGGCCCGAGCACATCGGCTGCCAGCTCGCGTTGGCCGACCTGCGGGACCTGCCGGTTGCGATCAGCCGGTGCCGGCGGCTGCTCGACCTGGACGCCGACCCGGTCGCCGTGGGCGACCTGCTCGGCGCCGATCCGGCGCTCGCCCCGCTGGTCGCCAAGGCCCCCGGCCGCCGGGTGCCGCGCACGGTCGACGCGGCGGAACTCGCCGTCCGCGCGGTGCTCGGCCAGCAGGTGTCGACCGCGGCGGCGCGGACCCACGCGGGCCGGCTGGCGGCGGCCCACGGCGAGCCCGCCGACGACCCCGCGGGCGGCCTGTCCCGCCTGTTCCCCGCGCCGGAGGCGCTGGCGGCGGTCGATCCCGGCACCCTGGCGCTCCCCCGGTCCCGCCGCGCGACCTTCGCCGCGCTGGCCGCGGCGCTGGCCGCCGGGTCGGTCGACCTGAGCGCCGGCGGCGACTGGGCGCGGGCCCGCGCCGGGCTGGCCGCGCTGCCCGGCATCGGGTCATGGACCATCGAGGTGATCGCGATGCGCGGGCTCGGCGACCCCGACGCCTTCGTTCCGAATGATCGCGGAGTCCGTGCAGCCGCGCTGACCCTCGGCCTGCCCGCCAGCCCCGCCGCGCTGGCCGCCCGCGCCGCCGCGTGGCGGCCCTGGCGCGCGTACGCCGTCCAGTACCTGTGGGCCACCAGTGACCATGCCATCAACCGGCTTCCCGCCGGGCACGCAGCGCGAAAGGATTCCGCATGATCGCGAGCATCAGGACTTCGGGACGAACGCAGTCCGTGCTGGCCAGTCCCCTCGGCCCGCTGACTCTGGTCGCGGCCGATGGCGCGCTGACCGGCGTGTACATGGACGCCGGCCGGCATCCGCCGGCCGCACGGGAGGCCGGCCAGCCCGTGGCACCCGGCGAGCCCGTCCCGGCGGTGCTGGCTGAGACGGCCAGCCAGCTGGCCGGCTACTTCGCCGGGCAGCGGACCGGGTTCGAGCTGCCGCTGGCCCCGGACGGCACCGGATTCCAGCTCCGCGTCTGGGCGGCGCTGCGGGACATCGGCTACGGCGAGACGATCTCCTACGGCGAGCTGGCCCGCAGGATCGGCGCACCGTCGGCAGCCCGGGCGGTCGGCCTCGCCAACGGCAGGAACCCGATCTCGATCATCGTCCCCTGCCATCGGGTGATCGGCGCGGACGGCAGCCTGACCGGCTACGGCGGCGGCCTGGACCGCAAGCAGTTCCTGCTCGCCCTAGAGCAGCGGGTCAGCGGGCAGACGCTCGTGTAGCCCGGCCGCCGTCCCGCGCGCTGCCAGGCCGGATGGGCCGGCTGCCAGCTTCCGCGGGCGCTACCAGCTGGCGTAGGCGCGCACGGGGAACGTGCCGAACGGCCGGAGCATCGGCGGCACGGCGCTGAACCTGAACCCCTCGGCGGGCAGCGCGCCGAGGTTGGTCAGGTGCTCGCAGATCGGTATCCCGGCCGCCAGCAGCACGGAATGCGCGGGCCGCTCCTCGTCGGCGGTGTCGTCGATGTTCAGCGAGTCGATGCCGACCAGCACGGCGCCCGTCCCGGCCAGGTAGCCGGCGGCGTCCGCGGTGAGGAACGGGTGGTTCCTGAAGTAGTCGCTGGTCCCCCAGTGCCGGTCCCAGCCGGTCTGGATGAGCACTGCCTTTCCGCGGCAGTCGTACGGCAGCAGCTGGCCGCGGTCGATGGCCCGCTGGCCGCTGCCGGTCAGGTCCGCCCGCACCCCGTCGAGCTCGGCCAGCTTGTCGAGCGGCAGCTCGGACAAGTCGTCGGCGCCGGGATAGCGGTGGAACGGGCTGTCCAGGTAGGTGCCGGTGTTACCGCAGATGATGACCTCGCCGATCTGGAACTCGACGCCCGGCGCGTAGGAGCCCCGGCCCGTTGCGCTGACCGAGTCCGGCCGGATCTGCGGGGCCGGCAGGCCGGGATAGGTGATCATCCCGTCCTCGATGACGTGGCTGAGATCCACGCGGTTCACTGGCGTCCCTCCCCCCGGGGGTCCGCTCCCGCCCGCTCCCGCCCGGTCAGGCGGTTCGCTCCAGGGCGACGACCGGTATGGTACGGCTCGTTTTTGCCTGGTACTCGGCGAAACCGGGGCTCAGCGCCGCCTGCCGCGCGTAGATCTCGTCCCGCTCCGCGCCGGACACTTCGGTGGCCGTGACGCCGAACCGCTCCGCGCCGACCTCCACGGTCACCGCGGGGTGCGCCAGCAGGTTGTGGTACCAGGCCGGGTTGTCCGGCGCCCCCGCCTTGCTGGCGAAGATGTACATCCGGTCCCCATCGGCCAGGTACATGACGGGGCTGGTACGCGATGCCCCGGTCTTCGCCCCGGTCGTGGTGAGGAGCAGCAGCGGCGCCCCGGTGAACGGGCCGCCGACCTTGCCGCCGTTCTCCCGGAACTCCCTGATGACGCGGCTGTTGAAGTCCTCAGCCGCGGGCGGTGTCTCGGTCATGGACAGATTCTCCTCCCTGTTCTCGTCCGCGGTCAGTCAGGGGCCGGTCATCAGCTTCCCGGCCCCGGCTTGTCAGGGGCCGGTCATCAGCGGCGCGTCGAAAAGGGCGCTGACCGATTCGCCCTCGTGGATGCGGCGGATCGCCTCGGCCAGCGCCGGTCCGACGGAGATCACGTGCAGCTTCGGATCGCGCTTGCTGTCCGCGAGCGGCACGGTGTTGGTGGTGACGATCTCCAGCACGTCGGGCTGCGCCGCGATCCGCTGCAGCGCCCCGTCGCTGAAGAGCCCGTGCGTGCAGGCGACGCGCACGGAGCGCACGCGCTGCTCGCGCAGCCGGGCGAGCAGCTCCATGATCGTGGTTCCGCTGGCGATCTCGTCGTCGAGGACGATCACGTCGCGGCCGGCCACGTCGCCGATGATCGAGCTGATCGTGACCTGCTCGTCGCTCTGCCGTTCCTTGGCGCCCGCCGCGACGGGAACGCCGAGCATCCGGGCGAGCGCCGCGGCCTGCTTGGCGTTGCCGAGGTCGGGCGAGACCACGACCGTGCCGGACAGATCCAGGTCGCGGTAGTGCCCGGCCAGCTCACGGAGCGCGTGCAGGTGATCGACCGGCACCGAGAAGAACCCGTGCACCTGCGGCGCGTGCAGCGTCACCGTCAGCACCCGGTTCGCGCCGGCGGTGACCAGCAGGTCGGCGACGAGCCTGCCGCCGATGGACACCCGGGGCCTGTTCTTCTTGTCCGAGCGCCCGTAGGCGTAGTGCGGAATCACCGCGGTGACGCGCGCGGCCGACGCGCCGCGGGCGGCATCCAGCATCAGCAGCAGCTCGGTGAGGTGCTCCTGGACCGGCGGGGAGAGCGGCTGGATCAGGAAGACGTCGCGCTCCCGGCAGTTGGACTGCAGCTGGACCTCCAGGCAGTCGTTGGCGAAGCGCCTGGTCACGACCGGCTGCCGGGGCACTCCCAGGCGGGCGCAGATCTCCTCGGCGAGCTGAGGATGGGCGCTGCCGCTGAATATCGCGATCTCCCGCACGAGCTAAGGCTAGGTCCTCGCGCTCACCATTGCGGGGCCGCTCCCCCGGCGAGCCCGGCCAGGCGAGCCCGGCCAGGCGAGCCCGGCTGCGGCGACAGTCCCGGCGAGTTAAGCCCTGGCGGGCTTATCCCCTGGCGGGCTTATCCCCTGGCGGGCTTATCCCCTGGCGGGCTCAGTTCCCGGCAAGCTCAGCCGCGTCGGCGGCGAGCAGCTGGCCGGCCAGCCGGAGCCAGCGCGCGGGATCCGCCAGCGCGGCGGCGGTGTCGCCGGCCAGCGCGGTGAGTGACATCCCGCGCCAGCTGCTGGCCGGCAGCTCGGCCGCGAGCGAGCCAGCCACCAGCGCGGCGGGCACCCGGCGCGCGGCGGCGGCGGTCAGCACCGCGCCGGTGACCTTGCCCGCCGCCGACGTGCGGTCGTACCGTCCCTCCCCGGTGATCACGAGGTCGGCGCCGTCCAGCGCGGCGTCGAGCCCGGCGACCCGGCAGAGCTCAGCGGCGCCGGGCGTGATGACGGCGCCCCAGGCGGCGGCGAAGCCGTACCCGGTGCCGCCGGCGGCGCCCGCGCCCGGTGCCGCCGGGTCACCGCCCAGCAGCGCGGCGAGCCGGCCGAGTCCCGCGTCCAGGGCCGCGACCTGGCCGGGATCGGCTCCCTTCTGCGGCCCGAAGACCGCAGCGGCGCCGGCCGGCCCGAGCAGCGGGGCGTCGACGTCGGTCAGGCAGGTCACGCCGCCGGGCGGCGGCGGCCGCAGCGCGCCGAGGTCGGCCGACGCCAGGCCGCCGAGCGCTCCCCCGCCGGGCGGCAGCTCGCTGCCGGCTGCGTCGAGGAACCGCGCGCCGAGCGCGGCGAGCGCCCCGGTGCCGCCGTCCGTCGACGCCGAGCCGCCCAGGGTGAGCAGGATCCGCTCCATTCCGGCGTCTAGCGCGCGGCCGATCAGCTGACCGGTCCCGGTGGTATGCGCGCCCAGCGGATCGGGGCGTGCCAGCAGCGGCAGCCCGCTCGCGCGGGCGAGTTCGACCACCCCGGTCCGGCCGGGAAGCTCCAGCCAGCAGCTGCCGACGGCGCCCGCGCCCGGCCCGCGGACCGTGGCCTGGCGCCAGCGCGCCCCCGCCGCGCCGGCGGCGAGCACCTCCAGCGTGCCCTCGCCGCCGTCGGCCAGCGGCAGGCAGGTGATCTCGTCGCCGCGGCGGGCGCCGTGCCAGCCCTCGGCCAGGGCCCGGGCGGCCGCTTCCGCGCCGGTGCTGCCCTTGAACGAGTCGGGCGCGATCACGATCCGCACCGCCTCAGCCGCCTGGCTGGCCGCCGCCGGCCGGCGCGGCTGGCCGGGCGGGCGCCGGGTCCGTGCCGGGCAGCTCGCGCGGCGGGAGTCCCAGTTCCGCGCGGATCGCCTGCTGCACGGTTTCCTTGTCCGGGCGCGCGTCGACCGTCACGACGTATTCCTTGCGGCGGAAGATGTCGAGCACCGGATTGGTCTTCTGGTGGTAGTCGCGCAGCCGGACGGCCAGTGCCTCCTCGGTGTCGTCCTCCCTGCTGGCCAGCTCGCTGCCGCAGACGTCGCACTGGCCGGCCACCCGGGGGCTGCTAGCGAGCAGGTTGTAGTCCAGCCCGCAGCCCGTGCAGACCCGCCGCGCGAGCACCCGGCGGCGAACCTCGCTGTCAGGCAGGTCCAGGTGGATGACCCCGTCGATGTCGTAGCTCTCCAGGAAGAACTCCGCCTGCCGCTCGTTGCGCGGGAAGCCGTCGATGATGAACCCGAAGTTCCAGTCGTGGCCGGTCAGCCGTCCCTCCACGACTCCCTCCACCAGGTCGTCGCCGACCAGCTCGCCGGCCGCCATGGTCCGCCTGACCTGCGCGCCGAGCTTGGTGTGGTTCTGCACGTTCCAGCGGAGGATGTCGCCGACGCTGATGTGCACTAGGTCAAGGTCCTCGGCCAGCATGATGGCCTGAGTTCCCTTGCCGCTGCCCTGCACTCCCATGATGACGTATTTGCGCATGCCGCCACCCTGGCACGCGACGGCGGGCTCGTCATGGCAAGGGCCCGGCCCGCGTGTCTTCCCCTGCCGCTGCTGGCATGATCGGGGGATGCTGCAGCCGCGCGAGATCCTCACCCGCGGGCCGGTGACGCTGCGCCGGTGGCGGGCCGGAGACGAGGAGGCGGTGTACCGGGCGGTGATGCAGTCGCAGGATCACCTGCTGCCGTGGATGGCGTGGGCGGTGGACTACAGCCCGGCGGACGCGGCCGGCTTCGTGCGGCAGAGCGCGCAGGACTGGGAATCCGGAACCGCCTTCAACTACGCGATCACCGTGGCCGGCGACTCTGCCGCGGAAGTGGCCGCCGAGGTGGCGGGCGAGGTAGGCGGCGAAGTGGCGGGCAGCTGCGGCCTGATGGCCAGGATCGGGCCGGGCGGCCTGGAGATCGGGTACTGGGTGCACAGTGGGCATACCCGCCGCGGCCTGGCCACCGCCGCGGCTGCGGCGCTGGCGGCCGAGGCCTTCACGCTGCCCGGCATTGACCGGGTGGAGATCGTGCACGACGAGCGGAACGTCGTGAGCGGCCGGATTCCGCGCAGCCTGGGGTTCACCGAGATCGGCCGCCGGCCGCAACCCCCGGCCGGGACGGCCGCCCATGGTGACACGGCCGCCCATGGTGACGTGGCCGACGTGGTCTGGCGGCTGATGCGGCCAGGCTGACATACCCCGCTGACCCGGCGCTAGGCTCTGATGCATGTCCAGCACCCGGCCGGCACCGCGGTGGCTTTTCCTGTTCACCCCCAAATGGCTCGGCTGGCATGTCTTCGTGGTTTTCGCCACGATCGGGATGCTGTGGCTGGGCGACTGGCAGTTCCACCGGGCCGAATCCGGCAACGCGCTGAGCTGGGCGTACACGTTCGAGTGGCCGGTGTTCGCGGTGTTCGCTGTGGTGTTCTGGGTGAAGACGATCATCGATGAGCTCAGGCCGCCGGCGGCGGACGACGAGGCCGCGGAAATCGAGCTGCCGCCCGCGGGGATCAGCCCGGAGCGGTGGGCCGCTCTGGCGCGCAGGGCGGACTCGCGGGTCAGCGCCGACGATGATGACGACCGGCAGCCGGACCCGGAGCTCGCTGCTTACAACGCTTACCTGGCCCGGCTCAACGAGCAGGTACAGGGCCACGGCCGCTGGCACGGCTTGCGATAAAGACGGCCTGCGATGGACGGCCTGCGATAGACGGCCTGCGATAGAGGAGGTGCTCGCGGTGCGCACAGCTGTGCTCCGTTACCGGGTGATGGCGTACGTGACCGGCGTCGTGCTGATGGTGCTGTGCTTCGTCGGCATCCCGCTGCAGGTGTTCGGGCACAACAACGCCGTGGTGAACTACGTCGGCACCACGCACGGCATTCTCTACCTCATCTACCTGGCCGCCGCGTACCTGATGTCGCGGCAGCTCGGCATGAAGCTCGGCAGCCCGCAGACAGTGATCCTGCTGCTGGCCGGCACCATCCCGGTGCTGACGTTCGTCGTCGAGCGATGGATGACCCGCCGGTTCATCAACCCGGCGATCGCGGCGGCGGCCGCGGCCGGGACGGCCGGCGCGCCGGCCCCGGCGCGGCCGCGATCCCGGTAGGCGTGGTCACGGTGGGCGTGGTCCCGCCTGGCAGCCGCGATTCCGGCCCGCCCGCGGGTGAGCACTACTTCACCGCGCGGCCCGGCGCGGCCAGCCGCCCCGGCCGGGTGCATGTCGTCCTGCCGGACGTGCACCTGGAGCTGGAGACCGATTCCGGCATGTTCTCGCCGGCCCGGCTGGACGCCGGCACCCGGCTGCTGCTCGAAACCGCTCCGCGTCCGCCGGCCGCCGGCCAGCTTCTCGACCTCGGCTGCGGGTACGGGCCGCTAGCCCTCGTGCTCGCCGCCCGCTCCCCCGGCGCCACCGTCTGGGCGGTCGACGTGAACGAGCGCGCGCTCGAGCTGTGCGCGGGCAACGCGCGGCGGGCGGGCCTGCCGAACGTCCGGTGCGCCGCGCCGCAGGATCCTGCGCTGCCCGCCGGGATCGACCTGATCTGGTCCAACCCGCCGATCCGGATCGGCAAGCAGGCGCTGCACGAGCTGCTCACGGGCTGGCTGGCCAGGCTCGCTCCCGGCGGCGCCGCGTACCTGGTGGTGCAGCGCAACCTGGGCTCCGACTCGCTGCAGCGATGGCTGGCCGAGGCCGGCTGGCCCGCCCGCCGGCTGGCCGCGCGGGGTGGCTACCGGGTGCTCGGGGTCCGCGCGTGACCGGCCCCGCGGGGCAGCGGCTGCCGCCGGCCGCCGGGCGCCGGCCGCTCGGGGGCACCGAGGTCAAGCGGCTGAACAGGTCCTGGCGCCGGCTGACCTCGGCGAGGCTGGCGCTGCTGCTGGACTCGGTCGGCCAGCCGTTTAACGTCGGCTCCATCATCAGGACCGCCGCCGCGTTCGGCGTCGCTGATCTCTGGCTCTGCGGCGACTGCGCCTCGCCTGATCACCCGGCCGCGCGCAAGACGGCCCTGGGCACCGAGCGGCTGATCAGCTGGCAGCGCGAGCCCGCCCCGGCGAAGGCGGCGGCGGCGGCCTCGGGGACCGGGTTGCGGGTCATCGCGATCGAGCTCACCGACGGCGCGGTTCCGCTGCACGAGGCGGACCTGTCCGGCGACGTCTGCCTGGCGCTCGGCAACGAGGACCGCGGCTGCTCCGCCGCCCTGCTGGCGGCCGCCGACCTGGTCGCCTACATACCGCAGACCGGACGGGTGGGCTCGCTGAACGTGGCCGCCGCCGCGGCGATCGCGCTGGCCGAGACACGCCGCAGGGAGTGGTCGCGCGGCTGACCAGCAGGCAGCGATCCGTTCGGCATACTGAGGATCATGCCATCCGGCTACCTCGACCTTCCGCTGCCGCTCGCGTTCGCGCACCGCGGCGGATCGGCGCACAGCCCGGAGAACTCCTGGCGTGCCTTCGAGCACGCGGTCGGGCTTGGCTACGCCTACCTGGAGACGGACGTCCAGGCCACCGCCGACGGGGTGCTCGTGGCGTTTCACGACAAGACGCTCGACCGGGTCACCGGGCAGCCCGGCCGCATCGCCGAGATGGCGTACCGTGACGTCGCGGCCGCGCGGATCGGCGGCACCGAGCCGATCCCGCTGCTGGAGGACCTGCTCGGCGCCTGGCCGGACGTGCGCTTCAACGTTGACGTGAAGGACGCGCCCGCCGCGGCGCCGCTCGCCCGAGTGATCAGCCGGACCGCGGCCTGGGACCGGGTCTGCATCACCTCGTTCTCCGCGCGGCGGCTGCGGGCCACCCGGCAGGCGCTCGGCAGGCCGGTCTGCATGGCCACGTCGCCGGCCGGCGTGGCGGCGGTGCGGTTCGGCGGCCGGGTGTCCCCCGCAGCGCAGTGCGCTCAGGTGCCCGTGTCGGTGGCTACCGCGCGGTTCGTGCGCCGCGCGCATGCGCGCGGGCTGCAGGTGCACGTGTGGACGGTGAATGACCGCGAGCTGATGGCGGCCCTGCTGGACCTCGGCGTGGACGGCATCATGACGGATGAGACTGCCGTGCTGCGTGAGGTACTGATAGAGCGGGGTGAGTGGCACCCGCGGCAGCCCGTATAGCACCTCCGGCGATCCGGCGCGGCGTTATGGGGTTGGAATCTGAGCCTGGCGGGAATCTTGTCCGGGAAATCACCGTTCACTTAGAGGACGCCTGAGTGCTGGGAGGCAGCAGACTGATGGCCGAACGCTCTCTACGCGGTACGAGGCTCGGAGCCACGAGCTACGAGAATGACCGTAATACCGATCTGGCCCCGCGTCAGGACGTGCCCTTTGACTGCCCGAAGGGCCACAGCTTCACCGTGCCGTTCGCGGCTGAGGCGGAGATACCGACGACCTGGGAATGCCGGGTCTGCGGGGCGACGGCGTTCACCACGGCGGGTGACCTGCCCGCGCCGAAGAAGGTCAAGCCCCCGCGCAGCCACTGGGACATGCTGCTCGAGCGGCGTTCCGTGGCGGATCTCGAAGAGGTCCTGGCTGAGCGCCTCGCGGTGATCAGGGGCCAGCGCGGCATCGGCGAGGACGCCGGATCGACCTCGCAGGCACGCCGCCAGCGCAAGAGCGCGTAACCGGGTTACCGGGTTACCGCCTTTCCGGGTTACCGGTTTGCTGGCTGCTCAGCGGCTGGACGGGCGGCGGCGCAGCCGGCTCGCTAGCCCCCACTGGGTGACCCGCCAGAGCGCCTCCGCCACGATGGCCCTGCTCATCTTGCTTGTGCCGCGGGTCCGCTCCACGAACGTGATCGGCACCTCGACCACGGTCAGGCCCGCGCGGATCATGCGCAGCGCCAGGTCGATCTGGAAGCAGTAGCCCTGGGACTCGACCTCCTCCAGCGGGATCCGGCGCAGCGCGGACGCGCGGTACGCGCGGAATCCTCCGGTCACGTCCCGCACGCTGATGCCGAGCATCAGGCGCGCGTAGGTGTTGCCGCCGCGGGACAGGATCTCCCTGGACCTCGGCCAGTTCAGCACCGTGCCGCCGGTGACGTAGCGGGAGCCGATCACGAGGTCCGCCTGGTCCAGCGCGGCCAGTAGCGCTGGCAGTTCCTGCGGCTGATGGGATCCGTCGGCGTCGATCTCGACCAGCACCCCGTAGCCGCGCTGCAGCGCCCAGCGGAACCCCGCGATGTAGGCCGACCCGAGGCCGGATTTCGCCTGCCGGTGCAGCACGCTCACGCGCGGGTCCCCGGCCGCGAGCTTGTCGGCGAGCTCGCCGGTGCCGTCCGGGCTGTTGTCATCGATGACGAGCAGGTCCGCGTCGGGGACGGCGGCCCCCAGCCGGGCCGCGATCTGCTCCAGGTTGGCCATCTCGTTGTAGGTCGGGACGATGACGGCCACCCGGCCCAGCGGGCCGGGTGGCCGGCCCAGCGGGCCGCCCGGCCGGTCTGCTCCTGTCACTCTGCCTGCCTCAGCCTGGTCCTGACATCACGGACGTACGGCCCGCAGGCGCCCGCGCCGCCTGGCAGTTCCCAGCCGCTGCCCCGGTCGCGGTTACGCCGTGCCGCCGGTCGGCAAGGGTAATCGATCCGGCGCGTCACCGGGACGGCATGACCTTTTCGGGACGGAACGTAGAAGAAGGCCAGGGCATCCTTCAGCACGCGGAGTTACGTGGGCCCGGGCATCTTTCCGGGCGGGAAGAAGCTGTCAGCACGCGAGGAGAAGCTGTCAGCACGCGGGGAGAAGAAGGCCCGGGCAATCCCTTCGGACCGGAGTCCGTCCCGCCGGCGACGGGCTCGGCCTCCGTTGTCTACTGGGTGCCCGGGCCCCTCCCGGATCCAACCCCCCCGTCCAGCCGGAGCCTGAGTAGCGGCCCCTTCCGCGCTGCGCCTGGCACGAGGCCGGAGCACATCTCCTGTCTCATGGCACAACGTGGCAAAGACGGCTGACCGCCCCGGCCGGCTGGCCCGGTGCTGGACTGGCTAGCAACTTACCGCCGATCGCAGCGATGTCAACCCGCCGGCCGGCGATATGCCGGCTGCGGATCAGCACGTGACAGGGCCCTGTTCGCTGCACCCGCGCGGCGATACGATAAAGCCTCTCCCCGCGGGTAAGCGCGGGATGACAGTGTTGTCAGCGAGCGTCCGGAATACGGCAGAGGAACCATGGATGGGTTGCTTCGCCGGGTCTGCGCGCTCGGCATTTCATGTTCCGGCTGGAGGACGTCCGATGACAGAAAGCCCGGAGTCGCAGGTCTCTGAGTCACAGATCGCAGTGCACTGGCGCGAGGA